>Ga0207905_1000336_pt1 | contig 11579 bp, 15 predicted proteins | sample LinPmetageLP49_FD_184060 | JGI IMG/M metagenome (GOLD analysis project Ga0207905, IMG submission 184060) | Marine viral communities from the Subarctic Pacific Ocean - LP-49 (SPAdes) | ecosystem: Environmental > Aquatic > Marine > Oceanic | place: Pacific Ocean | collected 2011-08-27 | reverse complement strand
GCCGCACCGACGGCACCGCCGAGAATAGCACCATCTCTGCCACCTACCTCGTTGCCGATGGCAGCCCCAATTGCTCCGCCAATACCGCCGCCTAGCGCGGCGTCAGCTGTGTCACCCGCAACGGCCCCCAATGAGGTGGCACTCAGAGATAAAAAAACGAGCAGTGATTTCATTTTCATTGATATAAATCCCATTGTTCAGGTGGTCTGATCTGCCCGGTATGACGGGAAGGAGACCATCTTCTCCATCCTCCCATCAGGCACTTGCCAGTTTTATGAACCATTTGAGAATACCAGAAATACACGCTGCTCCACCTATTATCTTTTATTTATCTTTCAATAGGTTACGGAATTTTAAGGGATGCGCACTCCTTTCGATTGCAGCCACTGGCCGATCTGGACCTGCATCGGATTCGGGTACTTCATGTATGGTAGGCGCACAAAAAACATCGTCACCCATTACTGCGGCATTGGGATGATTCTGTACCCGTACCTTGCAAGCAGCTCCTGGGAGATGTTGGCAGTGAGTGGCGGGCTGATGTTGGTGCCGCGGTTTGTAGAGATTTAGAGGGCAGCGGGAGAAGATAGCTCTGTCCCAGTTTTCAAAAGGAGCCCGAACACATGGCACAGCAACCCCCGGTCATACTGATAACAGGCGGCGCCCAGGGCATCGGCAAGGGTGTTGCCGCCCATTTCCTGGACAAGGGATGGCGAGTGGTGATCCTGGACCAGAATGCAGAAGCCATCAGCGCATGCAGACAGGATTTCGGCGATCCGGACAACCTGCTACTAATCACCACGGATGTATCCCGCGAGCCCGACGTAGCCTCGGCCGTAGAGGAGGCCGCGCGATGGGGCCAGGGACTGGATGCTCTGGTCAATAATGCGGGGATCGCAGATCCAGACACCGGCCCCATAGAAATGCTTGAACTGGATCAGTGGCAACGAAGAATCGACGTCAACCTGACCGGCGCCTTTTTATTGGCAAAGCACGCGATACCGCACCTGCGCCAACGCCGGGGCAGCATCGTCAACATAGCCTCTACCCGCGCCTTGCAGTCCGAGCCCAATAGCGAGGCGTATGCGGCAACCAAGGGCGCCCTGCTCGCCCTGACCCATGCTCTGGCTGTGAGCCTGGGGCCCGACGTGCGGGCCAACAGCATCAGCCCGGGCTGGATAGATGTCACTGCCTGGCAGGCCGATGCGCCCTCTGAACCGCAGCCTCTGTCTGCCACTGATCATGAGCAACATCCCAGTGGGCGTGTCGGCAAACCCGAGGACGTGGCGGCCATGGCGGCCTACCTGGTCTCGCCGGACGCCCGCTTTGTGACCGGTCAGAACTTCGTGATCGACGGCGGCATGACGCGGAAAATGATTTACGAGGACTAGGCTCCCGCCGAAGCGTTTGTCGCCAAACGTGACATTCAAGGCGACCGGCTCTGCTATCTATCCCCACATAGCTGAACTAGATTTACTTGATCAGGGATGGGTACAGAGCGGAGTGGTCTATGCGTATCGAGCGAATGGCCGTATACACGGCGAGCCTGGAATATACTGGAAAAGCCTATGCCTTCGCTGGTGGCCGCTCTCATCAGGCTTTCGAAACGACGGTGGTTGTACTTTCAACAGACACGGGCCTCGAAGGCTTTGGCGAGGTGTGCCCCTGCGGCCCCAACTACATGCCGGCGTTTGCCGAGGGCCTTCCCTCCTGCCTGTCCCTGCTCGCTCCTGAAATACTCGGCCAGGACCCGCGGCAAGTGTTCGTCATCCAGGAGCGGATGAATCAGGCCCTTACCGGCCAGGCGGTTGCCAAAGCGGCCATCGATATTGCCTGCTGGGACCTCCTGGGCAAGGTGTCCGGGCTTCCGGTTTACACCTTGCTTGGCGGGCTCCAGTCGCCCTCCATGCCCTTGCACCGGATTGTGCCACTGGCCGAGCCAGAGGAAATGGAAGAATCACTACGGCGTTACCGCGACGAGGGATTCCGCCACATTCAAATTAAGCTGGGCCATGAGGTTGAAGAAGACATTGACCTCGTTCGCAGGCTTGGCAAACTCAAACAGCCGGATGAGCTCTGGATCGGCGATATCAATGCCGCCTGGCGGCGCGACGAGGCGCTGCGTTTTTCACAGGCCGTCGAGGATGTGGATATTTACCTGGAACAGCCCTGCCGCAGCTACGAAGAGTGCCTGTCGGTCCGGCGCCGTGCCAGGCATTCGATCAAACTGGACGAAGCTTTCAACACCCTGAATGAGCTCCAGCGCGGCATCAGGGACGACGCCATGGATGCCATTGCCCTCAAGGTCAGCAAATTCGGTGGACTGACGCCATCCCGGGTCATTCGCGACGTCTGTGCAGATGCCGGCATACCCATGACGGTAGAAGACGCCTGGGGCAGTGGAATTGCGACGGCGGCTTACGCGCACCTGGCCGCCAGTACATCCCCCAGAGCCTTGTTGAACACCACCGATTTGCACAACTACAACACAGTGCAACTCGCCACAGGCGCCCCGGAAGTCGCCAATGGCCGCATGTGGCTCAGCGATCGACCCGGGTTGGGCGTTACACCGGACTTTGAGCTGCTTTTCCTGCGAGACGTCTACGAGTAGATGCCAGGGCGCATTTTGCTGTGGGTGTCTGCGATCACGCCGATTTGAATGAGTGGTCAAGCCCCACTTTCACGGTATAGTGCCCCCATGAACTATCCCCAACGCATCGTCTGCCTAATTGAAGAAACCACAGAGACCCTCTACGCCATCGGCGGCGCTGACGGATTGGCTGGATGCCTTGTGTGGGATTATTGATCGGGTGTGAACAGACCAAAAACGAGCACACAAACTTTTAAGATTGCCGACCAGGACCCCTGCATGCCCTCACCCAAGCAACACCGCTGGTTTCCGCTGCTTATCTTCCTGGGCGCAGCCTTCACCTTCAGTGTCACCATGATCGGCACCACCATGCCGACGCCGCTTTACCCGATCTACCAGGACAATTTCGGCTTTTCCGACCTGATGATCACCATCATCTTTGCCACCTATGCCTTTGGTGTGATCGCCGCACTGGTGCTGACCGGGCGCTGGTCTGATCAGATAGGCCGCCGGCCTTTGCTGTTTGCGGGCCTGGCCTGCTCCATCATCAGTGACCTGGTGTTCTGGCAGGCCGATGGCCTGGCGATGATCCTGACCGGCCGGGTGCTGTCGGGGCTGTCCGCAGGGATCTTTACCGGCACGGCCACGGTGGCAGTCATTGAACTTGCCCCGCCCCACTGGCGGGAGAAAGCCACTTTCTTTGCCACGGCGGCGAACATGGGCGGGCTGGGCCTGGGGCCGATGTTAGCTGGCGCTCTTTCCCAGTACCTGCCCTGGCCACTGCAGCTGACCTTTCTGGTGCACATTGCCATGGCTGTGCTGGCCGTGTGCTGCATCTGGGCAGCGCCTGAGACCGTCTCGAAACCCGCTCGCCCCAAATTGTCCATCCAGCGCCTGAACGTGCCAGCGCAAGTCCGCGGTGTATTTATTCCCGCCGCCATCGCCGGTTTCGCAGGCTTCGCCATGTGCGGCTTTTTCACATCCATCGCCCCGGCGATGATGGGCAAGGTCCTGGGCTACGACAATCGGTTGTTGATCGGCGTTGTGGCCGGCAGCATCTTCATCGCCTCAACCCTGGGTCAGTTCCTGCAGGGCACACTGCCGCTCAGGCTGCGCCTGCCTCTGGGGTGCGTTTCCCTGATGCTCGGTGTGATTCCGATAGCGCTAGGCATATATACCCAGTCCCTCGCGCTGTTCATCGGCGGTGCCGTGATTGCCGGTATGGGCCAAGGCATCTCATTCCGCGCCGGCATGGGCGCCATCGCCGCCGCCAGCCCTGTGCGGGAGAAGGCAGCGGTAACGTCCGCGTTCTTTGTCGTGGCCTATATCGCTATCTCGGTGCCAGTGATCGGCCTGGGATTGATGGCGAGCATGACCAGCCTGAAGACGACCGGGATCACTTTCGCCGCCGTGATGGGGTCACTGGCGGCGCTGGCTTTGGTACTGCTGATTCGGCGGGAACGGGCCGGGGGAGAATAGATCTGTCGCGGTTTTCCCCCGTTTTTTTCAGTGGAAACACCACCTCATCATCGCCTTCCTGCCAAGACGGGAATTTGACCATGGTCTGCAGGAACACTGGATGTTCCAGCCAATCCCTCAGCCATTTCTGTAAATTCGGATAGGGCAGACTGTAAAACACCTCCCGATCGACATGGGCGAACTGGCGTACAAAGGGCATGATGCCAATATCAGCGATGCTGATGTTGCTCCCCAGGAGATACCGGTTCTTGGCTAATAGGCTCTCCAACGCCTGCAAAAACACCTCACCCTTTTGCTGGTAATCCCACTGGGAGAGTTCTGGATGGCGATCCGCGTATTTATAACGATCCAACCAGTGTTTGAATTCGTTATCGTTGCGGTCGATCAAGGCATTAGCGCTTACTAAATCAGTGTTCAACAAACCCTTCGGATCACTCTGCCTCAACGCCCATTCGACGATTTCCCTGCTTTCCTCAATAACGAGCCTCTCGGAACGGTCACCTCCTGCCAGCTCCAGAACAGGAACCGTGCCCTTGGGACTGACCGCCAGCATCTGCGCCGGCTTGTTTTTTAGCACGATCTCCCGCAGCTCCACCGTCAGCCCGGCAAACAAGATCCCGAGCCGAGCGCGCATAGCGTAAGGGCAACGACGGAAAGAATATAAACGAGGCAGCGGAAAGGTAATAGCTTGGCTCCTAGCTGAATAAACGACGCCGATCTTAACCGTTATAATACCCCATTCACCAACAACCCGAGCTTAGCCCCCTATGGCAAAAACCAAAAAACAGCCACCGTCACCGCAAACCCAGGAGGAAGCCTTGGCCATGGCAAAGGCAACTCAGCGGCCCCGGCAAAGCAAAGAGCAGACAAAAATGATTGCGCAGGGTATCGAGAAGGGCATTGATCAGTATAAAAAACAGCAAAAAGCCAAAGCCCGGGAAAAAGACAAACAGCGCAAAAAAGAACGTAAGCGCCACTAAATCGACCCACTTGCCCTAATCGCATTGAGCCACTTTTTTTAAAGCCAGCAACTCAGCATTCCAGGGCAACAGTGTTTCCAGCTTTTCCAGCGTGTCTGCGTCAGCAATGTGTTTCAGCACATGGTGGATGTAGGCCGAAGGCTCCAGACTATTCGCCTTCGCTGTTTCGATCAGAGAATAGCAGGTGGCGCTGGCATTCGCGCCTTGCGAGGTATCGGCGAACAGCCAGGCCTTACGACCCACGGCGAAGGGCCGGATGGCGTTTTCGGCCAGCACGTTGCTGATCTGTAAGTCACCGCGTTCGCAATAGCCTGTCAGGGTATCCCACTGGTTCAGGGTATAGTCCATCGCCTTGCGGGTGAGCATGCCCTTCATCACCTTTGGCGCATTTTTCTCCAGCCAGGCTTTGAAGGCGTTCAGCAGCGGCAGGCTCTTTTCCTGACGAATGCGATAACGCTCGGCACCGCTCAGGTCCCGGGCGGCTTTTTCAACCGCATACAGCTTTCGGATGTGGCTCAAGGCCACGTCGGCTTTCGAGGGTTTGCCTTTGGTAGGTGCAGCCCGGGACGCTTCCACGAACTTGCGGCGAGCGTGATCCCAGCAACCAATCCGGGTCAGTTTGTTCTCGCGGCACACCTGCCCATAGCCGGAGTAGCCATCGGCTTGCAGGATACCCTGGAAGTCATCCAGCAGGCGCACGGGTACCTTGCCACCGCGAGAGGGGTCGTATTCGAACAGAACCGAGGGCTTGCCGGGTGGGCCGCCCCGGGTCACCCACATCCATTTATCCGATTGGGCTTTTTTGCCGTCTTCCTTGAGCACCTGGATCCGGGTTTCATCAGCCTGTAGGTAATCGCTGCCGTTCTGGGCTTCCCGCATCAGGTTGATCAACGGCTTGAACACATCGTTCAGGCGGATGATCCAATGCGCCATGCTGGTTCGACTGACTTCGTGACCCAGGCGTTTGAGCATCTGCTCCTGCCGGTACAGCGGCAAGCCGTCGGCGTATTTGGAGGTAATGAGGTAGGCCAGCAGTGACGGTGTCGCAATGCATTTGCCCAGCGGGTGGGCCGAACGAGGTGCTGCCACAATGCGTTCCTCGCCATCCTGTTCGAAGACGGCTTTTTCCTGCCAGTATTCCAGCACCTTCAACTGAGCGGGAATGTACTCCAGCTCTTCCTTCACCTTGGTGAAGAAGGTCTTGCTGGCTCCGGCTTTCTCTTCGTCGCTGAGCGTCAATTCGATGCGCTCGCGCAGCAGCTGATCGGAGAAGCCGCGCTGACGGCGCTTGCGGGAGCGAGGGGGTGCGTCGGCCTCTTCGACATCCTCAGGCAGTTCATCGCGCAGCTCGTCAATCCCGACTTCCAGTTCGGCTTCATCGAACAGGGTGATCTGGTTGGGCTGCTTTTCGCTGCTGGCTGCGAACTGCTGGATCTTTTTGTAGCGCAGTAACTCTTCGAGAAGGGCGATGTAGTTGTCACGACGCTCTATGGTTTCGTCGCGCTCTTTCAACTGACGCTGGAGAATGTCATCTTTCGCAGCCAGTTGTTCTTTCAGGTTACTGATAACAGCCATCATTTCAGCGGTGGAGAGACCACTGAGATCGGGTGTTTTGGAGGCATTATCAGGCGTTGTTTTCATGGCAAAATTATAGCAAAAACAACGCCCTTACACACTAAAAAACACCACAAAAAACCGCTATCCAACGCTCTCGTAATGCAGGGTTTTATGGCCTCGCAACAACGTAATGTCGTAGCCGTCCAGCAGCCAGTTGATCTGCTCGCCCGTCAGTGACATCAGGTCATCGGACGGGCCTGGCCACTTGAACTTTTCCTCGGCCAGGGCCTTGTAATAGAGTACGAAGCCGTTGTCTTCCCACATCAGGCACTTGATCTTGTTCCGCTGCCGGTTGGTGAAGGCGTAGAGGGCACCGGAGAACGGACTGTGTCCCAGCTCCCGCTCAACAATCAGGGCCAGGCCGTTGGCCTGCTTGCGGAAATCAATGGGCTGACGATACAGGTAGATCTCCGGCAGATCCCAGGATGGGCGCAGGTATCGGTGGCGCATCACAGCTGCCTCAGCACCGCACCCAGCAATTCAATGTTGCCCGCATGCAAGCCGGTAATCGACACACCACCGGGCAGAGAAACCCTTAGCCCATCGGGTGTTCCTGAGTCAGGAGCCGCCGTGACTCTGGCAAACCCCGACGATGCAACCTCGTTTAATTCAGGTTCGCTGTGCGTCAGTTTCTTTCGCCAATACACAAACCGGCAATAGGTCAGCGATTGTTGTTTGCAGTAAGCCATTCCAGAAAGGCCGGACGCCTGCCAGTCCGTGATACGCTGCTGCCAGATCTGTTCTCGTTGAGTGTGAACCATGCTGACTTCCTCTATTGTTGGTGAGGAAATCAGTGTCGGCAATCTTGGGGCTGGGGTGTAGGTGCTGATTTAAAGGCGCTTACGAAGACTTCGACATATGGCTGGACCCACACCTGACCAATACAGATTCTTTCCAACACCTGCTGAAAACGAGCATCAGAATGCCATTGGCAGTGGAGCCGATAAAAACACCGGTGAATCTGGAGAAAGCGGGGGAGGGTGAAAAGATCGAAGCGGACCAGGCGTAACCTGGAACCACCGTGTAGGCGTTCTCTCACACGACGTTAAGACAAGTCCTCTAAAAACCACCACCAGGAACAGTAAACTGTCGCCGAGCTGTTTGGTCAGGAAGACCAGAGCTCACCGCCGGCAAGGATGCCTGGCAAGCGCGACACCTGCATAGTGGTGTGACTGGTCAGGGAGAGGTCTGCCACCAATTTAAATAATGCATTTCCGTTTCGTTATTTCTTATAGAGCCTTTATCTCTCAGTCTCATTTTCATCATGATCCTGAGTATCTTCGGTGTTATCACTTCCTCTATCTTCTTTATCCATATCTTGTATCTTGTTTTCTTTTTGGGTCCTCTTTGCCTTTTCCTGAAAATGTTCTGTGAAATTCTCCCTCATGTAAGACTTCAGCGCAGCCATTTTAATTTTGGCTCGCAGTTCCTGTCTAATTGCAGGGTCCGTTTCAGATACCTCCATTGAAGATTCTGTTACATCTCTTGCGATTATTTGTAGTTTCGTCATGTTGAGACGTTCATTATTGATTTGTGTTAGTTGGCTTACAAAATAACCACAAATTTTATAGCTTGCTGTAACTAACGCGAAAGATATTAAGGCGAAAGGCAGCCTGGATATAAGAAGTTCCCATGTTGGGCGCGTGCTTTCGATGTCTTCCAATAGCGTCGCAGAGTTGAGTAGCAATGAGACTGTAACAGCAGTAATTACACCAATAGGAAGAATTGCTAGAGCAATATATTGATTTTTACTTGATCGGCCCTGTTTAATATAATCTTGAAGTTCAATTGCAAAAATATCTTTATCTTCAGTGAGGTTCTTTATTTCTTCTTTTAGCTGGGCAGATTCTCTTGATAAGACCGTGATTTCGCTTTCCCGATCTTTTATTGTTCCTTCTAGTTCTATAATTTGAGAGTCTTTTCTTTTTATTGTATCTTCTCTTTCTTTAATTGTATTGTTTAAAGCTTTTATTTGATTTCTAAGAGACTCTCTTGTTTTTTCCGCTTGTGCGCACTCTTCTTTGAGGCCTTCGATTTTGATTTCGTATTCGCTTTCGGTTTCTTCGTGGATCTCAATTTCAGCTTCTTTCTGCTCAATGATTCCGTCAAGCTCGGCTAGCTTTTCCTTTGTCTCAGATATTTTGAGTTCGCAATATTTAACTGTCTCATTTGATTCATATCTGATGAATTGTGCGGCATTCTCAATGCTTTCTATATCAGATGGTTTATAGCCAATAATGTTTATTTTTTTAATTTTCGCCTTACCTACAATATAACCTGATGTGGTTCCCTCAATTATTAGCTTTGAGCAAACCTTTCCGATACTGTAGAAATGCTGGTCTCCTTCAGACTCTTGGCATTTGAATTTTATTTCCTTGTTTGAGAAGGTTTCAAATACCTTAATCTTCACCTTGGAATTTATCGATTTGTCTTCGTTTTCGGTGTATAAAAATATTTCGTCAATATATAATGGCTCTACGAAATTTAATACGTAATCTGTTTTGTTTATGGTTTTTGTAAATGAATCATCTTTCGCCTCGACCAGGTCCCTTAAGGCCGCTTTACCTTTTACTCGGAATTTTTTAAAAATCACGACGCTCGGTGTATTTTCGATTTCTTCTTTTATCGGTGTTATATCGGGTCCAAATTCCTCAGCACTACTCATAATATTTCTCGTATATATTTTAAGATTATAGGTGTAGGTGTTTTAGCTTAAAGAACCTTATCTGTTGCTCTTGGCGCTTAAAAATTCTTGTGGTGGATATTCTTTGTTATCGCTCACTAACTGAATGCTATCGTTCTGGAACGACTGAATTGCTCCGATTGCCTTTATGCTTAAAAAACTCGTTCCTACTGCGCATCTTGTGGTTAATACACTCGACCATGTGAGTATTATTCTTCCAGATTTCGCAACTTTCTGGTGTTTTGTAGTGCTGCTCGAACTCGTGGATCATCTCTTGCGTCAGCGATCCTTCAACAGTGATTCTTTGAGGCTTTTGGTTTGCTGCCCCTTCGTTTTTTAGGTCCAGGTTGTCCCGAATTGAGCGTTGAAATCTTGTTTCGCCATCACCGGCCATATGCTCAAGAATTAGCTGCTGCTTTAGTCTGATAAGGTCTTCCAAGGAATTGGATGAGCTATTTTCATCAGAAAATGAGTATGTTGATGACAAGGATAAGATGATTACCAAACGACGAACGAGCACTTCGAAACCTCCATTTTACAACCACCTGAAACCGCCACCACACACTACGACGGCCAGCCCTTTTGTTTTTGTCGTTCCCCACGTCGGTCTCCATACCAAGAACTGGCGATTCTCGCAGCCAGGCTGAAACCTATCCTGCTTTCAGGCTGTTTTCTCTTCTAGCGACTTCCGTTTCAGGGTCGATTTGGCCGCATGACTCGTCAGTTTTGTCGGTCATTAACCACAGCGTGTACTTCGGCCACTTTCTGCATACCTCTTCAAGAAGGTCACCTTTAGGCACCTGTCCAGTCTGTTCAATCCTGGTCAGCGTGCCTTTGTTCACGCCCAGAATGTCACAGAACTCCTGACGCCCTGACGTCTCCGCCTCTCTTATTGCTCTAATTTTTCTGGCTAAGTCCATTGACAGTACACAAAAATGAATATACCTTTAGATATGTATACACAATAACGTGTATACCCGAATGTGTGTGCACACAGAATTGCACACTAAACCGTGAATTTCAGTGTAGCAGAGTGCAAAACAGTGGACGAGCAGAAACAAATCATCTTGCTAGCAACCCCGGTCATGACCCAGGACCGTTACGCCCAGCTCACGGGTTTAACGGAAGGGCAGGTCAGGGGCCAGATCGAAAAGGGCCACCTGCCATCCCTGAAGATTGGCCGGGTGCGCATGGTGAACATCGCTGCACTGTCGCAACAGGCAATGGATAAGGAGGACTGGCAATGAAGCCTTTAAATAGAGTCGGCCAAAAAGCCCAGACCATCGTCCGTGTGGCTCACCACAAAGGCCGCACCCTGTCCTGCACCGTCTTCTTTTTTAACGGCACTGAATTCGTGGCGTCCTCCGAACGCCTGGGCCCCGCCCGACTGTTCCGGCCTGGAACCGTCGCTGTCAGCGCCTCAGGCCGCCAATGGATCGCCGTAGGCGGTAACCGCATCCACGGTGCCACCGGCTGGCGCTTCGTCTCTCCCTACGTCGACCAGGGCCCCATCGACCACGACGCCGTCCGCTTCATCGACAACCCCAGGGCCCTGAAGATCCGCGCCAAACTGGACGCCTACCTGGAGTACTACCAGAGCGTCAAAGGCGTTCTTCCCCGGTCGGTTGTCCTTCGCCGCGAACAACTCGCCACCTGCGGCGCAATGCCTGGACAACTCTATAAAGGCATCCGCCTGGAGGCCTTCTCATGACCCCGGCCCTCCGTGATCGCAAACAGCAAAGCATCCAGTCCGTGGTCAACGTCGCCGTGCACCTCTACAGCACCGGCGAATGGGAGGCCTACTGCGACAGCATCACCAAACTGCTGGGCATGGCCGACGCCTTCAATGAACTGGACAATGACCTGTTCAATTTCGCCATGGACTGCGTCAACGCCCTGAGCCGCTTCACGCTCCAGACCACCGTTACCGACTTCAACACCTGGGCCGCCAACCATGCGCCCGAACACGTGAGGGCAGCGGCATGACACACCGGACCCACAACCCAAGTTTTGCCTTCCAGGGCCCACCCTCGTCCTCTGCACTCACCCCGCAAGCCCTGGAAGGCCTTTTAGACACCCTCCTGCAGCGCCTCAACCACCTGCAGGACGTTCGCACCGACTACCCGTGCGACTACCTCGCCCGCTGCAAAGCCGGCTTCACCGACGCCCTCATCCACGAACTGGAAGCCAGCGGCCACCACAGCCCGGCCTTTGATCGCCTGATCCAACTGCG
>Ga0207905_1000335_pt1 | contig 11586 bp, 10 predicted proteins | sample LinPmetageLP49_FD_184060 | JGI IMG/M metagenome (GOLD analysis project Ga0207905, IMG submission 184060) | Marine viral communities from the Subarctic Pacific Ocean - LP-49 (SPAdes) | ecosystem: Environmental > Aquatic > Marine > Oceanic | place: Pacific Ocean | collected 2011-08-27 | reverse complement strand
ATGCTGAGAAGTTGGCAAAAAGAATGTGTTGAGTTAGCAGTAAAGAAATACACTGTTAGTGATAAGCACTTTTTATGTCAGGCCACTCCTGGTGCTGGTAAAACAATAATGGCAGCATCATTGGCCAAAACGTTATTTGATAAAGGAATGATTGACAGAGTGATCTGCTTTTCACCATCGGTTGAAGTGGCTAATAATATCAAAAGAACATTTGGAAAAATAATTGGGTGTTCATTTGATGGCTCATTTACCGCTGTAGGTGCCTCGATGACTTATCAAAGTTTATGCTCCATTCCTCAAAGTACCTGGGATGGTCTAAGCAAATACCGTACATTTTTTATTTTTGATGAAATACACCATTGCTCGTTCTCGCAAGATAAATCTAAAATCAATACGTGGGGTGAGAGAGTTGTTTTTCATTTACAGGATATTGCAACGTATACACTTGCGCTATCAGGCACTCCTTGGCGCTCAGACGCTCTTCCTATTGCTTTAGTGAACTATTCTGACCCAGAAGGTGAGTTGATATGCGATTATCAATACAGCTTGAGTCAGGCCATTAGAGATAATGTGTGTAGAGAGCCAAAAATAGTGTTAGTTGATAGCAATAATATTTCGGATGGTCACGAAACATATGGGTCTATAGCTGAATTTGTTAGGCAAACTCACTCAACGTACCAAGAGGTGCTTAATAATGACTCTGCACTTAAATATTTATTGAAGTTAGCCGTATTAAAATTGTCGGAGATAAGAGCTTCAAACCCGACTGCTGGCGGTCTAGTGGTCGCGTCTTCAGTTAAGCACGCTGAAATGATAAACAGTCTATTAATTGATGAATTCAATCAAACATCAACCATAGTTACTTACTTACACGATAATTCAACAGAGAAGATCAATTCATTTAAGTCATCTACAGAACAGTGGATTGTTAGTGTTGGTATGATCAGTGAAGGGACCGACATACCTAGGCTACAAGTATGTTGTCATTTAAGCTCTATAAAAACCGAATTGTATTTTAGGCAAGTGCTAGGGCGCATTCTTAGGTCAGGCAAGGACAAAATTGAATTCGCCTGGTTATTCACATTTGCAGAAACAAGCTTAGTTGAGTTTGCTGAGCGCATTAATATTGATATACCAGATAGTTGTTCTTATGTTGATATGGAATGTGACACAATTTTGGTGAGAGAAGATATATTTAGACCTTTAACATCGCCAAAAATAAACAGGGATAATAAGTTAAAAGAAAACCTCGATAAACTCGTTCTAGGGGGCCTGACTCCAGAGCTCGGTATAGCTTATGATGAGCTGCTTTCAGGTTGTTCATTGAGCAGTATACAAATTAAATCACTTAGAACTAGAGTCATAGAAGCATTTTTATAGTTCCATAAAATGAGCCATATTCTGTTTATATTATCACTCTTAGTACATAAATAAGGCTAGCTTTTATTTGACTCTGCTAAGTAATGGAAAATTTTTTAGGGATAAGTATCGAAATTATTGCCCCATCTACATCCTTTATTTCACTATATTATTAATTTCAGGAACAACCTTTTAGGGTATTAAATTTATTCCAAATTTGCTAACAACGAATGCAAACACTCCAAAGAGAAAACAAGTTATTAAGGCGCTAAGGCCGAGTGATGGCCAAAAACCAAATCGGTGCAGTAATGATGGAAATATTAAAAACATCGGTAAGGTAGGCACAACATACCAAAATGTGTACCAGGCATGACTCGCAATTTTCTCTGGCGGCTGTTTTTCAACGTACAACCAAATCATCGCTAAAATGGTTACCAATGGAAGTGCTACAATTAGTGCTCCGAGTTTATCACTGCGCTTTGCGACCTCTGAAACCGCTACAACAATTGCTGCTGTCACTAAGTATTTAAAAATTATCCAACCCATGTATTACTTTCCTTTTTAAATAAAAAAACAAAAACCGATTGCCTATCGGTTTTTATTTTGCCATGATATGGCTATGTTGTTAAGAGATATTTGATTATGCAGTTAGGCGAATTAGAAAAACTAGTACTTCAATATTTGTGGTCTTCTAAAGAAGCGGATGCAAAGCATGTGCACAGTCGTTTAGGTAAAACACGTGGCTGCACTCTCAATACTATTCAAAGCACCCTTGAAAGACTTTATAAAAAAGGCCTTCTTAGCAGAACTAAGCAGGGTCATGCTTATAATTACCGAACTAAAGTTGATCGTAACTCGCTTATAGCTACTTTAATAAATGATATTACAGCTGACTTTGTTGAAGAGGGTGAAAACAGTTTAATTGCTGCATTTTCTTCTACTTCGACTAATTTTAATGATACACAATTAGATGAGCTCGAAAAGCTTATAGAGCAACAGCGAAAACTACGAAGCGGAAAAGTGTAAACATGATTGTTGGAAATTGGGCCGTGTTTTTAAATCTAGCGAGCGCAGCGGTGACCGCTTTTATTTGTGTGATCATATTGATTTCCTTCTTCCACACCTCGCTTTGTAAAAAACTTACTATTTTCCAGTTTACCGAGCGTAAGTTCATGCTTTGGTTAACTATTAGCAGCCCTTGGTGGATCTCATTATTGTGTGCAGCTGTATTTTGGCAGGCACATCAAAACCAAATGTCTAATTGGTTGCAAGGGGTTGCTCACTGGCATCACCTAGAGGTTTTCTCTGTCTATAGTTGGCATTCGGTATTACTTATATCAGCAGCTTGTTTGATGACAAGCGCTAGCGTACATGCATTTTTTAGTCTTAATAGACATAGTTCAGCAATGAGCAGTCTGTTGGCTTTATCAAATACTCAACCTCACAAAGATTATCCCAACCAGTCTGTACACGTTATTGAACACCTTGTACCAGAGGCATTTACTGTTGGTTTTTTCAATCCAAAAGTGTATATAACCAGCGGATTACAAGCACTTGATGAAAAAACAGTACACATAGTCATACAGCATGAACTAGCACATTTAAAAGCCCGAGATCCGCTTTTTAAAACACTGTTTAGTCTATTTGGTTGGTGTTTTCCTGCGTCAACGCGCGCGGCGTTACAGCAATCTTATACGGCTTTAACAGAACAAATCGCTGATGTCGGTGCAACGCAAAGTTTTGATGGATTAGATGTGGCTCAAGCACTTATTAATGTTGCTCGATTTCAACGACAACAACATATTACGAATGACAATATATACATGAGTCATTTTAGTAATGAACAAATAACTCAGCGTATACAAACATTGTTAATGCCAATCTCCACTACGCCTAAGCTACTTTTAATGATCACCTTGTTTAGCTTTGTGGTTATCACTTTATTCACACTGTCGACTGTCGATAGTGTCCACCATCTTATCGAAACTTTTTTCATCCACTAAGTAAGGATTAAAATGAAATCATTTAGTAGTCATTTTACCCACAAAAAACCGATTGGCAGTCGGTTTTTTGTGGGAGTATTGATGGCTTTTACAGCACTGCCGTGTTTTGCAAGTGCTGAGGCTTATCAAACATTAAATCTAAAGCAAGCCATCTCATTTACGCTTGCTAACAACCCGCAATTACAGGGCTTCTTTTATCGAGATAAAGCCCAGCAAGGCAAAATAAAGCAAGCAAGTATAGGCCAAAGACCACAAATAGGCTTAATGGTTGAAGATGCTTTTGGGACAGGTGAGCATAGTGGTTTGCAAAATATGCAATCAACCTTAACTTTCTCTTGGCTGATGCAACAAGAGCAAATTGATAGTCGCGTAAAAGCAAGCCAGTCTGAACTTGAGCAGTTACGTTTAGATAAACAAATTATTGCACTTGATTTAGCCGCGATGACTGCGAAGCAATTTATTCAACTACTGGTGAAAGAAGAGGCACTAAAGCTCAATAAAATGGCAGTAAGACAAGCGAATGAAGTTGTAAATGCAATAGATAAACGAGTTCGTATTGGTCAGTCGTTGGCTATTGATAAAAATTTAGCCAAAGCTGAACTAATTAAACAAAAATTACTTGTCGAAGATCTTGAGCATGAAATAGCTAGCGGAAAATATCAGCTTTCAGCCTTGTGGGCAGAGCCTCGCACTGACTTTACACTTACAGGTAACTTATTGCAGTTACCTAAAATTGTAGATTTTCAGTCACAGTTCGAGCGCTTTAAAAATGCGCCTCGTTTGATGCAGTTAGCAAGTCAAAAACGTATTGCACAATCACACATTGAATTAGCTCAAATTGAAGCAAAACCACAATGGCAATTTACAACAGGCTTACGTCGTTATGAATCAACGGATGACTATGGGCTCGTGGCCGGTGTTTCTATTCCGTGGGGAGCATCTGGCAGCAATGCCGGAACGGTCGCTAAGTTACGTGCCGAGCAAGATGTATTAACAGCGCAAGCGAAGAATTTAACTCAACAAGCTAATAGCCAGCTTTATGCTTTGCTTCAAGAAGTTAAGCATTCTGTTCATGTAATTACCACCTCAAAAAATGAAATCATTCCCACGCTAGAAACCGCGCTTACCCAAGCAAAACAAGCATTTAACGTTGGTAAATTGAATTACAACCAGTGGAGTAGCGTGCGTCAGGCGCAATTAAGCGCGCAATCAGAACTACTTAGCGCTTATGAAAGCTTACATTTACAACATATAGAAATTCAGCGTCTTACTGGCGCATCGATAGAACAATGAGATTATTTATGAAAACGACAAACTTTATTTCCTCCATAACCGTTGCCGTATTACTCGGCCTCAGCGCGGGGGTACATTTACCCGCTAGCGCAGTATCAACACCTACTACAGAGCAAGCAGAGCCTGAAAAAGGGCCGCATAATGGTCGTATGCTTCGTGAAGGAAACTTCGCATTGGAGTTAGCGATTTTCGAAACAGGCGTACCACCTGAGTTTAGAGTATGGTTAACAGATAATAAAAACCCAATTAATCCCGACGATGTTGAATTAACGGTTACGTTAACCCGATTAGGTAATGTGATTGATGATATTAAGTTTATTAGCCAAAGTGACTTTTTACGTGGGGATATGGAAATTTACGAACCGCACTCTTTTATTGTCACAGTAAATGCGAGCTACCAAGGAAAAACATATCGTTGGCAATACGATAACCTAGAGGGGCGAACAAAAATCGAACCCGCAGTAGCAGATGCAATGGCGATTGAAACTGCAATTGCAGGGTCTCAAAAGCTTCATCAAACGATCCCTGCTTATGGTCAGGTTTGGTTACCGCCGAGTGCGCACCGCACTGTTTTTGCACGTTTTGAAGGTGTTATTACGCACTTAAATGTAAAGCTTGGCGATAAAGTAAATAAAGGCCAAACTTTAATGACGATTGAAAGTAATGAAAGTTTAAACCCCTATGAGATAAAATCGCCTATTGCTGGTTTTGTCGCAAAACAAATGGCTAATTCAGGTGAGCAAACGAATAACCGTGAACTGCTTGTTATCACAGACGCGAGTCAATCTGTCGTTAAATTAGCTGTCTACCCGAGCGATTACAGCAAAGTATCTCAAGGCACTCTAGTGAGCATTAAGGCAGAAGGTAGTCTTGTGAATATTGCTGGTAAGGTATCATTTATAGAGCCAAAAGTTAGAAGTGATCAGGCAAGAATGGTGTGGGTTACGTTGGCACAACAGACTGAGCCTTTGTTGGAAGGGAGTTTTGTTAAAGCCGATATTGAAACTGCTTCTTTTGAAGTTCCTTTAGCGGTAAAGAAAATAGGCTTACAGAGCTTTCGTGATTTTACGGTCGTGTATGCAAAAGTCGCTGATGAATATGAAGTCAGGATGCTTGAGCTGGGTCGTTCAGATGCAACATGGATAGAAGTACTAGGTGGACTGCCTGCCGGTACCGAGTATGTTACTGAAAATAGCTATGTCATCAAAGCCGATATTGAAAAATCTGGCGCGTCACACGATCACTAGGAGAGCGTAATGTTAGAATCGATTTTACGCTTTGCTATAAAGCGCAATATCCTCGTTCTTGTCATGGTATTAGCCATTGCAGGATTAGGCTTATGGAATTTTACTAAACTGCCTATTGATGCAGTACCTGATATAACCAATGTTCAGGTTATGATCAACACCGAAGCGCCAGGCTATACGCCGTTAGAGGTTGAACAACGCGTTACTTTCCCCCTCGAAAACGCACTTGCGGGGTTACCAGGACTTGTAAACACACGCTCAGTGTCTCGTTATGGTTTATCTCAGGTTATTGCTATTTTTGCTGATAATACCGATGTTTACTTTGCTCGTCAGTTGGTTAATGAGCGGTTGTCTAGTGCACGTTCGGAGTTGCCGATAAACCTTTTACCTGAGCTTGGTCCCATTGCTACTGGATTAGGTGAGATTTTTATGTTTACGGTTGATGCTGTGCCTGGCGCTAAAAATCCCGACGGTAGTGATATAACCCCCATTGATTTACGAACAGTACATGACTGGACAATTCGCCCTCAATTAATGCGGGTACCAGGTGTTGTTGAAGTAAACCCTATTGGTGGTTACGAGCGTGAAATTCTCGTTGCGTTTAAACCTGAAAAACTACTGGCTTATAATCTTACCTCAGCAGATGTTGTTGATGCTATTGGTCAAAACAACCAAAACCAAGGCACCGGATTTATTGAAAAAAGCGGTGCGCAATGGTTAATTCGTGTCCCAGGTCAGGTTGCTGGTTTAACTGAAATCACTAATTTACCCATCAAAACCATAGACGGCAGTGCAGTGTTTATTAAAGATGTTGCCACTATAAGTGATGGCAAAGGATTGCGTACTGGTGCTGCTACACAAAATGGCCGCGAAGTGGTGATGAGCACCGTGTTCATGTTAATAGGTGAGAACAGTCGCACAGTTGCACAAGGCGTTGGTGAAAAGTTAAAAGAAATCAATGGCAGTTTACCCGAAGGTATAGTTGCAAAAGCCGTCTATGACCGAACTAAACTGGTAGATAAAACGCTTAATACTGTTCAAACTAACCTGCTCGAAGGGGCCATTTTAGTTATTGTTGTATTATTTATATTACTGGGGAATTTCAGAGCCGCATTTTTAACGGCTTTAGTGATCCCATTTGCAATGTTGATGACAATAACCGGTATGGTACATACGCGAGTCAGTGCAAACTTGATGAGTTTAGGGGCATTAGATTTTGGTCTATTGGTTGATGGTACGATAATTATCGTCGAAAACTGCTTACGTCGTTTAAGTATGAGAGGTGATACCCCTCTTTCTTTTAAAGCACGTTTAGACATTGTTTTTACGGCTACACGAGAGGTTATTCGACCCGCTTTATTCGGTGTATTCATCATCACCGTTGTTTATTTACCTATTTTCGCGCTTGAAGGCGTTGAAGGAAAAATGTTCCATCCAATGGCATTAACGGTTGTGATTGCTTTGCTTTGTTCAATGGCGCTTTCGATCACATTTGTGCCTGCAATGATCGCCCTATTATTTAAAAAGCCAATTAAAGAAAAACCTAATCATATTATGCTGGGGTTAAGTCGTATTTATAAGCCGGTACTCTCATTAGCATTAAAAGGCCGCTGGGCTGTGGTGCTAATAGCTTGTTTACTCGTAACATTCTTTGGTTATCAAGCGACACGCTTAGGAAGCGAGTTTGCACCAAATCTTGATGAAGGAGACATTGCCATGCATGCGCTTCGTATTCCTGGTACATCATTAAGCCAAGCGATTGAGCTACAAAAAGTGTTGGAAGAAAAAATTACACAGATGCCTGAAGTCGAGCGTGTATTTGCAAAAATTGGCACCGCAGATGTAGCAACAGATGCAGTACCCCCTAGCGTAGCCGATAACTTTATTATTCTAAAACCACGAGAGCAATGGCCAAACCCTGATAAGTCAAAAGCACAAATTGTTGAAGAGTTAGCAGCCTTAGTTAAGCCAATTCCAGGTAACCGCTATGAGTTTTTACAACCAATTCAAATGCGCTTTAATGAATTATTAGCAGGTGTACGCGCTGAGCTGGCAATTAAAGTGTTTGGTGATGACTTTGAAACACTTGCTGCGTTAGGTAAGGAGATTGAATCTGCTATTGGAAATGTTGACGGTATTGCCGATTTAATGGTAGAGCAAACAAGCGGGTTGCCAATGCTTGAAATTGTACCCAATACTGAAAAACTAAGCCAGTTTGGTATCAGCAAAGCACACATTCAGTCACAGTTAGCCACCGCATTAGGAGGGACTATTGCAGGTAAGTATTATCAAGGGGATATCCGCTCTAATATTGTTGTTCGTTTAGAAGATCAGCAGCGTAATAATGTGCAAGAGATAGGTTACTTACCTATTAATTTACCTAATGGTCGCGCTGTGCCGCTCCAAGAGTTAGCAACAATCAAACTCACTAATGGCGCAAGTCAAATTAATCGCGAAAATGCTAAACGTCGTATTGTAGTGACTACCAATGTACGAGGACGTGACTTAGGAAGCTTTGTTGGAGATATTCAAACAATTATTGAAGATAAAGTCACTATTCCTGCTGGTTATTGGATTGAATACGGAGGAACGTATCAAAAGTTACAATCGGCCTCTGAGCGTTTGAGTGTGGTTGTGCCCGTTACATTGTTAATGATTATAGGCTTGCTTATTTTGGCTTTAAACTCACTTAAAGATGCTGCGATTATTTTTACCGGTGTGCCTTTAGCGCTTACCGGTGGAATTGCAGCACTGCTGTTACGTGATATTCCATTTTCAATATCTGCTGCTGTTGGCTTTATTGCTTTATCTGGTATCGCCATATTAAATGGCTTGGTAATGGTATCGTTTATTCGTGAGTTACGCAGCTCAGGGACGGGGCTTAATCAAGCGATAACAGAAGGGGCATTAACTCGCCTACGTCCAGTTATAACTACAGCACTGGTTGCCTCATTAGGATTTATACCTATGGCACTTAATACAGGAATTGGTTCAGAAGTACAGCGACCTCTAGCGACCGTGGTGATTGGTGGCATCATTTCATCGACCTTACTAACATTATTTTTGATCCCCGCACTCTATCGACTTTTACACAAAGAAAAGGAGTCTATTTTGACTGAAAGTGAAACGTTGGAGCGATCTGATGCCAACTAAAATAATAAACTTTAGCATAGTGATTTTAATGCTTATTTTGGCTTTATTAAGCTTTGAGGCATTAGCACACGGAGTCGATGATAGTACTCGCGCTTTTTTAGAGCAAAACCAAGGTGTACAGTTTGTGCCATTTATTTATATTGGGGCAAAACACATGATCACCGGTTACGACCATATATTGTTTTTAATCGGTGTGATCTTCTTTTTATATCGCAGCAAAGATGTATTGCTGTATGTCACCATGTTCACCATCGGCCACAGCACAACCTTACTACTTGGTGTGCTTGGCGATATTCAGATTAATGCCTATTTAATTGACGCTATTATCGGTTTTTCAGTTATTTATAAGGGCTTTGATAACTTAGGTGGGTTTAAGCGTTGTTTTAATTGGCAGCCAAATACAAAAATGGCTGTGCTTATTTTTGGTTTGTTTCATGGCTTTGGCTTAGCAACCAAGTTACAAGAGTTTCAATTACCCGAAGATGGATTACTGACAAATTTAATTGCCTTTAACATTGGCGTAGAACTTGGCCAATTTTTAGCGCTCGCAGTTATCTTAATTGCCATTAATGTGTGGCGTAAACGGCCGTCATTTCATCGTTTTTCAACATTTATCAACGGTGCGTTAATGAGTGCCGGCTTAATGCTAGTCGGCCTTCAATTAACCGGCTATATAATTAATTAATTTAGAGAAATATATGCAACATACAGTTAGTTCAAAAACACTTATAAAAGCCAGTATCACCGCTTCATTAGTTGCGATAATCGCCTTTGTGCTATTTATCCTTCCGGCAGAATATAACATTGATCCAACCGGGCTCGGTAAACAACTGGGCGTTACTAAAATAGCTCAGACATCAGCGCAAAAACCACTTAAAACATCAGATTCATTGCAAGTGGGCAGTGATGAGTTTCAAACAATTGAAGTCACTATCCCTGCAAATCGCGGGGTTGAATATAAATTTGAGATGCAACAATATGAAAAAATGACCTACGAATGGATGACCGATGGCGCTTCTTTACATTTTGATTTACACGGAGAGCCAGCAGGAGACACAACCGGTTACTTCGAAAGCTATGCAATTGCCAATTTAAGCGAAATGAAGGGCAGCTTTACCGCCCCATTTGGGGGCTCACATGGCTGGTACTGGAAAAACAACTCAGATAACCCCGTAGCTATACAGCTTTTAGTAAAAGGACAATATAAAGTAATTGGCTTAAAACAATAAACTTAAAACTTAATAGGAGAAAACAATGAATAGATTAATTCCAATAGCATTAGTTTGTATTTCATTAATGAGTACTGGTGTTCTAGCACATAGTGATCATGGTCACGTTAGCGATCAACAAGCTATTAGTATTGCAGCTAAATCAATAAAGAAATTGGCCTTTAAAGACTATGGTTTTGAGGTTGGAAAACTAAATGATTCTTGGAAAGGTATTTCTTCAGAAGCATTTACTGTCGTAAACGAGAGCGATGATACTTTTATTATCCAAGCATCAAATGATAGTGAACAAGTTTATTTCAAAATAGCTAAAAATGGTCAGCTTGTAGATGTAAAATCGAAGAACGATTTCTAATCTAATTGTTAATTGGCACTGTGAGTTTTTACAGTGCCAATTAACTATTTATCGTCAAAAACACTTTTAGCTATTTAGCAATCGAAGTTGGTGAGGTCTTCGAAGTGTCAGAACAGATTGATGCTGGACTCAAAGAGATAATTCAGACTTTAGACTGAGTCAGGTACCCCCATAAATAAACTGTTCATTATATTTTTAAATTAAATACTTTACCTTCTACCTGGCAAGCATCCATATCCCAGCAGCGATCATAAACAGGTTTTCTGTAAGTGAAATAAAGCCTAACGGTACATTACTATCACCGCCTACACATGCACATTTGAGTTCGCGCTTATCTATATATACGGCTTTAAAAACAGAAACAGCACCAACACCACCAATAAATAATGAAATAGGAGCAATACTATATGCTGGCAACCCAGCTATTATTCCAACATTAAAGCCTGTTAAAGCTTTCAGTATTTATAAGCTCTCTAGCTTGAGGTTCATCGATTGCGGTAAAAACCGAAGTACTTTCTGTATCTCTTGCTTTCAAAGCTAACTTTTTAGCTTTCGCCTCGTCATAACTCTCAAATGGTCCTTCCAATATTTTAGAACCTGGATTGCGACCGTTTAGATCAATACACCTAAAGCCAAACCAATGTTTCATTATATTCTCCTTGAGCGGCCATAGTAATGGACTATTATTTACAAAATCCTGCTTCATTTTTAATCAGGTCGAGTTTAACCTGATTAAATGTAGGGTTGGTTGTTAAGTCATTCCAATTATTTTGTCGGTTTAACTTTTTTCATTCTTTAGCTTATCAAGCTGAAGCTTTAGTGAATTTACCTCTTGCTTAGCATCTCGACCATGCTTTTCGTGCATTGCGTCCTGTCTCATGCTGCCATCTTCTCTTCGGAAATCGTAATCTTGCCAGTTTCTAAGCTCGTCTTCCGCCTGTTGAAGTTCT
>Ga0207905_1000331_pt1 | contig 11726 bp, 18 predicted proteins | sample LinPmetageLP49_FD_184060 | JGI IMG/M metagenome (GOLD analysis project Ga0207905, IMG submission 184060) | Marine viral communities from the Subarctic Pacific Ocean - LP-49 (SPAdes) | ecosystem: Environmental > Aquatic > Marine > Oceanic | place: Pacific Ocean | collected 2011-08-27 | reverse complement strand
TGAATATGATATAACCGAGGGTCTTGAAGACAACCCGGTGATCGAATACCAAGAGACCGTTAGAGCGTTTAAGAAACACAAAAACGGCAGGGTAGTTAAAAATGAACACGGGTTCCCTATTATAGATCATTCCAAAACAACGTATGAGAACCGTTCATGCGCTTGGAGCGAAACGGATTCTATAACCTTTTACTTAGCTCCGAGTACCGTATGATCTACGTCGGATATAACTTCACGCTGGACGAGGACGGGCTTCATCTATCTGATGCCCAAAATAACAACAACATTAAAATGTCGGAACTAACCAATAGACACGGGTGGAATGCCGGGGATAACTTTACCTTAGCAACAACGCCCGAAGGCTATGTTTTATTGAGAAAATCTGAAAAGGACACTTAAATGAAAAAAGCACACTTACATCTCATCAAATGGGGTTTAGCTAAAGGCTACCACATCGCAGTCTACGGCGAAGGCGAATTTGGCCTAATAAGTGACAAATATAAGGAAGTCAAAGATGAGGTAGAGGCCTGTGACATTGGCTCTATCATTTTCCTTGTGCCTCGCGAAGCTTACGGGCGGGGATGGAAAAGACGCGCTTCGTTTGATTACGTCCTTGAGTTTGACCAAAATCCTGACGAAATAATCTACGACTACGGCATCAACGAAATCAGCGAAGCATGGGCCGCGGACTACGACCAACACTGCGCGGAGGTGGCGGCATGAACCGCATGCCCTGTAGCATCACCGACGACCCATACTGCGATGCCAGCGATTTCTATGAAAAAAAAGGCGTCTATAAAGAAAAACCCAACGAAGATAAAGACGAACACGACGAGAACGACGACGAATAATACATAAACCACGGATCACGGGCCTTTTTTGGGCCCTTTTTGCGTGAAAACGTTACAAAGTTACGCCGTTACCTATATAGAGTCAAAATTAAAAAAAAAATAAAAAGGTAAAATATAGGTGTAACCGGTGTAACCGGTGTAACCTTGGAGTTTTTATTAACAAATACAATTACTTACGGGTTACATAAACAGTTACACGGTTATAAACAAATATGTAACTGTAAACAAGAAATTGCGTTAAGCCCTTCTGAAATAAAAAAGAATATAAAAAGAATAATACTTAGGTATATACATAAGATGGTTTTTAGGTAAACTATCGCGTATTAACTGGAGTATTTTATGGCTAAGAAACCCCTGCCAAAGTCAGCACCCGTTGTTGAAAAGAAACGAGCCGGACGCCCCAAAAGTAACAAACAGTCTGTATTGACGCGCAAGCAAGAATTGTTTGTTAAAGAGTTAGTTAGTAAAGACGGGCAAATTACATTAAGAGAAGCCGCTATCAATGCCGGCTACCCAGCATCGTCTGCACACACCCGGGCATACGAACTGACTAACCCCCACATATCCCCCCATGTTGTTAACGCCATCAAAAGTTATCGCAATGAGCTCGATGAGAAGTTTGGCGTAACCTTTCAACGACACTTGAGGGATTTACAGGCAATCCGGGATCTGGCTATACAAAACGGCGCTTACTCTGCCGCAGTACAAGCCGAGTATAGACGCGGGCAAGCCCATGGTGATATCTACGTCAGTAAATCAGAAATACGAACGGGTAGCATCGACAGTATGAGTAAGGAACAAGTAGAACAAGCCCTTATTGAGCTAAAGGATCAATATGCCCCCATCACCATCGACGTTACCCCAAACTCTGAAGACAATGCCGACAACCGCGACAAAGCGAGAAGCCGCATTTTATCAACAGATGAAGACGGCGGCGAAGACATCGAAGACTCGGCGGTTAGTATTCACTAGAATTGAATCTTGGGCGGTAGCCGGAGTGCCTGACTTACTGGTTTGTGATGAATCAGGCAACTTTCATATGATTGAATTAAAGTTTATTACGGGTAATGCCGTAAGTTTAAGGCCACACCAAGTTAGCTGGTTAACCAAGCACCGACATAGTAGCAGTTGGATTTTTGTTAAAAAGCAAAAGAACAATTTAGAAAAGTCAGAACTCCACATTTATAAAGCCAACCAAGCTATCGACGTAAAGCTTGATGGTTTAAAAACTGAACCGGCCATGATCCAGCTTCAACCTTTCAACTGGAACGATGTTTTTAACTTGATTAGTCCGCTGTAATCGCATATTATCGTATATCCATTAACAATTTACGGAGCAAAACGATGTTTAAATGGCTAAAGAGTTTATTTTTTAACGAACAGGTAACGCCCCCGCCCAAACCTAAACCTAAACCTAAACCTAAACCTAAACCTAAACCTAAACCTAAACCTAAACCTAAACCTAAACCCAAGCCCAAGCCTAAACCTAAACCCAAGGCCGTTATTCGGGCAACCGTTAAAGCGAAAGCTAAAGCTAAAGCTAAACCCCGGACTAAGTTAAAGGTGGTTAAATAATGTTTTTGATCGGATGGTTAATTGAATTAATATATGGAAAGGACGCTGTTGAAGAGTTTGAAAAGAAAAAAAAGCGCCCGAGAGTAAAACCAAAGCGGAACCGCAAAAGGTAAAAGATTAGCCCGTTTAGTTGACGGGCTTTTTTATATCCGGTAGTATGCGATAAATCCCATAACCTACGGAGTATGTAAAATGTCGAAAATATCAGAGTTACAACATCGTTTAGTTAACGATATTCAAGTCTCTATTTTAAAAGCTAAAGCGGCGGATGATTTGGTTACTAGCCAACACCGGGAACAACTCGACGCCATTGCACAACAATTGATTGATTTACGGCGCATTTTTGAACCGCCGGGGAGTGATGAAAAATGAAACTATTAAACGTTGGGGGTTCAAATACTAAAATTGCTAAAACGATAAAAACAGGCGGCGCTGTACGCGTCGCTAGTTTGTCTTTAATGCCACATAGAAAAATATGTGCGGGTAGTAAGGCCGCCGGATGCTTCGAGACTTGTTTAAAATCCAGTGGTCGAGGCGCATTTACTAATGTAGCCAATGCCCGCCAAGCTAAAACCGATTTCTATTTAACAGACCGGACCGGCTTTTTAGATCAATTACGTACCGAATTGTTTAACTTTGACAAACTTTGTAAGCGTCAAAAAGTAGCTGGATGGGTTCGGTTAAATACTATTTCCGATATTGATTACGAGAACCATGGCATACCCCAAGCGTTTCCGGCGTTAAACTTTTACGATTACACCAAACGCGCGGACCGTTTAGGCCGGACGCCGTCAAACTATCAACTAATCTTTAGTTACAGCGGGCGTAAACAGTACCAAAAAAGTGTAGATAAGCGGCCGCGCCATGTTCCTATGGCCGTCGTATTTCGTAATGAGTTACCCCAGTACTGGAATGGTCAATTAGTTATAGATGGCGATCTATCTGATATTGTTAACGTTAAAGCCGGCGGCGTCATAGTTGGTTTACGCGCCAAAGGTAAAGCCAAACGCGACCGGTCCGGCTTTGTTGTTGAATCTAACCTAATAGCCACTGATTAAAGGAATGCACAATATGAACATCTTCACAAATACTCGAGCGACCAATTTACACGGGCTCTGTCTATGCATGTTAGATGCCGGTTTAGATACTAAAACTTCTTTTGCAATGCTTAAAAGCTCTTTAGAAACTGAATACGATTTAGATAAAGTGGAATTAGAATTATATCGAACTGCTATAGATTTCAGGAACGGTTTAAATAAAGAGTCCGAACAATGGGTTTTAAATTTACGTGAAGCATGGGCCAACGGGTAGAAACGTTGGTATGCGGCCGCCCTTTACATTGTTGTTAGTTATCGCATATAATCGCATACAGCGGGATGGTCCCGCGCTTACTACGGAGTAATAAACGATGAAAGAATTAAACTTGATAGGATTTAAAGATAAAATTGTTTTAGCCGAATATGCCCATGATGAATTGCTTAATGAAATCGAACGTCTCGAGGCCCATATTCGATCCAGCGCTGATGACCAACGTACATTAAACGCCGAGTGCGAAGATTTAACCCAGACCGTACAAGCCCGCGCCGCTGTTATTGTAAAGTATGAGCAGGATAAAAAAGCGTTGGGTGATGGCTTGTATACGTTGGTGCGCGATGGCGTCGAGCAAGCAATGGATGATCGGATGGATCTCGAGGAACCCGTAATGACGGATGACGAAGTAGATGACCGGATAGATCGATGGTTTGATAACAATTTCGATATTCAAGATCATTTTAACCTCGCTGATTATGAAGATGATATCCAGCAAATTGCGCTAGACGTTATTAATGATGAAACCGGTTATGACGATCTAGCTGGAAAGGTGCGAGAGGTTGTACAGGAAATGATCGCGGGCGGTGAAATCACAATTAAAGTCGAGGTTAACTAATGAAAATCGAACCAGTAGGACTATTTGCCACCCCTGATAATATGAAAGCATTACAGGATTATCTGGCATTATTTAGCGGCGGTGAAGCGGCCGTCGCTCAGACATGCGCTTTTATGGCTTGGAATTTAGCGGCCAAAATCACAAACGCCGAACCGGCGGAGGCGCGTGAAGAATGATCGATTTAAATTATTGTATGCATGATGAGGGCGGAACGTGGGACGAATACGACGCCCGCGGAATTTATTTAACTAAAGTTTGTGACAAATGCGTTGAGACTAAACTAGCATCGTTTAGGCCGGACGTTTTAACGGAGTCTAATTATTATAGTGATGAGCCTATAGAGGAAAGCGACTAACGTTATCCGTAGTACCAGACCCCGCCACGGCGGGGTTTTTTTTGCCTGCTTGATTCTCGTTACATAGTCGCATATAATCTTATATAGCGGCGGGATTTACCCGTCGCACTACGGAGCAATAGACTATGTCGCAAGCAATAGAGATAAAATACTTATCACCCACAGACCATCAGGGCGCAAGGCTAAAAGCAACCGCCCTCGCTGGATCTATCACAGTTGGCCGTGATTATGAAATCGACGCCGACGTACAGGCCCGCATTTTGGCCCGTCAATACATTCAATCGCATTGGCCCCATTCTGTAATGCACGGCTTTGGTACACTTCCCAGTGGTAACTACTGCGCCACGTCGATACCCCGCGGGCTTGAGTCGCTATACAGTGAAGATACCCAATGATCATTTTAACCAAACCCCAGCGGGCCGCCGTCTATCGTAAATGGTCCCAGAATGATCAGGGCCTGACTTACCGACAATTTCGCGCCACTGTACAAGGTGGCTTCGATTGTGCCATGGTTTATTGGTCGGGTATGTGGCTCGGGATAGAGCCGGACGGATACACGCATAGTTAACCATTACCCCAATACACCGGCCGCACTCGCGGCCTTTTTTATGCCTACTTATCAACAGAGTTATCCCTCCCAGGATAAAGGAGCAGCATTCAACTAGAATGCGGTCTACAGCCAATGTTGTACAAAAAACAACCAGTTGCACCCCGTGCCCGTTGTGGATAACTACGCCTAGTGTTTACCAGTTAAACACCCCGCGCCATGGGTCGCGGCCAGTGGCTCAAACCTACGGCCCAAAATCCGTGGGCGGCGGTCATTACTCGACGTGTCACGGGCCCAGCATCGCGGACCGTGGGCCGCGGACCGATCTACCGGGTAGATAACCGGATAAATCGCTCGGGTCCCCCGTATATCGGGTCATTCGGCGGGGTCTGGGATCCGTGGATCACGCGCCACGGCGCGAGGGCCGCGCATCCGTGGGGACGAGTGCATGGACCATGTTTCGCACAAACATTTAATAAAGATTCCATATCGGCGTTAACTGTCTTATATTAGCGTCTAAAGTCGCATACATTTATGATGTTCCACGTGGAACAATTGGCTAGGGTCCCCTGATGAAAGAAGCGTTTACCAGTTCTTTAGATGAGAAAAAATTAAAACTTGAGTTGCGGTTAGCGCAACTCGAAAAAAATGATATGTGCAAAAAAGATTTTTTAATTTTTGTAAAAAATATGTGGCCCGATTTTATTGCAGGACGTCATCACAAAATAATTGCGGAGAAGTTGGAAAGGGTCGCGAGCGGCGAGCTAAAACGCTTGATTATTAACATGGCACCGCGGCACACGAAGAGTGAATTTGCGTCATTTCTCTTTCCGGCGTGGATGATGGGCCGTAATCCGAAGATGAAGATCATTCAGGCGACGCACACGACCGAATTAGCGGTTAATTTTGGACGTAAGACAAAAAATCTTTTAGAGACGGACGAATATAAAGAAGTATTTGACGGTGTTAAGTTAGCGTCGGACAGTAAAGCCTCGGGCCGTTGGGATACGAGCGCGGGCGGTATGTATTATGCCGTGGGCGTCGGGTCGAACTTAGCGGGTCGTGGTGGTGATTTAATCATTATTGATGATCCGCACTCGGAGCAGACGGCAATGTCCTCGGCAGGCTTTGATGATGCGTGGGATTGGTACACAGGTGGCCCTAGACAGCGTTTACAGCCCGGTGGCTCCATAGTTATCGTCCAAACTAGATGGTCTGAGAAGGACATGACGGGCCAGTTACTGAAGGCTATGGCAAAAGACCCGTTGGCGGACCAATGGGAGGTTGTTGAGCTTCCGGCAATTTTTAATGATGGGACTCCGTGTTGGCCGGAGTATTGGAGTTTAGATGATTTGACCGCGGTCCGCGCTTCTATTCCTAATAGTAAGTGGAATGCGCAGTATCAGCAGAATCCTACGGGTGAAGAAAACGCTATTATTAAGCGTGAGTGGTGGAACGTGTGGGAGCCTGAGAAGGTACCTAATTTAGAATATGTTATTCAGAGTTACGATACGGCGTTTAGTAAGAAGGAGACGGCGGATTATAGTGCGATAACGACGTGGGGGGTCTTTTATCCGAATGAAGGCGGTAGTGGTCCTAATTTAATTTTGTTGGACAGTAAAAAGGGGCGTTGGGATTTTCCTGAGTTAAAAGCTAAGGCTTTGGAGGAGTATAAATTTTGGGAGCCGGACACTGTTATTATTGAGGCGAAGGCTAGTGGTACGCCGTTGACGCAGGAATTGCGTAATATGGGTGTTCCGGTGGTAAACTTTACGCCTTCTAGAGGTAATGATAAGGTAACTAGGGTGCATTCGGTGTCGCCCTTATTTGAAGCGGGGATGGTGTGGGCTCCTGACTCTGTATTTGCTGACGAGTTGATTGAGGAGGTTGCGGCTTTTCCTAATGGGGAGCATGATGACTTGGTGGATAGTATGACTCAGGCGCTGATGCGGTACCGTCAGGGGAATTTTGTTCAGTTGCCTACGGATGATTGGGAAGATGAAGATAACTCTGCTAAGATGAATGTTTACTATTAAGTAATTTACGGGTACGGAATTTTTATGCCTCAGTCTCTATTTGCTAAAGATAACGAGCAATCGCTTTCAAGATATTATGATTCTGAAAATGATAGGTCGAGACGTCGAAATATTTTTAATAAATTTCAGGACTTGAGCCCGGAAGCAAGGGTTGCTTATCAAGCACAGCAGGCGGGTCTTGATCCCGAGGCAGTTCGCATGGGTCACCAGATGGGTGACATTGAAATGCAGATGGAGACTGCCCCGTATCTTGGTTACACAGGGCCCACGGACCGCGAGCTAGACATGATGCGTTTTGATTTAGGGTCCCCAGATTTAAATTTAAAAGCACAATTTATACCTAAGTCGGTAGACGGGAGGGCCTCAACCGGAGCGGGTAATCTTTCTGTAGAAGAATATATGATGCATACTGCGCCTCGAGCGGCGACGTATGTAGACAGCTTAGATCACGTAACACCTAGCGATGAGAATGCAAAAATAAATCTTTATGGTGCGTCAGGTTCAAACCCGCGCACCATTGCTCACGAAGTTGCTCACGCCCGTGGTGCCGATGAAGAAAAGCCTGCTTATGCGGCGGCGGTTATTAATGCGCAAACGGAGGGTAGTTTCGATCAGGCGGTTAGGCGTTACGCCATTCAAAATTTAGAATGGGACATGTTGCAACACTATGAGCCCAAAGACCTTGAGTCCGCTGTCCTTAGAGATATACAAAGAAACGGTTTTGTTCGGAAGTTGTATCAGGACGAGTTTGAGCGTGGCGGAGAAAACCCCCGTGCGTATGGAGATAATCAAGGTATAATGAGCATGCTTTTAGGGGACGGTGACCCTTCTGAGATGTATGCAAAAAATAGATTTAAAAATAGTGTTTTTGGTAAAAGAGTTGCAGACCGCGTGACTTACGTTGACCCAACGTCCAATGAAGGTGATGATGGGTTTTATCAAACACAAGAAGAAACAATGCTACCACTGGGTTTAGAAGAGAGCTTAGATATGGAAGACGCAGAAGATATTATGTTTGAGGACGAAGAATCCTCAGAGCTCGACGGGCTAGGTTCTTTAATGGAAACTATTGTTAGTAGTACTAGTGCTAGTCTGGAAGGCTTTGACTACGACATGTCAGAAACCGAGCGTAAGGCGCAGGTCCGCGAAATGGCGGCTATGGCTCAGATGCTACGAAAAGCAGGCGCTAACATAACATCCGAAGAAGATGTTGAGAAATTACCCCCAACCATATTAGAACAACTAAATACTATATTGGATCGTTCTCCAGAGGAATAAGAAATGGCTGAAGAAGATAAAAAACCAGTAGGTAGTTTGATGGATAAAAATGTTCCATCTCAATTACTGGAAGAAGATATAAGGGCGGAAATTGAGTTAGAGTTGCCGGGTTCACAAGAAAACGATGTGATGGCTATGGTCGACATGGATGCTTCCATGGACGGCGAGATAGAGATGACTGCTGAAGATGACGGCAGTGTCATGATTGATTTTGATCCGCAGGACGAGCGCGGGTTTGGCGGCGACTTCTACATGAATTTGGCAGAAGAGATGCCGGATCGTGAGCTTAGTCGCATAGCGGGTGATCTTTTAGGGGAGTTTGATTCAAACAAAGCAAGTCGCCAAGAGTGGGAAGAGACATACGCTAACGGTTTAGATTTGTTAGGGTTCTCATATCAGGAGCGCACACAGCCTTTCCGTGGAGCCTCCGGTGTTACGCACCCTCTATTGGGCGAAGCCGCTACACAGTTCCAAGCGCAAGCTTTTAATGAGCTTTTGCCGCCTAGTGGTCCTGTCCGCACAGTAATTTTGGGTAAAGAAACACGCCAAAAGCAACACCAATCACAGCGTGTTAAGCAGTTTATGAACTACTACATTACTAATGTAATGGAAGAATACACGCCTGACATGGATCAGATGTTGTTTTATCTCCCCTTAGCAGGTAGTACGTTTAAAAAAGTTTATTATGATGAGAACTTGGGCCGTGCGGTCAGTAAGTTTGTACCCGCTGAGAACCTTGTTGTACCGTATGAGACCTCTGATTTAGAAACATGTCCTAATATTACACAAGTTTTACGCACATCTCTTAACGATTTGCGCAAGCAACAGGTGTCTGGCTTCTATTTAGACATCGATGTTATCCCTGCTCAAGCAGAAATGGACTCTATAACCGATGAAATCAACTTAATTGATGGTTTTGAGCCTTCACAAATTGATTATGATTGCACTTTGTTGGAATGCCACGTTGATTTAGACCTAGAAGGCTACGAAGATTTAGATAATGACGGTGAATTTACTGGAATTAAAATTCCATATGTCGTTACAATTTCAAAAGATAACGGTCAGATCCTTGCTATACGTCGTAACTATCTTGAAGACGACGAAAAGAAAAGAAAAATACAATATTTTGTTCATTACAAATTTTTACCGGGGTTTGGTTTTTACGGGCTCGGTCTTATACACACTATTGGTGGTCTGTCTCGCACAGCTACTTCTGCTTTACGACAACTTATTGATGCAGGAACGCTATCGAATCTGCCTGCGGGCTTTAAAGCTCGCGGTATGCGAATCAGAGATGACGATGAGCCTCTACAACCCGGAGAGTTTAGAGACGTAGACGCACCGGGAGGCGCGATCCGTGATAGTTTGATGCCGTTACCGTTTAAAGGACCGGATCAGACGTTGTTCCAACTGTTAGGTTTTGTCGTGGACGCCGGACAGCGGTTCGCGACCATTACAGATTTGAAAGTAGGTGATGGTAACCAGCAGGCGGCGGTAGGTACTACGATTGCGATGTTGGAGCAGGGCTCGCGGGTCATGAGTGCTGTACACAAGAGATTGCACTACGCTATGCGCTTAGAGTTTAAAATTCTAGGGCGCGTGATGAACGAAAGTTTGCCACAGGTTTACCCTTATGCTGTTGCGGGTGAAGATTCTGAGGTAATGGCTACTGACTTTGACGACCGAATTGATATACTGCCTGTTAGTAACCCTAACGTATTTAGTCAGGCCCAGCGGATTACGTTGGCACAGACTAAGTTAGAGCTTGCCGGTGCGGCTCCCGAGTTACATAACATGCATGAAATTTATCGTGATATGTATGAAGCGTTGGGCGTGACTGATGTAGATCGTATAATGAAATCGTTACCGGATGCCGAACCGAAGCCCACGGACCCCGCACAAGAGAACATTGATGTGTTGGATATGATGGATTTACAAGCGTTTGAGGGTCAGGATCACCAATCGCACATCACGGCCCACCTTATCTTTGGTGGTACGCCTATGGTAGCTAATTTACCGCCGGTAGCTCTTGCTTTACAAAAGCACATTATGCAACATGTAAAGGTAGCGGCGAGAGAACAAGCGGCGGTAGCTTACATGCAACAGATGGAATTGCGTGACGGTAAACCTGCAACGCCTGAAGAGATGCTAGAGGTTGAGGCTATGACGGCCCAGTATGTTGCGCAGGGTATGCAGATGGTTAAGGACTTGTCTACACAATTAGCTGGCGGTGGTGAAGAGGAAGGCCCTGATCCGTTAATTGCATTGAAAGAGAAGGAGTTGGAGATCAAGGCGCAAGCCGAGCAATCTGATACTGAGCTTGATCAAGGCAAGCTACAGCTAGATCAACAGTCGCTTGCTATGCGTGAGGCACAGTTTGGGGAGCGTCTCGGTTCGCAAGAACGTCAGACTCAAGCCCGAATAGATGCGGCAAGAGAACGTGAATTTATTAAACAACAAGGACAATAAAATGGCTATGAATCCTACAAAAGCACCGAAAGCGGTAGAATATGCAGATATTAAAGGCCAAGGTCGTATACCTTATGGTAAAACGGCAAGTGTCAAAATTCCGACAGGTATGAGTAAAGGGACCGCACGTGGAATGGGCGCGGCAGTTAAGGGCGGTAGTTACATCGCGTGTAAATAAACGCTAAGGGTTGGAGTTTTAAATGCAAAATTTTAATTTTGGTCGGCAGGGCATGATGGGTGGTATATCGCCTGAGTTATTAAAACAAATTCAAGCTGAAGCGGGCACTCCAAATGCGCCTTTTCCATTTCCGGGTCCGGGGACACCTACGCCTATTCCCCCTGCAACTAACCCGGATTTGTATTCTGACCCTGAAATGGGCGGTGAGCCCAACCCAATAATTAACAACGACCCTAGAGACCCTGTTGATGTTAAAACTCAACCGTTTAACGAAGGCATTGGAACGTTAGTAGCGCCGCCTGCACCTGTTGCACCTGTTGCACCTGTTGCACCTGTTGCACCTGTTTCGGGTCCTAAGCCTCAACCGGCTCCTTATGCTGATCCGGCACCTGTTTCGGGTCCTAAGCCTCAACCGGCTCCTTATGCTGATCCGGCACCTGTTTCGGGTCCTAAGCCTCAACCGGCTCCTTATGCTGATCCGGCACCTGCGGGTCCTAAAACTTTTGCGGG
>Ga0207905_1000327_pt1 | contig 11791 bp, 16 predicted proteins | sample LinPmetageLP49_FD_184060 | JGI IMG/M metagenome (GOLD analysis project Ga0207905, IMG submission 184060) | Marine viral communities from the Subarctic Pacific Ocean - LP-49 (SPAdes) | ecosystem: Environmental > Aquatic > Marine > Oceanic | place: Pacific Ocean | collected 2011-08-27 | reverse complement strand
CCGTTAGGTAGGTTACCGTAACCACCTGCTGATGTAAATGCCATTTTAATCTCCTTAAACATTTAACAAATGCACACATAAGTGTACTATAATTTAGTCATTTTACTTTATAAGGACCATTCATAGTCGAGGTTGTACTTGGGATAGCGAGTCCTTTGTAGGCTCATATAATTGGGTAATCTCTAAAGTCTGTGTAATAATATAACATAAGTGTCCAATTAAGGGGTTATGTTATACCTTTAGTTATCTATAGTTATACTGATATAAAATACTTTGTCAAGTTTTTATCTAGCATTACCAGAGACATCATATATGAAGTTACCACTACGGATAGCTTCCATAATACTTTCTGATTTAGCTTCGTACTCTTTAGCACTCATCTTCTGCACAGTAGACTCACGAATTTTGTTACTGTTGCCTGTAGCATCAATATTAGTTCTCGTGCTTTTTGTATTAACTGCTGTAGCAGCACTCTTATCATTCTTTGTCTTAGTCTCCTTACCAATTCCTCTATCTCCTTTGTAGAGGTCAATGGCTCTTGCGGCTGACCTTGCATCATTATCATTCTCGTATAGTGCATCTTGTACCCATTTAGGCTGTTCTTCTGCCCACGTATGAAAGTCATCACTTTCTCTTATCTCATCAAAGTCAGGATGTAAGTTTAATAGCTGTGCTTCAGCTTTATCTTTTACAGCACCTGCTTGTAATTCATCTATTTTCTTAACACGTTCTTCTAGATGCTTAGATTGTTCTGCAGCTTTCTTCATTGCAATAGTTTCAACAATCTTGGCTACATCAGGATACTCACTTGCCCATGCTTCTATATCTTCATCAGACTTGGGTAGTTTCATCTCTTTCTTAGTAGCTTTACCTAACTGTTCTTTTAAGTCATCTAGCTGTTTCTGAAACTGTTGTTCCTTCTCTTGGGTATGTCTGCGTAAATCTCCGTACCGTTTCTTAAAAGTTCTCTCTTCAGCAGAAGTCGGCTCTGCTTCACCCTCTGCTTTCTCTTCAGTATTCTCACCTTCACCTTTTTGTTCTTTAATAAGTTGTGCAAGTTCTTCTTCATCTTTTTTTAATCTCTCTTCTTGAGAATAAGGTCTATTCATAAACATTGTTTTTTTAGGTGTGTTTTCTTCCACCATATTTTTTTGTGCTTCTGCCATTTGTCTTCTCCTTGGGGTTATCGTAGCCATTTATTGTTGGGGGATAAGTAGCCTATAATTGTGGATTATTTACGTGAAGCTAATCCACCTTGCTTCATCTTCTTAACTTTAATCTTTTGTTTCTTTTTACTTGCAAGTCCACCTATGTTGAAATCTCCGGGACCTCCACCACCTCCGTAGCCTGTATCGCCAACAGAGCCACCACTATCTGTACCTGTATCATCACCTGAATCACTCCATCCACCACTAGAGTCACCTCCACTATCTACTGAATCTGTATTATCCACAGTTCCAATATCATCAGGTACTGTAGGTGCTGAATCTTTAAATGAATCGTCTGTTATACCTTTATTAATATTACTTATCTCATCCATAAAATCTTTATCAGCCGTTAGTTTGCTATCTATTCTTTCATCTTTAGATATACCTCTTGGACCTTCATCATCTACTATAGACCTCTCTTTAGCAAAGCTGTCTAAGAATGTATCTCCTTTTTTAGGGTCTTTCATTAGTTCCTTATACTTAGCAGGTGTTACATATTTAATTTTTCCGGGGTCTCCTTTAATAGTAACACCCATCATAGTTCCTTTAGGGTAGTTGCCTGTTATACCTGCCATCAAAGCACCTGTTATACCTCCTAATGACATAATACCACCGGGAATATCTATTTTAACTCCGATGTCTCTAGAACCAGTTCTTCTACCATTAACATTTGTACCACCCATAAAAGTTACATTCTGACCTTCTCTGAATCCCTGCTCTGTTAAACTAGGTCCGGGGTCATTGCTATCTTCTTCTGTTGGTCTTGTGCTTTTAACCTTCGTGCTCTGTGTTTTAGCAGTATCTACTTTTTCTGATTTTAATTTGAAGCCTTCAGGAACAGTAAATCCTGTTAAAATCTTTCCGTTCCTAAATGGTACTTGTATCTCTGCACCAGCATCATTTACATAAGTTTTGTACTCATCTGCTCCACCGGCATCTTTAAATAAATTATCAAAAGTTAATTTACCTTCACCATCTTCCTTTGGCTTACCATATGTAAAACCACCTGTAGGTGCTGCTGTAGGTATTGGTGGTGGTGTGTATGTTTTAGGTTGAGGTGTTCTAGTTGCTGTGTTACCAAAACTAGATGCTCTACTGCCTAATTGATTATTACTTGTAGTTGTTCCACCAAAGCCAGTTGCAGCGTATACTACTCCACCTCTAGCCATCTCCATGTCTTCACTATTATACTCTTCATCATCATCCATGTCAATATCATTTATATCAAAAGGCATATCATCTCGCATTGTAGCTTCTTCACTGTTGCCCATCTGACCCATGTCTTCCATAGTCTTGAGACCTTGTTTAGCTTCTTGTCTTAGTGTCATCAATTTCTCTAGACCAAGATACCTAACCACATCAGCAGGAAATACAAACTCTCCCTCACTTAATTGTGCTGGTATGTCATCTCTAACTTCTTCTTGTGTTGAACCTGAAGGAACATCATTGCCTGATATAGGGTCTACTGTACCACCCTCATCTTTGAGTCCACCCTCTTCAAACATTTCCATTTGATTAGATATGTTACCACCTTTAGCTTTTGCCAACTTATAACCACCTTTATTTGAGCTTTTCATCAATGCATTTACTTCTGCTTGTTTAGCCTCTATTTGCAATCCTATTAAAGCAGTCAATTCTTCCGTATTTAAATTAGGATATTCTTTTTTAGCTGCTGCTAAGAGTTTTCCCATAGGTATCATATCTGCCATATTATTGTTCCTTTATATTAAGTTGATATATCAACATTACTGCCTTGAGGCTTTATAGTTTGACCTTCCAATAAACCTGTTTTACTAGGTTTAATTTGCCTAAATATTTCTTCTTGTACTTCCTTTGGCACAGTTTCATTTGGTTTATAACCCATTTTATCTTTTGCTATTCTATATAAATCATTGTCTTCTACTATTTTTCTAGCTTGCACTTCACCACTTACATCTAAATACATTTGATGTGCTTCTGCTTCCATTAACTTTTGATTTCTAACATTGTTTTCTAAAATAATACGTTGCCTTACATAATCTTGAAAACTAACTTTGTTAGAAAGTGCGTTAGCCAAGTCTGCCTCTTTTTCATTAAATGTAATTTTGTCTCCGTCATAACCTTTATATTCCATAGGCTTCATTTCATTTCTAACAAAACTTGGTGGGTCTACTAGTAAGTCTCTTGTTTGTAGAAAGCTAACATCTCCACCGGGAGTAGCAAAATATTTAACATTATTAGGTTTATTATTAGCAGCACCTTTTAATATTTTTTTATATTCTCTTTTAACAAGTTTATTTGTAACAGATTCAAATAAGTCTTTATCATCTAAGAATGGTGCAAAAATTCTTTTACCGTCATCCCCTACTCTTTTTTCTAGTTGCGTAAATGCAGCTCTTTTTTCATAGAAAGTACTATTTATGTTAGCTTGATAATCTTTTCCAAATTGTGTTTTCCCATTTAAAAAAGCTTCAGGAGAGCTACCTGCAATAAAACCTTCTCTGTGTTGAATAGCATGTTGTATTTCATGTAGTATATCATCTTTAGTAGCTTTTATATTTTTACCACTTTTTATATAAATTGTTTCTACACCTTCGTGTCTACTATAGATAGCTTGGGTATTTTTAAGGTCTGTCATAGCTTCTTTACCTAAACCCATTTCTTTTATGTAAGAATCAAAACTTTTAACTTTAATATTTTCTAGTAAACCGTAATCTCCGTTAGATTTTATACTTCCGTAGTTTCTATATAAATCTTGGAAGTTTAATATTTCTTTTATTGACAATCCTTCTTTAGGTAATTTTGATGTGTTAAAAACGGGCACTACCCCATCTTCTATAACACCTAAATCTCTTAAATAACCTTGATTTAGTTGAGCATCTCCAGTAGGTATCTTGTACCTAAGTTTACCCTCTAAGCCTCTATAAACACCTGTTTCTTTAAACAATCTATCTTTTTCATCAAGGGATAATTTGGCATACAACTCTGAACCATTTTCTTTAGTGTATACTCCACCCATGGCATCTGCTTCAAGTTTTTCATATATTGTAGCAGCTCTTGCTCCATCTGGTGCTTTTATCCCTGCCTCACTTAAATTAATAGTAGGTTGATTAAAGTCATCTATCTGTGATGCCTTACCTACATTACTACTAGTAGCACTTTCTGCTGCAAGTTTTGCTCCACCTGTGCCATCACCACCTTTAAATATATCACCTAAATCATCAAATGCTTTTCCTGCAGCTTTAGATAATTTAACTGCACCTTTAAATGCAGGAAAATAAAAACTAGGTGACAGTATTTCACCCACTATTTGATTTGTATTAGTAGGGTCAGATTTTATACCTAAAGCTTTAATCAGTTCTTCAAATCCGGGTCTGCCTGCTAATTTATTAACTTCCTCTAAGTATGGCGATACATTAGATGTTACTGGAAACATAGTAGATAACATTGGGTCTTTATTCACAAACTTAGAAGCTTCACTTGCCATAGTTATTGCATCAGAAGGAATAGCTGCACTACCAACTGCCATGCCAGTAACAGTGGATTGAAGTTTTTCATCAGCACCCTCTTTGTCAACAAAGACTTTACCTTTACCTTTATCTTCTAAGTCTAATTTACGTTGCATCTTTTCATAAAAATTAGGCTTTGGGGTTGTGGGGTCTTCACTGAAACTACTTCCTAGCATTGCATCCATTTGTTCATTTACATCAGCCATTGTTTGAGTTTACTTCATCCCTAAGTTTATTTAGTCTACGTAGTAATGTTACAGCACCTTGTGCTCTATGCATTATAATAGTATCGTCTGTTTGTTCCAACAACTTATGCTGTTGACTTATTAAGTACTCAATATAATCATTGAAGCTGTTCAGTGTTTTGAGGTTGTTGACCAGCGGCTTGAGGTTGCTGAGTATTTGTTGCTTGTTGCTGTGGTTGTTGCTGTTGTCCATTCTGAGGTGTTCCTGTAAATCCTTGTTCTCCCGGAGTTGGTGCTACTCCAGTTCCAATAGTTCCACCACCTGCCCCTGTGGGGTCCATAGGGTCTGCTCCTGCGGGTGGTTTCTGTTGTTGCTGATTGTCTAGGGGTGCTTGGAATTGTTTCATAAGCTCTGCTTGTAGTGCAGCCTCATCCATATTATTTGTAACCTTGTCTGGGTCTAAGTCCATTGCTTTTGCAATCTCTCTGATAACATATTGAAATTTAGCAAATGGTGCAAGAGCTGGATTAGATGCAACTTGTAAAAACTGCATAAGTCTTTGACTACGTACTTCATTAGCCATTAAGCTCTCTGTACCTCTAGCCTTAACTTCTAAATCACCCTTTAAGCTTTTATCAAAATCAAACTGCATATTAAATCTAAACAATCCTTCACCTAGAGGTTTAAGTAAGTAATCGTCTACGTTCTTAATAACAGTTTTAATACTGCCACTTGCTGCGTTCATTAGCATTGATATACCACTAGCTGTTCTACCTACACCTGATACACCTGTCTGTCCATGTGAAAATGATGGCAGTCCAGTACTCTCGTCTGCAAGCTGTCTAGCTTTATCAAATAGCTGTAAATTCTCTTGTGAGACATTAGGAAACTTAGTACCAAAGATAGCTTGACCCGGAGCACCACCTTGTCTCCTAAACACTTTTCCCGGATACACAGATAAATCTTGTCCCGGAACTAAGTTAGTCTCGTCTACTTCTATAAGTAAGTTTCCTGATAATACTGCGTTGTCCACAGACATTCTCATAAAACCATTCATAAGAGTTTGTGTATCATCCATGTTCTCTGCTATACCTACTCCAAAGAAAGAGTAAGGGTTAAGCTCATAGGGTGCAGCCATGTATGGTATTGTAGATGGCTTGAAAGGATTAAGAACCATTCTTATTAATTTGCCATTGCATATCCACACATTAACTTGCAACTCGTCTAGTTTTTGTAATTCTTTAGGTATATCTATCTGTTGGTCTAGTAACATCTCTGTGTCACACATACCCCAATACTCAAGAACTTCAAATCTTTCTATTCCGTGGTCTGGTGCATAATCTGATAAATCATCTTCCCATGATTCTTTTACGTAATTCTCACCATCAGCTATAGCAGCTTCTATTACTTCTCTTCTAAAGTGAGGTCTTTTCTTTAATGCTCTTAGTTGTGAACGTGACATCTTATGACGTTCAATTACATACTGAGCTTCATCCATATTTGCTGCATCAGGGTCTGGGTAAAAGTTCCAAACAGATACATGAGATACTTGTGGTACAGTTTTAAGTGTAGGGTCATACTCACCTTCTTCATCCCAATTAGGGTATTCTTTGTCTATAGCAAAAGGACCTTTCATTACACCAGTGCCAAATAGAGCCATCTCAAATGCTGTACTACGTAAGTGTTTACTTGCACCTGATTCTTCTAGTTGGTCATGTATTTTCTTTTCCATGTTCTTAGCTGCCACAAGTGCAGGACTAAATGTTATAGCTGTAGGAGTTTTGCCAACTTCTGCTTTAAGGTTTTCAACATCTTTAAGCTTGTCTTCCAAAGGTCCAAGCATCTGTTCCAAAGTTTTGGCAGTTGCTCCTTTAGGCAATTCCTTGCCATCACCTTTAAACCCATAAGGTGAGGATGATAAATTAGTGCTTCCACGAAGTTCTTCAGGTTCTTTAGGGTCAAAGCTAACATCTTTAACTACTCCTTCTGGTAATTCCGTAGGGTCTACACTTAACGGAAATCTATTGTTTGCAAATAAAACATCTACAATCTGTCCATAGGCTGCTAATGTTTTAGTCTTAGTTACTTTAATAAATACACGAGATTTCTCTGCTTCTGTAAACTGTACATCAGAACCATACAAACCTCTATAATTACGGTAGGCTCTTAGCCATCTCTGTTCATCTTGTTCTCTGTAGTCTTCAGCACGGTAATACCTCTCCATTACAAAAGGAATTATATTTGTAGTGCTAACATCTGTAACCACTGTATCCTCAGAATCTTCTAAAGATACTGCTTCACTCTCTACTACTATTTCATCATTTTCTTCCATGTTATATCCTTAATATCCAAATGTAGCATCAGCTACTGGCATTGAATGGGTTGGTACACCCCTTGGGTCATAGTCAAATAAACTAAATCTAGGTCGTGACATTATACCATACCTTAACGCATCATACAAGTGGTCTTCTGCATTAGTATCCACATCTTCTGGATTCTTTTTGTCCAAAGGGATGGCTGGTAATTGGGAGGTGGTGTTCGTGCAATTATTAAAGAAAACAAGCCGCGGCTCCTCTGTATATTCATCTATTTGCAAACGTCTATGTATCTCATTCTTACCTGATACACGACTACCTTTACTTCTATCTGAGGGTCTCCAACGACAGCCTCTCATAATCATTTGTTCTGCTAGTGAAGGTCCTGTGTCTCCACGTTTATGCCAAAGAGAGCTATCTAATACACCATATCTAATAGTGCCATCGCCTCTCTCTAAGTCTATTATCATATCTGCCAAATCTGTGGCAAGGACTTTCCCAACGTATAGTTCTCTGTAGACAATAAGTTGTTCAGCCGGTGATATAGCAAACCAAAGAACACCAGACTTACTACCATAACCATAATCACATGCTCTAAACTTAATCCAATTAGTAGGTATGTCAAAAGGCTCAATAACATGGACATTCCTATCAAATTCAGTAAAAGCAGCACCTTCCTTAATATCCCAATCGCCATCAAGCAACTGCCTCCTCTGTTGTTCAGGCAGCGATAATAACATTGCCTCATAATCCCCTTGTTCTGCAAGGTAAGGATTGTCAGATAATCTTGCGGGGATAAATCTCCTTTTAAATAAAGCTCTACCAGCCTTTTTATGTCCGGCTGGGTATTTAAGCACTTCTGTTGTCTCAATATCTGTTGCATCAAAGGTTGTTCCGTATGGAGCTGGGTCTATAAACATTTTTTTAACCCAGTGGTGTCCACGACCTCCGGGATTTGTTGTTGCTCTCATAAATATTGGTAAGTCTTGTGCAACTGACCTCAATCTTGAACGCATGTAGTTCCATGCATATGGTGTAGACCACTGTGTTAATTCATCAAACCCTATCCAACTAAATGCTAAACCTTGATATCTTAGTACATCGTCATCTCTATCTAAATAAGACATCCACAACCTTGCACCTGACGGTGCTACCCACTGCATCTTTCTTTCTGACCATTTAATTCCCGGAATAATCTTTGGATATATTTCCTGTGATTTAAAAATCAGTTCTCTTAGTTCTTCTGTTGTGTGTCTTAATAACAATCCACTAAATGATGGATGTGTCATGTATCTTAATGGGTCTGCTAACATGGCATAACTCTTGCCACCACCTGCTGAACCACCATAAAGTACTTCTCTTTCACCTGCTGCTAAAAACTCTGTCTGAGGTCCGTCATTTGGTTTAAAAATAATATTGTGCTTTTGCTCAATAGGTATTTCTGATGTACGTTCAACTTCTAGAATTTTAGATTCAAGGATAGGCTTTTGCACCTGTTCTTTCTTGTTCAATTTCTTTCGCCTTGGAGATTGCCGCTTCTGCATACTCTGCCCACTTGCGTAGGCTTCTAGCTTGGTTCTTACGTCTTTTTTCATTCTGTAACCTTTTCCTTAGTCCTACGTGAGAGATGTATCTTCCTGTCTGTGTTGATAGCCAATTAGCTACTTGCCTATAGGAGTATTGTTTAATATAGATTCTAGCCATCTCTAGCTTATCTAATTCCTCTACTACAGGATTAAGTGTCTCAGGGTCTTTTTCATCTTTGATGTAGCCAAAGGGTACGGTTCTAGCTATACGTGGTATCTTAATCCACTCATCATCTTCTTTTAAATCTGTTGGTTGGGGTAACTCCCAAGTTCCTATGCTTCTAGTGTTCATGTTTTTAATGTTGCCCTATTGGTCTTTTTATTGTACTTAAAGTCTGAGACTTTTTTATTGGTGTACTTAGCTTGTCTTAATTTAGCTCTTTCACTAGGAGTCTTTTTTCCTTGTTTTATTCCTTTAGCTGTTGGCTTTGTACTATTCTTTTTTAAGTTTTTACTTTTTTGTAACTGTGATACTGCTATAGCATAAGCTACCTTTTCTGATTTTCCTTTTGCTATAAGTTGTTTAACTAGCCTATCTAGTATCTTACTCATCGTCTTTGGATACATTCTTAACAGGCATTAGCATAACACCACCAGTAGACTCCACTTGCATCTTCTCTGTCTTAACAAGACCTGTTCTGTCAAGTAGTTCTTTAGCTGCTGTCATCTTTTCTCGCAGACCTAATTCTGTAGGGTCATTGATTCCACTCACCATTGCTACAGCTGCTCTTGGAGCATTACGTGCCATATACATCTGAGTAGCATCTAGAACCTCATCCTTGATGCCTCTGACGATGTCTGACGTAGAACTGGTAGGTGCATAGCCTGCAAGTAGCTTCGCCTGTGTAACATCCCCATTTGCCTCATCAAACAGTACATCTAAGAATTTACGTTGTTTTTCTGTTAGTTCTTTTGCCATTATGATTTCTTCTTCTTTTTCTTTGCTACTTTAGGAATTTTACCTACTACAATCTTTGTGACTGTTTGTTTAATTACTGGAGTTTTCTTTTTGCTTTGCACAAAAGACTTAATCTGACTTTTTTTAAGACTAGGATACATCTTAGATATAGCCTCAATCATTTTATTATCAGATGCTGACATTAACCCATCTTCTTTTTGTTATCAACAGAACTAAGAACCATACCACCTGAACGGTAATCATTAGAACCCATTTTCTTTTTAGTTCCCATGCCGCCACCCATCATTTTGGTTTTCTTAGTAGACATGCCACCATAAGACATTTCCATTTTTTTAGTTGGCTTGCCACCATAAGACATCTTCATTGTTTTTTTTCCATACATTACGCAGGTACTCCTAGTTTAATAATACGTGTTATAAGTCTCTCTGCTCTCGCAGTTGTCTGCTTATACCATCTACTGTCTTGCATTTCTTCGCCTGCTAAAATCCAGTTTTCGTCTTTAACAGCAGCTATGAAATTCTTAAACTTAGACAATCTAGGTCTACCTAATTGGAAACACATATTAGCTATTACTAATTGTGCATCACTTGGTAGCTCATCAAAATTGTCAAATATAATCTTGCAGTCTTTTAATGTTACTGCTATATCTTTAACAAACCAATCATCCACTTGTTGATGTGGTATCTTTGTTCCTATAGGACCTGAGTATATTTCTTCATCCCACTCAGTAATAAGATGTCCTATTCCTCCGGTTACATGTCCTAGTGAACATCTATAGGTTTCATATTTAACACCTTCGTCATCTGCTATCTCATCTTGTAGTTTTATTAAGTTCATTTTTTACCTATAATTTTCATTGCTTGCCCTGCACCTTTTATTCCAAAGGATGCACTAATTGCTATAAACAATAAATACTGATACCACTCAGGTAATGTATTTAATACTTCAAAGCCTATTCTAACATATTCTGTCATGCTAGGAATAAACACAAGTATAGCAGGTAATAGTAAAACAATCAAGGCAAATTCATCTTTCCAACTTGCATCTGTAGCATCTGCCATAGACTTTTCCCATTGTACTTCACCTGTAGCTACCTTCTCTGCTACTGCTGCTTTAGCTTTAGCCTGTGCAACTTTAGCTTGTCCGTCAGCTTTTACCTTTTCAACCTTACTAGTCATCCATGAACTAGCTAGATTTGCTATAGGTCCTATGAGTGCTGTGAACATTATTAGCTCCTATTAAATCTTGAATCTATCCAACACTTACCATAGTATAAGATAAATAACCATATTGTAAATAGAACTCCTTCAACATAACTAAGTTCATTCCATGCATCTAGTATCATGTTGTCCATTATAGTCTCCTTGTACCTTCTTTAAGTTGTTGTGCTCTTAAAGCTTTAACGTGTCTGTTATAAAACCAATTACCTATTTTTAGAAAGGGTTTCGCTAAAAACAAATATATCATGTAAGTATTTATCTTCATCTGAATCTCGCTGTTTTCTTTGCAATCTTTTTGGGCTGTTTAGATACTTGTTTACCTGCTCTACTTGCTTTGCGTTTAGCAGCCGAACTGGCGGCATATTCTGAGTCTGATAAATTTTGTATCGCCTGTTTTGGGAGATATCTTTCGCCAGTAGCATCTTTCCCTTGTGTAGAATTTTTACCACTTTTAGTTCTCCAATCCTGTTTTGTCCAATTTGCTAGTGATTTTTGTGACGGTTTCATAAGCTTCCTTTATCTCTTCTATTGTTCTATTGCATCCTATACATATATCATCTTTTAATTTACATATACCAATGCAAGGACTATTTGACTGCATCCTGTAAACTCTTCATAATATCATCAATATTTGGTTCTTTGCTATTAGGATTATATATACATTGATACTGTCTAGGACATCCTATTCTTTTATCTGTAAACTCTATCTCAAATGTTCTACCTGCACCTTGATATATACAAGCTAGTCCACCTTTATAGTGTAACATCTTTTTACGTAAACATCTAGTATATTGTGGTTCTTTTATTTTACCTTGATGCACTTTTTGTTTATATGTATATTCTTTAGCATGAGCCTTACTTGTAAATAC
>Ga0207905_1000322_pt1 | contig 11929 bp, 10 predicted proteins | sample LinPmetageLP49_FD_184060 | JGI IMG/M metagenome (GOLD analysis project Ga0207905, IMG submission 184060) | Marine viral communities from the Subarctic Pacific Ocean - LP-49 (SPAdes) | ecosystem: Environmental > Aquatic > Marine > Oceanic | place: Pacific Ocean | collected 2011-08-27 | reverse complement strand
CTCGGCACATTAACGGATGGGGACGTCCGGCGTGCATTGCTAAAACATTTACCAATGGATACGCCGGTTAACCAGGTAATGAATGCCAATCCCAAGACAGCGGAACAGAGCTGGACAGAAAGCCGAATTCTGGCACTCATGGAGCAATATGAAGTACTTCAGTTGCCATTGGTGGATAGCGAGAAAAAACTCGTGGGCCTGGAGAGCCTGCATCACTTACTGAACAAACATCGCCACGACAACCCGGTATTCCTGATGGCCGGTGGCTTTGGCACCCGCTTGCGCCCTCTCACCAACAATTGCCCGAAACCAATGCTTAAGGTGGGCGATAAACCCATTCTGGAGCAGATTCTTCTGGGCTTTGTGGATGCTGGCTTCCATCGCTTTTACATCTCCACCCACTACATGCCGCAAGTAATCCGCGATTATTTTGGCAATGGGGAAAAGTGGGGCGTCAGTATCCAGTATGTGCATGAAGAAACCCCCTTGGGAACCGGGGGTGCGCTGGGGTTATTGCCCCGCGACGAGATTGACCTGCCGATGTTTATGATGAACGGCGATCTGCTCACTTCCCTCAACTTCCAGAGCTTCCTGGAATTCCATGAAAAACATGAGGGTATTGCTACCATGTGTGTACGGGAATACGAGCATCAGGTGCCCTACGGCGTAATAACCAGCGATGGCACCCGCATTGAGTCCATGGTCGAGAAACCCATACAGCGATTTTTTGTGAATGCCGGTATCTATTTACTTTCGCCTGAACTGGTAAAAAGCGTCAAGCCCGGAACCCGGATTGATATGCCGTCGTTACTGGAAAAGCAGATTGAGCAGGGCCGAGAGATAAACATGTTCCCTGTACATGAATACTGGCTGGACATAGGCAGGATGGATGATTTCAACAAAGCACAGAACGAAGTAGGGCAATTGTGAGAAAGGCGCCAGAGCGAGTATTGATTATCGGCACCGGCAGCATAGCACAACGCCACATGAGGAACCTGGGAAGCCAATTCCCGAGCGCCGTTGTTGTATGTGTAAGTTCCACCGGCAGGAGCCTCGAAAAGTCAGAAGTTCCAGCTACTGAAATCAGCGCAAGTATCGAAGACGCCCTCAACATTCCGCCGGATTTTGCCATTGTGGCATCTCCGGCGAATCTTCACCTTGAGCATGCCTTGAAGATATTGATGAGAGGCATCCCAGTGCTGGTGGAAAAACCCCTGTGCATTAGCCTCGCCGACGACCCATACCGCTTGTTGCTGGAGGGCCGAGAAAAAATCGGTGTCGGGTACAATCTGCGGTTTCTGCCGTCTGCTCAAGTAGTAAAAAACCTGCTCGAAAAAAAGGAGCTGGGCGACATCACGGCTGCATTTGCTGAAGTGGGGCAATATTTGCCTGATTGGCGTCCAGGAGCTGACTATAAATCTGGCGTTTCGGGTCAGAAGAAGCTTGGTGGTGGAGCGCTTTTGGAGCTAAGCCACGAACTCGATTACCTTCAATGGATTTTTGGAAACTTCACTCAGTTAATGGGGACTACGAGAAACTCCGGTCAGTTGGGGATAGATGTTGAGGACAACGTCGATGCAATGCTGATTACAGACCAGGGCGGCGTTGTCCATGTGCATCTGGATTTCCTGCAACGGGCGCCAAGCCGGACTTTTAAAGCGGTTGGAGATAAGGCGACGTTACTCTGGGATATTTTAAGAAATGAAGTTTCGCTTTTATTGCCTGGAGGTGAACGGCGACTGATTTATAGCGATCCTGGCTATGATCGCAATCAGATGTATACGGACCAACTGAACGCGTTTGTTGACTTTGCCTTTGGCTACGGCCGTTTCGATTCTTCGTTCGAAAGTGCTGAACGGGTAATGGGCCTGGTTGATGCTATCCGGGCATCAGATTCTTCCCGTAAATGGATTGCAATTGAGGAAAGACAATGAGCAGGGTTTTTGGGTTTGTATTTGCCAGAGGTGGCTCCAAAGGCCTTCCTCGAAAGAATCTTTTGAAAATCGGAGGAAAGCCACTGTTGGCTCATTCCATCGATACGGCCAAGCGAGTGCAAAGGGTTGAGCGGATCTTCGTATCTACGGAAGATCCAGAAATTAAGCAGATAGCTGAAGAATATGGCGCAGAGGTGATCGATCGGCCCCCAGGGCTCGCAGAAGACAAATCGGCAGAGCTTGATGCCTGGAGGCACGCTGTTTCATACCTGACAGCCAGAGGAGAGAACTTTGATGTATTGCTGAGCCTGCCAGCTACGAGTCCCTTGAGGTCCCCAGAGGACGTAAGTCGTTGTTTGGAAAAGCTGGATGGCGATACAGATGTTGTTATCACAGTAACGCCTGCGTCTCGCAGCCCCTACTTCAATATGGTGTCGCGAGGGCAAGATGGTAGTTGCCAAATCCTCTCCCCCTCGTCCGGCTATTCAAGAAGGCAGGACGCTCCGGAAGCGTTCGATATTACAACGGTAGCCTACGCTGTGAAAACCGAGTTTTTGCAGACCCGCCAGAACCTACTTGGTGGAAAAACGAAATCCGTGGTCATCCCCAAAGAGCGAGCGGTCGATATTGACGATTACTGGGATTTCAAATTCGCAGAGCTTATTTATAAAGAGATGAACCATGTTGCTGAATGATAAAACTATCCTGGTTGTTGGGGCCGGGGGGCTACTTGGCCAGAAAATTGTGGAATCGGCTATCAATGAGGGAGCGAGAGTTGTTGCGGCAGATATCAGCCACAAAGCACTGGAGCCGTTAAAGGGAAAGTTCTCTGGTCAACAGCTAGCCACAGCCAGTATTGATATCACTGACACGAAGTCAATCCACAATGCTTTCGAATTTTCTGAAGAGACCTGGAGTGGTTTGGATGGAGCAGTGAACACGGCTTATCCGAAGAACAAGAACTACGGAAGAAAGTTTTTCGATGTGACCTTTGAAGACTTCTCAGAAAATCTCAGCTCTCATCTGGGGGGCTATTTCGTGTTTATGCAACAGTGTGCTGCATACTCCAAATCGGTAAACCGCGCTTTCTCTCTTGTTAACCTCTCTTCGGTCTACGGCGTTATTGCCCCGCGTTTTGAGGTTTATGAGAATACCAACATGACAACCCCGGTTGAGTATGCCGCCATTAAGTCAGCGCTACTCCAACTGGGAAGGTACGCTACTGCCTACATGAAAGGCACCGACTTTCGAGTTAACTCGGTCAGCCCGGGTGGCTTATGGGCAGACCAAGAAGAGTCGTTTCTAGAGAAATATCGCTCCCATTGCTCCAAAAAGGGGATGCTTAACCCTGAGGATATTACAGGCGCAATAAACTTTCTCTTGTCGGACCAGTCAAGCTACGTGTGCGGACAAAACATAGTGGTCGATGACGGATTTACAATCTAAATTCCGCTGATTTGGCATCTGAAAATATATTGTGGAAAAAAGCGAAAGTGCCTTACCCTACCTCTTACCAAAATTGTTAAAGTTATGTTGTTCGACTCTTCCTTTTTTAAAGGCCAGTAGCTTGCTGATTCAAAAATCAAACAAATGAAGTACCGTATATTTAATATCGGCATTCGCGGTGCTACATTACTAATAAAGTTTTTATTGGTTTTGTGTCTTGCTGCTTTTATGCCGCCGGAGGACATTGGGCTTTACGGCCTTATAACTGTTACAGTGTCATATTCCATTTATTTTTTGGGCTTTGAGTTTTATACCTACAGCACTCGTAACCTTGTAGGGCGGCCAAACAGTGAATGGCCAACGCTTATTTCAACACAAATTATGTTTTTTGGGATCATGTACTTGATTATGATTCCACTGATGAGCTTTATTTTTATTTTTGGTCTTATACCTTTGAAGTTCTTGCTCGGGTTTATAGTTCTAATTATTCTTCAGCACTTATCTTCGGAATTAACACGGCTGCTCATCGTGATGGAAAGGCCATTATTGGCCACGATTATAATATTCGTAAAACAGGCGCTCTGGGCAGTTTTTTTAATAATTGGTATGTGGCTGTTCCCTGTAGTGAGAAATATTGAAGCGCTATTAGTTTTTTGGATTATTGGTGTAGGCTTGGCAATAATTATTGGTGTCCGACCGTTACTAAGTCTTGATTGGCGTCTCTCGACAATAAGACCGGATTGGAAGTGGGTGAAGAGGGGTGTCTGGGTTGCTCTTCCGCTTTTACTTTCCACAATTGCAGCAAGGGCACTATTTACGTTTGATCGTTATGCTTTCGAAGCATTCAACGGTCTAGCGTTATTGGGAGCTTACAGCGTTTATATGAGTATTGCAGCTGCGATGCTCGCTTTTATGGAGTCCGGTGTGTTCATGTTCTTTTATCCGAAAATGATAAAGGCTTATAAAAACAAAGATTCTGCTGGATTTTCATCTGCATATAAAGCGCTAGTAAAACAGTCTTTTATATGGATGTCGTTGTTGCTGATTATTATGGCCATAGTTGTGCCGATTATATTCTCATTGTTGCATGAAAGCATATATTCGGAAAATATTACGTTGTTTTATGGGATTCTTGTAGCTATGGTTATTTTCTTGATCGGTTACATATATCAATACGCGCTTTATACAACATCAAGAGATAAAATTATTATATTTGCAAACATCACTGGTTTTATAGTGGCAGCGATATTGGTTTTGATATTCGGTCACTATTACCCCTACTGGTCCGTTACTGGCGCGATGATTTTTGGCTGCGTGATATCTTCATTGATAAAGTACGGAAAATGGCTGAGTATTAAGCAGATTTTACTTAACAGGGCTTGACTCTAAAGTTTCAGGTCTCGGGTGCTGATTCTATAATTTTCTATTCTGACAAGGTTATTTCATACTGTATGATCCCTCTTAAGTTCCTGAAATCTAAAAAGGTGGTGCTCAGCTCTGTTGATTCTCCGAGGAGAGATTTAGGCTGGAGGCTTTTGTTGGCCAAAAATCTGGCTGAGCAGGGTGTCACGACGGTTCTGGGAAAACCGCACGACATATTTCTCGTCCTTTCACTTCTGCGGGGCGCATTAATATTCGGTCGATTTGGAGGTAATACTGGACGAGGGCGGTTTGACTCCGATTTTATAAAGCAGATGGAACTGACGCATTCGTCGATGTATTTTTTACATGACGAAGGCGCATTTTATTTCAACGACGAGTACGAAGCGGCGGTAAAAAGGATTTACCCAGAAGAATTTTTTTCAAGGCCGTTTCTAAAGAAAGTGTATTTTTGGGGCGAACGACAGCGTTCTATATTTCGTGATGTGTATGATGATTGTTCGCTGGAGATAAGTGGTGCGCCCCGCCTGGATTATTTAAGGTTTCTTTTGACTCGCAAGGCTGCAGAAAAAAGTGAATTTCAAAACCGAAAGAAAAATTATGTACTGATTTGTAGCCGGTTTGCAGGAATATCTCCCGCGAAGGATGATGTCTCATTAATATCAGACAGTTTTTTGAATATTCGAATACAAACAGAAGGCCTTGGAAAAGAATCGGAAGGTGATTTGTTTCGTGAGCAAGTAAAGAGGTGGTGTGCCGTTTCGATTGACAGAGCGCGCTTTATAGATGCTGTATATGATCTGGCGAGAGCTAATCCGGATACAGACTTTCTCTTTAGACCTCATCCAGGTGAAGATGCTTCACTTTATAGAACACTTTATCGTTTTTTGGCGAATGTCACAGTTGATAAGTCCGGAGATCTTTCTGAAGTTCTTCAGGGTGCCAGTTTATTTATCCATTCCGAGAGCACAAGTGGTGTTGAAGCTGCAGTTATCGGTGTACCTTCAATTAATTTTTCAACTCGTGACGATGATGGGTATACTATTGCCGGAGCATCGGAGATTGGAGAAGTTGTTAGAGATGCCAGTGAACTTGAAAAAGCTTTCAGGAAACTTCTTTTCGATCCGAAATCTTCTTTGTGCGAAGACGCTGAAATATTATTTCCTTATGTTAAGAATTCTAAAGCAGAGTTTAACGCAATTAATAAGATATGTTTTGATATCAATAAAAGCTTTAGGTCGAATAATACAGAATTTAAGATCTCGGCTCGTGCCTTAAAAAACAATTTTTTGTTTTATTTTTTTAGAAAAATGGTTTATCGCTTGAAGTCTATTATCTTTAAGGTAGGGCGTGATGATAAAGCTGAGGGTTTCCGTAAAGCGTCAGTTCATTCACAATGGCTTAAGCTGGAAGGTGGGAGTGCTTCGATCAAAGTATCTTCGGGTTTGATCTTCGTGTTTCCGAATAGATGATATCCCTAGAGCCTACCCGAGAAGACCGAGCGTTATATTTTAGTTGGCGAATAGCTATAGGTGTTGCAGTTAAAGTTATAAAAATCTGTCAGGCAGCAGACGGAAATATGCAATAAATCATGATTTACTTTTTATTTTTTTCTTTTTATTCCCTTCTTTTCGTTAGAAGAAGGACGATTGCTTTTTATATAATTCTATTTTTCTTGTGTTCTTCTTTTTTTGGCATCGTTATCGGCAATGTCCCTGAGATGAATAGTTTTTTGGATTTTTTTAACATTATATACACGTTGTTTATATTGTGTTTGTTTTGCACATGCTTCAAGAATTATCGGTTGTATGATGTTGCAGTTCCAATAAATGTTGGAGCCTTTAAGTTTCTTTTTGTTTTTTTATCCCTTTCTCTGGTTTTATCATTTGTAATAAATTTACTTATAATATATAAGTCGTTTTCATACATTATGATCAGTGGCGCTGATATCACATCTTTCAAGAATGAGGGTGAGGCAGCGATTCTCATAAGGCAATGGGTAGATCCAAACCTAGTTCGTTTCGCCAACTTTGCGTCACCATTAGGTCTTCTTGCGCTCGCGTTTCATTTTTATTACTTGATCAAGGTTCGACTTTATTTGAGCGTATTTTTTTTGCTTCTTTCGTTAAATGTTCCTCTTGCTGGGCTTCATGGTCTTTCGAGGTCTGGAATAGTGCAATTTATTCTTATGTACGCATTTTTTTATCTGTATTCATATCCGGCGATTAGCGGCCGTGTCAGACTGAAAATTAATTTCTTTGTATTTTTGATATTAAGTTCGGTGCTTCTTGCATTTTATTATATAACAAATGCTAGGTTTTCTGGTTCTTATAGTAAATCGGATGTGGATGAGAGTGTTATTGAGAATCGTGCGATTTATTCTATTTTTGATTACTTTTCCCAATGGTCTGTGAATGGCATAACAGTCATGGGGAACTTCAGTTTGGAAAAGATTTGGTATGGTAAGTCCTCCAGAACTTTTTTAGATGAGGTTCTGGCTAGATCAGGTATGGATATGGTTTCATATGTGGAACTAAGAAAGCTAACCTTAGACGATAATGCGTCGAGCTTTAATGGGCTTGTTGCAACCTTGCTTTACGACTTTGGATACGCTGGCGCAATCGCTTTTTCTTTATTGTTTTATTTTTTTGTTAGGTTGTTAAGTCCTAAGAGGGGTGAGGTGCAGTTCCATAACTTTGTTTGTTTTGGTTCTTTGATCACCCTTCCAGCTTTATTTTTTACAAACAATTATTTGTCAAATACGCTTTTTAGTGTTGGTGTATTTTATACAATGTTAGCTTTTTTTATTCTAAGGTATAGATTTTCGATCAGAGATAAATGCAAAATTGATGCTGAGATGCTTGATGATTCCTTTTAGGATCGTAGGTTCCTTATGAAAACGATTTCGAACAAATTAGTATTTTTAGACTGTACCCTTAGAGATGGTGGGTACTATAACGCATGGGATTTCAGTCCCGGCCTTATTCAAGACTATATCGATGCAATGGTAGCCGCAGGGGTCGATGTTGTTGAACTTGGCTTTCGTTCCCTTAAGACTGAAGGTTTTAAAGGTGCCGCCGCTTACACGTCGGATGAGTTTCTTGGGAGTATCACTATTCCTTCAGCATTGACCATTGGTGTTATGGTCAACGGCAGTGAACTGGCTTCTCCGGACTCGCAGGAGGCAGCTCTTCAGGCCCTGTTCCCCCTTTCGGCGGATAAAGCCTTTTTCAGTCTGGTTCGTATTGCCTGCCATGCCCATGAGTTCCCGGATGTGTTGCCGGCGGCTAGCTGGTTAAAGGGGCGCGGTTTTACGGTTGGTTTCAATCTTATGCAAGTTGCCGATAAGAGTGAATCGGAAGTCGTTGCTCTGGCCAGGGAGGCAGCCCGCTATCCCGTCGATGTGCTGTATTTTGCTGACTCTATGGGGGGGATGAGCCCAGGGCAGACACAACAAGTCATTGGATGGATCAGGCAGGGATGGTCCGGGCCCTTGGGTATCCATACCCATGATAATATGGGATTGGCGCTCCAGAATTCATTGAGGGCGCTGGATGAAGGTGCTACCTGGCTGGACTCGACGGTGACCGGTATGGGCCGGGGGCCAGGCAATGCCAGAACAGAAGAGCTGGTGATTGAAATGGCGGAACGTCGGGGTGGTTCGGTAAACATGGTTCCTCTGATGCGGCTGATCAGGGAGCACTTTAAGCCCATGCAGGAACATTACGGGTGGGGAACAAACAGCTATTACTATCTTGCAGGAAAATATTCCATTCATCCCACCTACGTTCAAGAAATGCTGAGCGACTCCAGGTACGACGAGGAGGATATCCTTGCGGTCATCGAGCACCTTAGAGTTGAAGGGGGGAAGAAGTTCAACCTGAACACGCTTGATGCAGCCCGGCACTTTTATCAGGGTGAGCCGGCAGGTAGTTGGGACCCGGCACCCATGATGAAGGGACGTGAGGTTTTGCTGCTGGGTTCCGGCCCAGGCGTAATGGATCATCGGGGAGCGATTGAATCCTATATCCGCCGAAAAAGGCCGCTGGTTGTTGCTCTTAACACGCAGTCTTCCATATCTGCGGATCTGATTGATGTTCGTGTTGCTTGCCATCCGGTTCGTCTGCTGGCTGATTGTGAGACCCATACCCGGCTTCCGCAGCCGTTGATAACCCCCGCTTCAATGTTGCCGGAAGATGTTAAAGTCTCACTTTCGAGCAAGCAGACTCTGGATTTTGGTTTGAAAGTGGAGCCGGAAAGGTTTGAGTTTGGCCAGTATTACTGCTCTGTGCCGACTTCGTTGGTTATAGCCTATGCGCTGGCGATTGTCACAAGCGGGAGGGCGGAACGGGTACTGATGTCCGGCTTTGACGGTTATGGTGCAGATGACCCGAGAAGTCAGGAGATGCAAAACCTGTTATCACTTTATCAGTCCAGTCCGGAGGCAGTGCCTTTGGTCGCAGTGACGCCGACCCGATATTCACTCCCTGCTCAATCGATTTACGCATTGTGAGGACCAAATGAGAAGAGCTGTTATTATCCCTGCCCGGTATGCTTCCAGTCGTTATCCTGGCAAGCCTCTGGTGCCACTGCTGGGAAAACCGATGATTCTGTGGGTAGCGGAGCTTTCTGCCAAAGCTATCAGTGCTGAGAATGTTTATATTGCCACGGAGGATCCTCGTATAGCGGAGGTTGTTCGCTCGGCGGGGTTCCAGCCAGTGATGACGAGCACGAGTGCGTTGACGGGGACGGACCGGCTCGCTGAAGCAGCAGAACAGATCGAAGCGGATATCTTCATAAACGTCCAGGGTGACGAACCACTGGTCAATCCGGCAGATATTCTCAATATAGGGGATGCCAAGGCCGGCAGCATGGATGTGGTGGTAAACGGGTACAGCTGGGTCTCTGATCAGGAGAATCCTGATAACGTTAATATTCCCAAAGTCATCACCAATGAGCGCGATGAGTTGGTTTATATGTCTCGTGTTGCCCTACCTGGTTACAAAGATCCCAAAAATGCACCAGAGCGGTATAAAAAGCAGGTATGCATCTATGCATTTACCGGTGAGGAACTTAATGCGTTTCGTCAGTTCGGACGAAAAAGCGAGCTCGAACGCTGTGAGGATATTGAAATACTGCGTTTTCTGGAATTGGGCAAGCGCATCCTCATGATTGAAACACAGCCCGGGAGCCTCGCTGTTGATGTCCCGGAGGACGTCGCTGGTGTTGAATTGGCGCTGAAGCGGAAGCATGGCTTGTGAATATTGAACGCTACAGGAGTCTGATTTTTGATTGCGACGGGGTTGTACTTAATTCCAACAGGGTAAAAACCAGGGCTTTTTATGAAGCTGCCTTGCCCTACGGTGAGGCAGCGGCAATGGCGCTGGTTGATCACCATGTGGCCAATGGTGGAATTTCACGCTATCAGAAATTCGCGCACTTTTTAAGCCGGATTGTTCCCCAGGGTGCTGATGGACCGAGCCTTGATGAGCTGCTTGAGGTTTATGGGAGTAAAGTTCGTGAAGGTCTTATTTCCTGCGAGGCGGACTCGGGATTGATTGCCTTGCGTGAACTGACTCCGTCGACTCGATGGTTTATTGTTTCTGGTGGTGATCAGGCCGAACTGCGCGAGGTATTTTCCGAAAGAGAATTAGACCATTTGTTCGACGGCGGTATTTTTGGCAGCCCGGACACCAAGGATGAAATATTATCGCGTGAGTTGCAGGCGGGGAAAATTATTAGACCAGGCCTATTTATTGGGGATAGCCGATACGATCACGTGGCTTCTGTTAATGCCGGACTGGACTTTGTTTTTGTCAGGCAGTGGACAGAGTTCAGTGAATGGGGGTCATATTGTGAAAACCAGAAGATTGAGGTTGCCGCCAGTTTGCGTGATCTGACATGAAGTCAAGGTTAGTTCTCTTTATCGTTTGGTGCTGTTTTGTCTGATAAATTTACATGCTTGTATCTTACTCGTTCGGGCCTTAAAAATGTTCAGGCTAATGATGAATCTGAAAATATTTCTCCGGATAATTGTTATACTGAGGATTTCGTAGACCGATTGAACGATCATCATTTTATTGGATTTTCTGATTATTCAAATGAAATTTTTCTTTATCATTATGTGAGATTAATGGAACTATGTGAGCTATTAAGGTCGAGTGATTGCTCACGCTCTAGTTTTTTTGCGCAATTTTTAGATAAGGTGTTTTTTTTAAGAGCAAAGTCGATATCTCATCATAAAGTTTTTTTTGTGAGCCGGGCGCTAAGATTTTCTCGTGTTCTAGTGGAGTTTCTATTTTCTGTTGTTGCCATATTTTTCTTGTCATTTTTTCTTCCTTTTTATCTTATTAGAAGAAGAAAATCAGATAGCTCTTTGAAGTATGATGCCAAAAGAAAATTTGTATTTTTAATACGCTCTAAGGCTGCTTATCAGAGAAGTAGAGTTAGAATAGAGAAATCCACATCGGCCCTGACACTTGTAGACAACTACGGTGGTCTCGATGTTCCAGGGTGTTCTATATATTCTGTCATTAATTGTAAGAATATCTTTAAAATAGCAGTAAAATCTACGTTATACGCATTGAGAGATATTTGGTGCTTCTTCAAGGATAGCAATATGATGCTAGGAGCTGTCTGTTCTTTGGCATTATTCCCTGGCTATATTAAAAAGATTGCTCATAAATCGGTTTATGAAGCATGCTTAAATGAAGTAATTTACTTGTCTCCAGGTGCAGTTTTCTTTACTGGGGATAAAGAAGACCGATTCGCACTGCTTCAGACAAGGATTTGTGAGCGAGAGAAAAAGAGTCTCTTCTGTTTGCCGCATGGGCTTGAATATGGGTTTCGGTTTCCTGGCGGTTTGGCAGCAACCACTTTCTATTGCTTTACTTCAGAGGCGGCAGAATTCCTAAACGATTTGTATTATGAAACCAAATTTGTTTATTCAGAGCTTGTAACGGATGAGATGTTTGGGGCTGATTTTGAAAAGCAAGCCGAGCGAAATGTTGAAAGACTCGTTTTTTTTACCGAGCCTCGTGATCCTGAAATAAACTATGAGATTGTAAAGGAGTTAATGGGAAAAAATATAAGATTTTCCCTGAAGTTGCACCCTCTTGAAGAATCTGGAGACTACAGCAAGCGGTTTCCGGAAATAGAGCAGGTAAATG
>Ga0207905_1000316_pt1 | contig 12052 bp, 3 predicted proteins | sample LinPmetageLP49_FD_184060 | JGI IMG/M metagenome (GOLD analysis project Ga0207905, IMG submission 184060) | Marine viral communities from the Subarctic Pacific Ocean - LP-49 (SPAdes) | ecosystem: Environmental > Aquatic > Marine > Oceanic | place: Pacific Ocean | collected 2011-08-27 | reverse complement strand
ATACACGTACTGAATCTGTGCTGCGCGGAGATCTTGCTGCCAAAGCAATGGACGAAGACTGCTTAGCCTGTGACGGTTAAGTAATATATTAAATGAAAAAAGCCGACACTTAATTGCGTCGGCTTTTTTATTATAGAATTTTCGAGGTGTGGTTGCCTGTTGTGTAATTCTATTTTGTTCTGTTCTTAAACATTAAGTAATATAAGAACGAGTTCCATTCGTGTTTTAGTTTTGCTATAAATTTTTTCATTTTTTGTTTTTGTTTTTAGTTAATAACCACCACTTGTGTGCGGTGTATCCTATACTGGTAGCCAGCAAAGTGACTTTAAGGATTGTGTCTACTTGCGACATTGATATCGCAAACGTGCTTAAGTTTAATAGGTAAATCTTCAAATCGCTTATAGTCATTTTATTTAGGTTATTTTAAAGAATCTTGTCTTGTTTGATTTAGGTTTCTTGTTTCAATATAAAATTGTCTTTTGTTTTGTAGTCTTATTATTTCTTCTATTCGATCTATTTCCTTCATTTTATATAATTCTCTTCTTCTTTTTATACTTACCTCTAATGCACCTAAGGAATCCATTTGTTGCTTTTTTGAAAGCACTTTAAGTATTTCTCTTCTTTCAGGCTCGCTCATCTTCATATCATAAGAAGAAATAGCTGCTTCTTTTTTGGCTATCTTTTCCTTTTTTAATTGCTCTTTTCTCGCTGCTTTGTTTGTAACAACTTCCTCCTCTGACATAAACTTAGGATCGTATAATCCTAAACTCCACTTGTCCCAACCAGCAGCTAATGCCGCGCTTTGTATTGGCGTTAAAGTTTCATCAGTGAATGCAGAATAAAGATTATTTACCTTTTGTATTAGTCTATCTGCTGGCACGTTACTAACAGAAGAAAACACTTTGGCGTTTGCCATTAGCATAGGATTGTCAAAAGCGTATTGCCCATACTTCTCTAATTCTTTTTGCCCTTGCTTAGTTGAATAATATTTATAAGTTTTAAAAGCAGAATAAATCTTTTTAGTTTTAGAAGACAACGGAGGTGATATTGATAACGCTTCGTTTATAACATTACCGTAATCTGCCTTGTATCCTTTTTCTTTTTCTAAATAGTACTTCATTATAGTATTCTTAGCGGTTATAGCCACTTTACCTGGAGATCCTGATCCAGATATAAAACTATCAAACATACTATTAGCTATTCTAGTATTCTTTTTATCGTTGTTTGCTTTATTAAAATCTTTTTGCTCTTGAGTCATATCTTCGTCATCTCCTCCAAACAATCTTAAAAATTGTGACTGTTGTAGTGCATAGAATATATAACTTTGTACTGCTCCGTAATAAATCATTTTAGATATATTCGTTTTAGCATCCCCTCTTCCGTTAGCTAAGTCTAATGCGGCTTTTTTTGTCATACGGGACATCTGCATTGGTGTATTAGCGAATGCAAATATCAATCTACCTGCGACACCTGTTTGTATGTTGGAAACTCTATCCTGTCTTGATGATTGTTGAGATTCTTCTGAAACCTCCCTAAAGTCTTCAAAAGCTCTTTTTCTTGCAGCTTCTGTAGATAAGCCTTGCTTAACGTAGGTTGCAGTTCTATTCATTAAAAACGGAGTTCCTCCAAACGCGATAGCAAAACTATCTGCCATTTGTGTAGGCTTAAATCCTATTTTTATCATGCTATCATAAAGATTCCTGGCATTACCCTTACTTCTTTCAACAGCTTTAGCAATCTCTGCCTCCTCTACGTTTATCTCTAGCCCACCTCTTCGCTGCTTTAAGAAATCAGAATTGTATATTTCCATAAACGTTTTACTCCATTCTTTTGGTTTAGCAACAGCTTTACCTATTTGCAATGGGTTGTTATCACTCCAGTTAACATAGTTGACCGCGGATATTGTTTGTAGTACGGCAGATCTTGTGTTTAAAAACATTATAACACCTACGGATCCGTTTACGTAATCCATACCGGCTTGAACATCTTTACCTAAATCAGCAGATCTTGTTTTACCAGTTTTCATTCTGCTTAACATTTCTTTTAGGTTAGTAGTATAGTTTTTTCCGTAAGCTGCTTCTATTCTGTTAAAGTTTTCTTCAGTAAACATTTCATCAGCATTTTTTTGCCAGTCTTTTAAAAAATGACTTCTGACTCCTTCGGTAGAATATTTAAACAATTCATAACGAATATTACTGGAGTACCATGTGTCACCTGGTCTAGGAAATATTTCTTTTGTTTTGGTTATACCCATAACACCTTCTGCATAAGCAGAAAGTCTTGCATCTCCATTAACTATTTTAGATATGTTTGCTATTTCATTTTTTTCTAATCCTGGAATTTTATATCCTAGCTTGTTGTATATAAAAACACGAGTAGCTTGATCGGCATTCACGTTAGCTTGCTCAAGGCTAGTTTTAGTTTCCTCAGACATGCTAACCTTAAGATCCCCCATTTGAGATTCTAAAGCGGAATAATCATTACCTAATGTTTGTTTATAGGTACTTATAGCGTTTTCAGCCCGGTTAAATGGTCTTATTAAAGCCTCTTTAATTAAAGCCATATCTTTATCACCTTGCTTGCCTTTACCGTAAAGCTTATACATTAGCCCAGCAAAGTCTTCTGCGTTGGGTGGAATAAACCAATCATAACGACCTTTCTTTTTACCTAAGTTAGATGCTATCGCAGCAGATATGGGCTCTTTAGAAGATATACCTTTTTTGCGCTCAATCATTTCAGCTAGCCCTTTTTCAAGAGTTATTTTTTTAGACGCCATTATAGCTTGCTGCACTTTGGACTTTACATCGAACAATCCTAAAGCGTCACGCACGGCTTCAACGTTTTTAATAGCGTCGTCAGCAAAGTAAAAATCGTTATATCCTTCAGCTACCTTGCTTATCATCCATTCTGCTTTAGCTTTAGCCGCTCCATTGCCCAAGCCTACAATGTTATCAATTGGGATTTCTAATCCTTCTGATTTTAAAAATTCGTATATAGCCTGTGCTGAATTAGCAGGTCTTGCGGTTAAAACAAATACATCTTTATTAGTATACTTGCCTTCTTTCTTTTTAGCTTCTGAAAACAACGGGCCTAACTTACCTTTAACCACTTTACTAAATTCGCTAAAATCAAATTCAGCGCCTTTAGCTTCCAGGGCTTCGGATTTTTTAGCAAACTCAGTTGCATTTAATTTACCTTTAGTGCCGTCAGGCATCGTGTATAATACGTTACTTTTTGTGCGGGCAAGAGTGTCATCAAAGTCAAAAACGCTAATACCCTTTGGCTCTTTATTAGGATCCCGCCCTTTTTCAAAAGCTTGGTCAAGGTTTATTATTTTTTTAGAAGCGGAAATTGTAGTTTTGCTGTCCGTAGTCATCATTCCTGACTCTAACAAAATTTTATTGTTATTAGAAAGAGCTTCTGTTGCACTGCGAAAGGGCATGTTTAATGCTTTCCTAGCTTGAGCTTCTATCATTTCTTGCAAAGCAGATTTACCTGTTATTAAGTTTATAACGGAATCTAGTTTAATTAAATCCGATGTAGAAAACTCTCTATTTGTTTCCCCTTTAACAAAATCCAGCATCTTTGCTTCTTTGTTATTTTCCGCGGTAGGTCCCATTAAAATATCTGCAGCTTTTTGCACTGCTCGCTCGCCAACTAGACTAACGTATTCAGAAGAAACCTCTTTTACTTCTTCCAAGGTATTTAATCTTCCTTCATTAAATGCTATTAAAACCCTAGAAGCAAATTCTGCTTTAGATAATAAATGTTCGTTTTTAGGATCTTTTATACCGCCATCTCTTATTTCGTAGTATATTTCTGGCGATAAATTTCTAAATCCTTTAAAGTTATTTAAAAGCATAACTGATAGCGCTTTAAACATATTATCTCTACCAGCTTTTTGTTCCGCCGCAGTTCCTTTTACCATCTTAGAGGCTGCTCCAAACGTAAGTAAGACTGCATCTAACGTAGCTACTTGTAGTTCTGCCGCTTTTCTGTATGCATCATATCCTTTTATTTTACCAATCTCAACTTTCTTTTGAGCAGTAGTTAAGCCTTCTGTTTTGTTTATAGCCTCAACCCTATCCTTATACTCTTTTTGCTGCTTAAGTACGGTAATACCTTTTTGTACTTTAACCCCTTTTTTAATAATTTTACTATCAATGTTATTTTCTGCTCCAAGTTCAAGTACTTTTGCCCAAGCTTTTCTAGCCTCTGCCATTTCAGAGGCATTATAGTTTGTGCCTATTTTTCCTTTAATCCTATCTGTAAATCTTTCTCTATTAACTGAAGTTTTTGTAGCTCTATTTGTTACAGAACTTTCTGCAAAAAGCTGGGATAAAAAACTATTTTCTACGCCAATATCTACGGTGTCTAAGGAGAATTCAGACATTTTTTCCGGAAATAAAGTTACTAAAAAATCAGTTTGATTATCAAAATTTTTAAAGTCCTCTTGCGATATTTTTCTTATTTCTTTTACCGCTTCACGCATTTCAGGAGTAAATAACTCAGGGTTGTCTTTATAATATTTATCAAGCTTATCTACTGTGTTTGTTTCCTGATTCTCCGCTCTGTTTTGCAGTTGTCTTGTAAGTTCGGCTTGAGCCCCTCTGTATAGTTCACCTAAAGCTTCAGCTCCACCAGGCATCATTGCTATTTCATCTATAGGTCTTAGGTTATTGTTTTTATCAAAAAGCATAGTGTAAGGATCTACTCCAAACTCATTAGCAATTTTTATTACCTTAGATGCCATAACTCCTGGATTACCGCGGTCTATCTCTTTAGCAATAACTGTTACAAAATTATCTAGTAACTCAACACCAATATCTTCTTGTCTTGACTCTATTTGCTTTTTTATGGTCTCATTAGATAATGATTCCATTACAGAATCAAATACAAATTCTCCTGAAAACGCTTCTATTATAGATCGTCTACGGCCATCTATACGCTTGCTACCATTTCCTAAAAAGTATCCTCTCCATTCGGCTAACTTTACATCCTTTTTTGTAAATACAGTTCCTCCGGCAGAAGTTTTTTTCTTAAGTATTTTACCTGTTTTTTTATCTATTGCGGGTTCTTTGAACTCCGCAAATCTTTTGTTAACAGCAGATTGACTTAAATAATTTTTAAGTAAAGGGTACGCATTGTCTACAAAAGCCTCGTATTCAGGAGTAGCAGTATAGTTGTCTTTTAATCCTCCAACAGCTTTTTCTAACTTAGGGTATATTAAGTCAATGCCATCTCTATAAAGCTTTTCTTTGGTAGTAGGTCTTTTTATAAAAGACTTCTTTCCTGTTCCAAATTTTTCTTCTAAAATTTTAGGAGATCTAACTTTTATAGTTTCAGTAGCCTCCCCCTCTATCTTGATGGTAGCTTGCTCGCTTTTAGATATAACTATTTCAGCTGTCTTACCGCCTGGTAATTCTATACTACCTTCTTGCTTAGCTTCAAGATTTTTTAATGGAGTAGACATCAAAAGACGCTCTCCTATACTGTTAATATCTTCTTTTAATTCAACAGGCAATTTAAGTGCAACCTCTGCTTTAATCCTGTTTATCCTAACATTTTGTTCGGGTGAAGATAAATCTACATATCCATCAGAAATTCCTCCACCGCCTAAGCCTTCTCCTTCCGCTAGCCTTTCAGCTTGCCCAGGGTTTGCGTCTATTGAAAAAGTGTTGAATATATCGCGATATGCTGGTTGCTGTAATGCGCCTAATATTTTATTATTTAATTGACCAAAAATATAAGAAGTTAAACTAGCATCACCGCTTTCTTTGTATGATTTAACTAGCCCTGGGATATTTTGAGAGCCTCCTTTGCCGTCACCTAATGTAACGTCTGATACAATGTCCTCTATGACTTGATCGGAAACATTGTCTAACCCTTTAACAGCAAGATAAGATCTTAGCTTAGATCTTACTAAAGGCTGAAATTCGTATCCAACCATTACACCAATTTGGTCCATACTTTCGCCATCAGCCATCATTTTTTCGTATACGCTTGTTGCTTTTGAAAATATATCTTTCTTTTCTTCAGGCTTTATTTCCTTAGATGCTGAAATGTCTTTTTGCATTTCCTTCGCAGTTGTAATTTCCGTATTGGTTTTCATATCAACCAACTTAGTGCCGTCAATTGCAAGATTTTTAAACGCTGCAAAGTTCTTCTTGCCTCTTCCAGGACCCTGCGAAAAGTCTGATAAAGTATATAAGAAATCTAATGTTTGTTCAGCTGTCGTTAGGTTTTGATCAACATTTTGTTTACTGATACCAAAATCTATGGCAGTATTTTTTACAGCTTTATTAAGCTTACCCATTAAAGAGTTGTCTAGCAAAAGATTTCTGTATTTTTTATTGCCTAAAAATTCTATAACGTTGGCTACATATTCTTCATCTGTTTTAGCAGGGTCTTCTTTGTAGGCATCTTCTATAGCCTCTTTAAATGTACCATTTTTAGTCCCTCCTTCTCCATCACTTATAACGAATCTTTCATTCTCTAAAGCTTTTTCTACAGCGGGTTCTATTTTTTCTCTTAATTTTTTAGCGACATCTAAATTTAAGCCTTTTTTAAGGCCAGATCCTTCTCCAAAAGCAAATTCCATTTGAGCATGAAATCCTTCTTGGCTTAAAACACCGGGCTGGTATAAAGATAAGTCTATTAATATAGAGGGTTTACCCTTAACTGTTTCAAACTGAAATTCGCCTTTATTACCAAGGCCCATTCCTTCGCCATTTTCTGTTATAATAACAGGCATATCAGGCTTGCCTATGCTTTCTTTAAAGTTATTAGCTTGCTCACTTATTGCCTTTCTAGCCGCCATTTTATTTGCTTCAACACGAGAAATTATATTTTCTAGCATCCCTCTTTCTGTCCACATTTCAAATTTAGCTACGGAAGACATCAGTCCCCCTTCGAATGGGTCGTTCTTTAGCTGGCTATCTAGTTCATTTAATCTAGCTCTAGCGGCTTTAGCATTTTGCACTTGATCTCCTATAGCTAATTTACTAAACGCTTCGTTATTAAGCGCTAGGTCTTGGTCAAGCTCAGCTTTTAGTTTTTTCTTTTTACCAAGCTCTTTTGGCGTAAGTATAAAGGACATATCGTTAATTTCTCGGTTTAGCTTTGAAGAAAGTTTTTGCTTAGTACTTTGCTTCATAAAGTCTATTTTTTTAGCGTGGGTCATACCTAATACACCAAAAACTATGCCGTCAATTATTAGCCTCTCGGTAACTTCGTCAATATCACCGTAATATTCTTGCATACTGGTTTTAAAATCTTTGTCACCCATAAGATCTTCTGCCATAGATTCAGCTACTTTAGCGGTTTCGCTACCCGCCGTACCTCCGACAGCTCCTCCTAATATCTTTCTAGCCAACGCACCCATTCTTCCTTTTAGTAAAGCATTAGCAACTTGGCCACCTGCGAAAAATCCAGTACCCCCTAATGTTTTAGCTTCACCATAAGTAGCAGCTTCAAACTTTACTTCTTCCGCTAAGGCACCAAAAATTAACCCCATTGCTTTTTGCTTAGGCCCACCTTTCATTAATGTACCAATCATTCTGGTCATTCCGGCAGCTCCCGCGGCTTTATTAAGAAAGAAGAAGTTTATAAGCATAGGAGCAAAATCACCTAGCTGTTCTACTGATTTCATTCCATAACCTCTAGCAAAATTTTCTTTTTGTTCTTCAGTTATTTCAATACCGGCATCCATTAGCATTTGTTCGGAATTATCTAACATCTCTCGCCGAGTTAAAGGCAATTCATCAATATACCTTGAGGTCATGGTATCTGGCAGTAAATCTAATGTGCCAGCTAAAGCTTTTTTTCCAAAAGTTGCTACGTAATCTCCAGCTTCTAGTTTTTCAGAACCAGGGTCAATGTTTAATAAATAAGCCCTGTTTAGAGCATTACCCTCTATGGAATTACGCATTCTTTCTTCTGCTAAATTTTGTATAAACATAGCAGGAGTGGCTAAGTCTCCTTCTCGAGGAACAAATGCATCGTCTAATATAGAACCGCCGTCTTCGCTAAACATACCGAACCTGCCGGATAAGTTCATATCTTTTAAAGGCAATAAATCTTCGGCTGTTACATTTGTATAAAGCCCATTTTCATCTGGTGTATATCCTTTAGACTCAAGATACACTCTTAAACGAGATTTATCCATGGGCCCCATTCCAACTCCTTCGCCTTTTTGAGCCCTACGCTCATAAGCCTTGTTTGGATTAAAATTAAATGTTTTTTTAAGTGCCCCGTTTATTTGGGTTTCTTTTAAAGCATTGTAGTAAAAAGCGGCTTTTAATGGCTCTCTAGGCAGCGCGGCTAATCTTTCTGCCTCGGTAAGCATTTCTGCAGGAGCGGCAATAATTTTTTTATTGCTTAAAGCTGCTTTTGCTGGCATCACTTGTGCCCCTGTTTCTAAATTAAAAAATTGAGTTAATTTATTTTTTTGGGTTTTGCCAACGTATTCAAACCCGTCTCTATATGGGTTTGTGGAGCCTGGAGGGTTCATCTTTTCAAAAGCTTCAGCGGATGAAATAAGTAGTGCTCTTCTCTCATCTTCTAAGGCAATTCTTTCGTTGTCTGTTAGAAGATTACCAGGCGCTAGTTTTCTGTCGATAGCGTCAAGTCTTTGACTTGTTCTGCCAAATAATTGTTCGTTAGCAGGAAATGCATCTATTCTATTTTGTATAACCGAAATTACTTTTTGTGTAGGGTTTTTAGATACACCTCTACCTACTTTTTGTTCTTGTGCTATTTTTTCATTTCTTTGATTTTCTTGAAGCGTTTGTAACTGCTCCGCTACAATTTGATCAATAGCAAAATCATTCGGCATTTGTTTATCCTTGGTAGTATTTACAGCTACTTCGCCGACTGTTCTAGTGGTAATAAAATTTTTATAATTATCTTTTATATACTTTCTATATGCTTCTTGAAGTCCGTTTTGCATTTTAGCTTGCAAAGAAACCCCTTTAACATCTAGCTGTTGTAATATGCCTGAGTTTAATTTGTTTTGCGAAAAATCCTCAAATTCTTGCACTTCGGCTTGTAATTTTTCATCTACCTCCCCTGTTTCAGAATTTATTATTCCGAATTTTTTTTTATTTTCGTATTCTTCTAACTTTTCAAATGATTCTCCATCTGTTGGCAAAGTGCCATCAGGTGATTTAGCTCTACGGTCTTTAAGACTTTTAAGTTTATCTAATTTAATTTGAAAATCATCTTTTGGTAAATCCGAAGAAGTATCTGCCTGCGGTAATTCCGTATCTTGTTGTGCTGGAGTTTCCGACACCACATCCGCACTCTCTGCAGGGTCTTGTATAAAATCTTCTTGAGCTGTCTCACTTGTTCCAACAACATCACTACTAGCCTCTAGTTGAGTAGCTCTTAGTTGCTCCTCTGGGGTGGGTCCTCCAAAAACAAAGGTATCTTCTTTTTGAGGGTTGCCGAAAGCATAGGTGTCGTCAGCCTTCTTTGACATGCTGTCATCCCTGACTAGCTCTATGTTATACTCAGCTTCTTCCGCCGCTTTAAGGCCCGCGAGCATATCTGTTTCGTTCTCAAAAATTACTGTTTCGTTGTTAATTAAGTACTCGTACATAAATATATATTTTAATTGTAGTAATTATTCTCTAGCTTTGTTTGCATTCTGTAAATTTGTTGCCATCTCTCTTGCTTGAGTAGCTGAAACATATCCTGCATCTTGAATCAGATTGGTTAACACAACATAGTCACTTAAATCAAAGGTTTTTTCATTCAAGTTTTTAGCAGGCTTAACCGGATTACCGTCTAGCCCCTTTATATCCCTGTCTGGATAGTTGTATTTTTCTATGCTTTGATCCGATGCTGAACTATCAAATTTAGGGTTATCCCATTTTACCGTCATGGTATTACCATTAAATACAGCACTATTTATAGGCCTTCTTTTACTATTTATAGTTAACTTTTTACCTGGCCCCACAGAGAGAAGCTCCATTGCCGGTTTAATGCCCACTGGAGCATCCCCGGCCGTGGTAATTAAAGACTTTAATCCCACGTTAAAGTCATTGTAGTTTTCAAGTCTTTGGGAGGAGGTAACACTATCACTTTTTGTACTTATAGTAGTGTCCTGGTAATATTCCCCGTATTTTTCCTGTACTGGAGAGCCAGGAATAGCCCTTAAATATCTTGCCTGCACTTCTTTTTTAATAGCTTCTTGCTGTAACATTCTTTTCTTTTCAGGATTTGAATCTTTTCCAATAGCATTATAGGTAGCTGCAGTCATATTAAAGTCTTTAAGATCCATTTCTTGTCTTTGTGGAGTAGTGTTGGCTGCGTCTAGCCTGTCAAAAATGCGTGTTGTTTCACCTGCTATATTGCTATTAATAAATGCAGTATTAAGATTTTGTCTGCTCACTACTTTAGTGCCGCTATCGGTTGGTAGGGTAAATTCTTTAGCAACTCCAGCTATAGCATTGGTATTTAATTTGCCTTCATTCATTCCTTCTTGCACAAGCAATTGAACCTCAGCTGCTTTTATTATTTCACCAGGCAAAGTAGTGGCTCTTTCCGTATAAGGATTGTCATTTACCGCTAGCACGTCAGCCAAAGTATAATTCATTAGGTCCCCTCCTGGCTTTGTTATTTCAAGAGTGTATTCTCCGGGAATATTTTGTTTTATTTGATAGCCTCCGTAGCCTTGCATAGAGTTTACCCCAAAAATCATATTTTGTGCTGCATCTTCTTTTCCTTTGCCTATGTTTGTAAACATAAATGTATTTCCTATTTCAGCCGCCCCTTTGCTTGTCATTTCGTCAGAAGTACCTAGCAAAGAAATAACCGCAGTATACATTTGATCTAACTTAGTTTTTCTTTGATTCGCAGCTTGAACTTTCTCAATATGCTTTTGTCCGGTAGCTCCCCTTATTCCCTCTATTCCAATATCTCCTATATCGTTAGCAACTTCAGCATACATGGCTCGCACGCCGTCACCAAAAGCAATACCATCATCATCAATGCGCTTGTTAAAGGCGGCTATATCCGCATTTGTTTTAGTAATAATTTTTACAATATCTCCAGTTTCTAGTTGATCTTTTTTTAATTTATCCTCAGCCTCTTTCTTTTCTAAAGCAATGGCCTTGCGCCTTTCTTGCTCATAGCCTACAACTCCCTTTGCCAAATTTTGAGCACCTTGCACTATTGCCTGGCCAAGTACTTGTCCAGACTTGTCGTCAATTATTTTTGGGTTTCTATAACTCATATTTTATATTTTCTTAAATTTTATATCCTACTGGTTTTCTGAGCCGTCTTTCGCAAATGCTCCAGACCCTAGCAAACCACCTATTGAAGATGTTACACCTCCTATCATCCCAGCTATCGACGTTGCACCCGCCATATTCGCATTTGCTTGATTAACATTAGCTTGATCAATACCCGCCTGCATTCTATCCAAGGTAGCCATGTCCCTGCTTTCTTGAGCATTAAACATGAACTGGTTTCCTTGCGCTTGCGCGTTTTGTATCCTAGCTTCTTCACTCATTTCCATTTGGGTAAGTTGTATTTCTTTTGCTTGCAGAGCTTGCTCCCCTTGCGCAGCTAATTTTTCGTTCTGTGCTTCTTGCTTTTCTATATTAGCAGAAACTTCTTTTTTGCTTTGCTTAGCGGCTTGAGCTAAGGCCGTAGCGCCTCCAGCGCTCGCTCCTGTAGCTTGTAACGTATCTAATGTATTTGCCAACGCAATATCTGTTTGCTCCATTTGTATCTCCGCAGCGCTTGTGGCGACCCCTAAGTTAGCAAAAGGGTTAGTCAGGTTATCTCTCATTTCGTCAACCAGACCTGACAAAGACGTTACATCTGAATAAGGATTAGTTATGGCTTGTCTGTTTGCTTCGAACGCAGCCATTTCTCTTCCTATTCTAGCTTTCTCTCTTGCAGCGGCGGCTTCCGCACGCCTAGCGCTTGCACTGCCTATTAAACCCCCTACTACACTTCCTACCGCTCCTATAGCGGCAGTTGCTATTGCTATTCCCATATTTTTATTTTATTATGATGATTGTACAAACCCTGTGCTTAC
>Ga0207905_1000315_pt1 | contig 12125 bp, 4 predicted proteins | sample LinPmetageLP49_FD_184060 | JGI IMG/M metagenome (GOLD analysis project Ga0207905, IMG submission 184060) | Marine viral communities from the Subarctic Pacific Ocean - LP-49 (SPAdes) | ecosystem: Environmental > Aquatic > Marine > Oceanic | place: Pacific Ocean | collected 2011-08-27 | reverse complement strand
GAAAGATTACTTTAGAGATTCACTTCAAGTCATAGATAATAACTCTAAAGCACAAAATGTACCTTGGAACGTAGCTACATACACTCCTAGAGCAATTTTAGACGGCCTAACTATAGAAGAACCAGTTTTAGACCTAACCAATGCTAGTGCTTTTAGTGTTGGTACAGTGGCAAATATGCCGGTAACTTCTAGTGGTAATGGTGTTGGCGCTCTTATGGATGTTGTTATTGTTAGTGTTGCGCCTTCGGTAAGAGTAGAAACAACCGCGGCTGGTGGCTCTGGTTACTTACCTGGTGATGAAATAACAATACAAGGTAATGGTGCAAATCCAGGGTTTAATGGGTTTATTACATTCAAACTAACTTCAGCTATGTTGGTTAGCACTAATTTTGCTCAAAATCCATTTTATGTAGAAAATGTTAATTCTTGTGATATATTTTTAGGTAGCAAGGTTTTAAACATTGTTAGTGGTTCGCCAATAGACACGGGAGCTATAGTGACTGATGTTTCAATTGTTGCTGGACAATCGCCAGTTACTTTAAAGGTATCAACTAATAATACTATAACTCCAGAGTCTTCTGGATTTTTTGCTTACGGATATAAAAGCAAAATAGTAGGTGGTTGGGATAATCATAATAGATATTACACATTATCTTTACAGACAAAACCTGCTTGGGTAGCTAGAGCTTCAGACTTTACTACTTTGTCATACGATGAAGGTATTAGAGGTTGGGTTAGTAGATATGGATATAAACCTGGTTTTATATTTAGTCTAAAAGGAAATTACTTTTCTACATATGATAATTCCTTATATGAACATTATGTATCTAATTCTTCTAATACTAATTTTTTAAACTACTATGGAGTTAATCAAGAATGTTTTGTTAATTTTATAGTTAATTCAAATCCATCTACAAAAAAGAATTTTCAAACTATAAACTATGAAGGCGACAATGGTTGGGAAATAAGCTCTATGATTAGTGACTCAACTAAGTTTAATAATCAAGGAGAAGGATTTACTGATAATTCTACAGTTATAAGAAGTTATAATGAAGGTTTGTATGTTGATCCTAATAGCGGATTTCCACAAAGAGTAGGTTTTGATAGAAAAGAAAACTTATACGTAGCTAATATAATAAATCAATCTTCTGCCACTGAAGGAGAAGTTATACAAGGAAGTTTATTAACTGGTATAAAAGGTTATTTAGCTAATGTACAAATAAGTGTTGACACAAGCACTAATGTCGGTGGAGCTAAAGAAATATGGTCTGTAGGTACTACGTTTGTACAATCATCTTAAAAAATAAAATATGTTATTAGAAATATTAGAAATATATAATTACGAACCTAATTTAGCTATGCCTCCGCTTCCTTTAATTTTAGCAGCTGTTGGTGTTGGTGGTCAAATTGCTAGTGGTATAATAGCTAGCAATAGAGCTAAAAAAGCAGCAAGAAACGCTAGTACTCTTAGAACTCAATTAACAGATTTAGAGAATGCTAGACAAGATGTATTTGACTCATCTGATGATATAAGAGCCTTAGGCGATACATTAAGTAATCCATACGCTAACTTATCTGTAGCTACACAAGCCGCTGAAATGCAAGCAGAACAGACAGATATAGCTTTAGCAAACACGCTAGATACTGTTAGAGCTGGTGGTTATGGAGCTGGTGGAGCAACAGCATTAGCTCAAGCGGCTGCTAGAAGCAAGCAAGGTATATCAGCTAGCATAGAACAACAAGAAGTTAATAACGAAAAACTAAGAGTTCAAGGAGAAGATAGATTACAAACACAAAGACTTTCAATTGAAGAAGCTGCTATAAACGCTGAAGGCCAAGCCTGGGCAAGACAAGAAGAAAGAGAAATGACTCAGTTAGACAGAAAGCAAGCTGAAATAGATCAAGCGTTAGGACAACAAGCTCAATCAAATAGTGATATGATGGGTGCTTTTACTGGAGCTTTTGGGAGTTTAACTAGTTTAGGTATGGAAAGCATGGGTGGAGAAGATTCACAAGCTAAATTAGATAGGATAAAAGCAAGAAAAAAAAAGAGAGATGATAAAAATTTTATAGTGATTTAAATAATTAATTATATGGGAACATACAGACAACCAAGTCAAATAATAGATAAAAGCTTAAATACTTTAAATCAAGGTTTACAGAACGTTCAGCAGACTATGGCAGTTGAATTAAACCGTAGAAGAGAAATAGAGCTTAAAAAAGCTGAAGCTGCTGAAAAAAAGTCTGAAGCTTTTAAGTCTAATAGAGATTCTAAAGTAGACGAGTACAAGTATGCTATGTCCGATTGGAAGACTATAAACCAAGGTAAAGATCCTAACTGGGAGTCTGAAGATGTTTCTATTGAAAATCAATTAAAAAATAATGCTTTATATTATTTAGATATAATGAGTGATTCTGTAGAAGGAGATGAAAGATATAGAAATGCAGAGCTATCTATAAAGAATATGATTAGAGATTATCCTGTCATGGCAGAATTATTAAACTCAGAAGCTCAAGAATATTCAAAAACTTTAGAAAATCCTAATTTACTTATAGAAACTGATGACCCTTTAGCAAAAACAAAGCAAGGTATGTTAGGTGATGTTTTTCAAGGCAAAAACCCTTATAAATTTAATGTTCAAACAGGTCCACAAGGTATGAGCATAAAATATAGAGGTGAAGATGGAAGTGACTTTAATTTAAGAGCTCAGGATTACGAGAAACATGTAAGTAATGGTTATAATCTTATTGATACAACTAATAACGATGCTTATAACGAGTTTATGGAAGGAGTTGGTGGAGTTGTTTTTCAGAATTACAATGACAACGTTACAGAACAAGAAACTAGCACATTTAAAGATGATTTAAAAACTGGCAAAACAACTACAACTACTAAAACTATAGAAAACTTTGAAAGAGCAAATGCAAGCGTTAAAAAACAGATATATGCTTATGTAGATAAAGGTGCTCCTATAACTCAAAACGAATGGCAACTACTAGGTGGTACAGGAGTTTATAGAGGGGAAGGAACTATTGAAGACAAAGAAAGTCAGAAAGGTCAATTAGCGGATCTTCTTTACGAACAGCAAATAGCTATGAATGGCGTTCCCGATTCAGATCTTAAGATACTTAGAAAAAGAAGTACTAAAGAAAGTAGAACACCAAACCAAGGCTCAGATGAAGATAAAACTACAAATTTATCAACTATAGACTTAACAGATGTTGAAAATATAATAACAGATACTAGAAAACAAGTTGCTGACTACCGCAAGACTTCAAAACCTAATCCTATAGAAGAGCTTAAAATTAGAGAGGAATCATCTACTAAAATTGCTGATATTTTAAATGATGAATTTAAAAACGAAATATTAAAATTTGGTGATGAAAAGATTGAAATAGATAGTTTTGATGTTCAAACTGATTCTAACGGTAACTTTGTTATACAGCCCTTAGAAATAAGTAGAGGTAAATTATCAGAAGCTGGAGTTAGCTATATAATAAAAGACTTTGACGATTTAAATAAATTCAAAAAACACTTACGAGCTGGTGATAAAGAACTATCAAGAAGTTTAAAAAAAGAAGGTGTTGGAGCAAGTTTTAATTAAATAATTAAATAATATATGAATCCAAAAGCATTAGAGGCAGCTTATAAATTATTTGTAGATACCGGTTATAATGGTACTTCAGATGATTTTAGTTCGTTAATTAATAGTAATCAAGAAGCTCTAAACGCATCATTCAATCAGTTTACTGAAACCGGTTACAATGGTACTGAAGAAGATTTCAAAGCTTTGTTAGGTGTTTCTGGTAAAACAACTAAACCTAAAAAAGAAGAAGTTGTTAAAACTGAAGAAGTTGAACTAGTTGGAGAAGTTGTTCCTATAAAAAAAGAAAAAATTGTAGAAACTCAAACTGACAAGCCAGCAGCTTCTATAATGGTTGGTGGAAATAGGGTTTATTTAAATGAAGTTATACAATCTTTACAAGATCAAGATGATAGACCTTTAGATGTTCAAACTAAAGAGTACAAAGATAAAGTTATAGATATAACGAAGAACTCTAATTTAAGTCAAGAACAAAAAGACAGTGAAATATCAAATGTTTTAAAACCTAGTTATTTAACGTTAAAAAGTGGCACTGGAGATGAAGCTGTTTACGAACCTAGACCGGAGGTTAAAAAAAGAATGGCAGATAACATGCCTGAAAGTATCAAAGAGTTTAAAACTAAAGAAGATTTAACAAATGCTATAAATGAATCTATTGGTAAAACTATAAGAGATGATGATGGAATTAAAGCTTTAGTTGAAATACAGCAGTTTAATAAAAAAGATATTCTTAAAGAAAAAGCTTTAGAAATACAGGGTAGTGCTGATTTAACCACTCCTGAAGGCGTTGCTAAAGCTAAAAAAGAATTTAATGATTTTTATGCTACTGAAGTTTATGGTCAAGTACAAAAAAGCCCTGCATTTAACAAGATAGTAAAAGACTTAGAAGTTGTTGGAGCTGATGTAGCTGGAGATTTAAATAAAGAATGGGGAAGGTATAACGATGATTTTTTAAGATATGTAGACGAATCAAGTTTTTTAAGTCCTGGTGGTGTTGTTGAATCAGCAGTTAAAGGGGTTAAATCATTTGGAAGTGCTGTTGATAAAACAATGTTGAGCGGAGAGCAATTAGCTTTTCAAAAAAGTGATGAAGAATTAAAAGATCTTGAATCTAAAATAAAAAATAAATCTATAGGATTAGATGATGACATAAGTGTAAGAAAACAAGAAGTTGGTATGTCAGGTCGTCCTACTTTTATTGTAGAAAACGTAAAAGTAAAAGAGAGATTAAAAGAGCTAAAAAGCAAAAAAGAAGATATTAACGAAAATATAGTAGAAGGTTTAGATAAAATAAAAGCAACAGACGATTATCTTGCTTTATTTACTGAGTCACCAGATATAGAAGGTTTTGGTTTTGAATATGCTTTAAACGCTGCTAAAGCTGCTCCATCTATAATAGCAGAGCAAGCACCTCAATTAATTGTTGGTGGTCTCTCTGTTTTTGGTGGTCCTATTACTGCAGGTATAGCTACAGCAGCTATGTTTACACCTATGTATGCTGAAAACTACTGGGGAGCTTTAACAGATGGCTTAAGAGATGACTTAGGTAGAGAACCAGAACAAGAAGATTATATAAAAGCCTTAGAAGAAGGCAAGTATGCTAGCCAAGCTAACTCAGCTGCTTTTGCTGCTGTTCAAACCGCTGCAGAAAGGTTTGGAGCTAAAAAAGTTTTAAATAACACTTTCAATAAGCTAGGTAAAGGCGTAGCTGATGGAGTTGGATCTCTTTATAAAGGTGAGATAAAAAAGTTTGGAAAAAACGCTCTAGCAAAAGGAATAGATATGACTGAAGGCGCTTTAACAGAAAGACTTACAGAAAGTGCACAATCATTTTTAAACCAAGTTTCTGTTGGTACTCAAACTGGTGGAGCTACAGACATGTTTAAATATATAGACCTTGATCAAATAAACAAAGAAGGTGAGATGGGTATGATAGCTGGTTTCTTCATGCCTTTTGGTACTAATGTTGCTAGACAAAGTTTTGTAGAACTTAGAAACTCTGCTAAAGATGTGGCTACTAAATTTAACTTAAACTCTAATATTGAACGTGCTCAAGCTGATAGATTTTTTAAAGCAGCTCAAGAAAATATAGATAATAAATTTAAAAACGGAGATGTAACAGCTGAAGAAAAACAAGTAGAAACTGAAGCTTTAGCTAACACTAGAAATGCAGGACTAAAAATACCTAAAAAGTTTGGAACACAAGCTAAGCAAAAGTCATTTGATCTAATACTTGAAAGACAAAAATTACAAGATGAGGTAAATAAAGAAGATGAAGCTTTCACTGTACCAGCTAAAGAAAGAATTAAAGAAATTAATACAGAGCTTGGTAATATACAATCTGTAGAAACCGCTACTAGATCGGCTGTTAAGGCTGTAGAAAAAGCTGATATTGATTTAAATGTAATAGAGCTAGAAACCGAAGCCGATATAGAAAGCTATCTTAAAGAAAACACAAACATGGCGGCTTCAAAAGCTAAAGAAGCTGGCAAGCAAAGAGGTTTTATACTTGAAGATGGTAAGACTATTATAATCAATAAAAATGTAGCTTCTAAAGAAGGTGCTGTAACCACAGCTGCTCATGAAATATTACACGGTGTTTTATTTAATACATTAAATAAAGGTGATGAAAGTGCTTTTGCTTTAGCTAACGCTATTAAAACTCAGTTGAGTAATATAAGTACTGAAGATTTTAAAAACTCAGACCTCGCTGCTAGAATAGAACAATATAAAGCAGATCCTAATATTAATGAAGCTACTAAAGCCGAAGAAGTATTGACATTATTTTCTGAAGCAATAGCCACTGGTGATGTTAAATTTGAAGAAGGAGTATTTACTAAATTAAAAGATTTTGTTAGACGTATATTACAAAATGCTGGTTTTAGTAATATAGATTTTAACGATAGCAAAGATGTATATAATTTTATAAAAGATTATAATAAATCTGTAAGCAAAGGTAAATTTACTAAAGCTCAAGTTAAAGCAGCTAAAGAAGGAGTTGTTGTAAGTGAAAGATTAAAAGATAGGGTTAAAGATGTAGCTGAAAAAGGAGTTGATGAAACTATACTTAAATTTTCTAAATCTGAAGTAACAGAATTAGCTAAGCAATATAAGAAAGATCCTAACAAAACAGACGTAGAAGAATTAATAAAGCAATATGACAATGTAGCTTTAAAAGCTTTAGGTTATGATATATCTAAAGGAACTATTGCTCCAGAAGAAGCTATATCATTTGTTGATAAAGAATTTGATAGCATATTAAGAAGGTACGATGGATCAACAGAGTTTTCAACATGGATTAACTCTAACATAAGACCTAAGCGTCAGGCATTTTATGATGAACAAATAGGTAAACAAGCCGAAACAACTAGTATTGATTCTGAGCAAGCTAGACAGGTTGTAGATGACTCAAGCGAGACAACTGATGATAGGACTGAAAAAGAAATAAGACAGTCAGAGAGAAAGACTAAGGTTGCTAAAAGATTAAAGCTAGAAGATAATGCTATAAAAGAAGTAAGTAAAAAAGTAAAAGATATTGACTTATCTAAAGTTAATTATAAAACTCTTAAAAACTTAGCTAACGAAACTATTGGTGAAGCTTTTGGTATATCACCTAAAAAAATATTAAGCAATGCTAATTTAACTAAAAGCGAAATAGCTAACGCTCAAAGATATATAAAGAACAATGTTGATTTATTAAAAGCTTTATTACCTGATGGATATAATAAAGACTTTAAATCTACTGGTGTTCCTAAAGTATTACTTGATAAGTTCTATAATAAACGTAGTGTTAGAGCTAAAACTGGAGCTGGATTGAGTGTGCAAATTAAAAAACCTAACATAGGTAGTACAGAATTTTTAGAAGTATTTGGATTTGTAGAAGGCAAACCAACTAGAGACGATAGAAATATATCTGCTAGAATAATAGCTTTGGCTAATCAAACTGGTAAAGCTATAACTAATCAAACTATTAGAGAGCAATTACAAAAAGATGGTATGCCTGAATATGCTTTACAAGATATTAAAAGCGGTACGCCTGTTGGTATGTTTAGTAAATCTAAAGATACTAAAGTAGAAAAACCAAAAGGAGTTAAAGAAAAAATTAAAGAAATAATACAAACCGCTGGTGTTAAACCTTTAGAAGTTAAGGGAGATGGCAGAATAGAAAGTATTGAATACTTAATAAATGATTTTTTCCCATCTTTAATAAACGAGTTTGGCGATGCTGCAAGATTTTTATTAAAATCTTCTACAATTAGTCCATCAGGAAACGAAGCTATATCTAAAAATCCAGATGGAAGCATTAAGAAAACAGGTGGTGCTATAGGCAGGGATCAATTGTTTATAACAGATATAGCTAAAACTATTAGATCTAAGCCTGAAACTCAAAAACTATTAGATGAAGGCAAGTTAGGACAATTAAAAGATGTTTTAAATTTATTAAAAGTTGATCTTAATAAAAATACTAATTTAGAAAATATAAAAACAGCTACATTACCACAAAAAACACCTAACATACAAAGAAACTTAAAAACTAGAAAACAACATAAGGAAGGTTCTAAAGCTATTATTAGTTCTTTGAAAAAAATGTATGATGCTGATAAAAAATCTTTACCAGGTATTGCTTTTTTACTTTATAATGCTAATGCTAATTCTTCTTTTTATAGAAATTTAGCTCAATTAATTGGTGTAGAGCAAGGTTCTGGTAAAAATAATGCTAGGGAAGAGCACATGTTTCAAGCAGGACCATGGGCAGAAAGAACATTAGAAGCTATTACTAAATCTAAAAAAATATTTGACGCATATAATAAGTGGCAAGCTGATAATTATTATCAAGAAACTATCACTAAAGACTCAGAAAGACTAGTTGACGGTAAATATAAATTAGATGATGGTACTTTTTGGAATGCTAAATTTCAAGAACATCCATACATGAAAGAGCAAATGGATATAGCCATGAAAACTGGAGACTTTAGTAAAGTTCCAAGTCCAGATATTAGAAAATATAATGAATTTTATGGTTTAAATCCTAACAATATAATAAGAGAAGGTTTAAGTGATGCTAAAAGATATAACGTTGAAGTTCCTAAAAAATTACAAAATCAAAACACTGAAGCTTTTCAAGTAAAATTAATTGCAGAACAAATAACAGAAAAAATAAACAATAAAGAAGCTAGAAAACAATTAGATCAATATTTAAAAATAGCTCCAAGTCAATTAAAAGCTAGTAAAAGTACTAATAAAACTCTTGCTGATTCTAAAGTGTTAGATGTAGAAGGCGATTTAAACATTGAAGACTTATTAAGTAAAGCCGCTGGTATAGACGAAGCTTTAAGTATAGCTAGAGATATTAATGCTCCTGTTAAAAAAATTAGAGTATTTGATTTTGACGATACGCTAGCCACTACTAAGTCTAATGTTTTATTTACGGCGCCTGACGGAACTGAAGGTAGTTTAACTGCTGAAAAGTTTGCTATGGATGGAGCTAGATTATTAAATGAAGGGTATGTATTTGATTTCACTGAATTTGATAAAGTAACTAAAGGTAAACCTGGTCCTTTATTAGATGTAGCTAAAAAAATACAAGACGCTAGAGGAACTGAAGACGTATTTGTATTAACAGCAAGAGCACCTCAAGCTTCTATAGCTATTAAAGAATTTTTAGATAGCCAAGGATTAAATATACCGTTAAAAAATATAACAGGCTTAGGTAAATCAACAGGTGAAGCTAAAGCAAACTGGATTATAGACAAAGCGGCTGAAGGTTATAATGATTTTTATTTTGCTGATGATGCATATCAAAATGTTAAAGCTGTTAAAGACGTGATGTCTGTTATAGATGTTAAATCTAAAACACAGCAAGCTAAGTTTTCTTTATCTGAAGATCTTAATTCTGACTTTAATAAGATATTAGAAAATAAATCTGGTATTGGAGCAGAAAAAGTTTATTCAGATGCTAAAGCTAAAACTATTGGCGCTAGCAAAGGTAAGTTTAAATTTTTTATCCCTGCTTCAGCTGAAGATTTTGTAGGATTATTATATCCAACATTGGCTAAAGGTAAATTAGGTGACGAGCAAATGGCTTGGTACAAAGAAAGATTGTTAAATCCTTTTGCAAGAGCTGCAGAAAACTTATCAAGAGATAGAGTTAATTTAATGAGTGATTTTAAAGCTCTTAAAAAAGAGCTTGAAGTGCCTAAGGATTTACGTAAAGAAGCAGTTGATGGTTTTACTAATGAACAAGCTGTTAGAGTTTACTTATGGAATAAACAAGGTTTAGATATTCCTGGATTATCCAAGAGAGACTTAAAAGACTTATCAGAAGCTATAGATAAAAACCCTAAGCTAAAAGTATTTGCAGATCAACTACAAGCTATAAACAAGTCAGATGGTTATCCAGCGCCAGAAGAAACTTGGCTAGTTGGCACAATAACAACTGATCTTATAAATGGTTTAAATACAACTAAAAGAACTAAGTATTTAGAAGAGTGGCAAACTAATGCTGATATAATATTTTCTAAAGAAAATCTAAATAAGATGGAAGCTATATATGGACCTAAGTATAGAGAAGCTATGGAAAATATATTGTCTAGAATGAAGACAGGAATTAATAGACCTTTTGGTGGCAGTAGAGTTGGTAATCAAATATTAGATTATTTAAATGGTTCAGTAGGAGCTATAATGTTCTTCAATACTAGATCTGCTGTTCTTCAAACAATATCTTCTATAAACTTTATTAATATAAGTGGTGATAATAATATATTAGCCGCTGGTAAAGCTTTTGCTAATCAGCCTCAGTATTGGAAAGATTTTGTTGAGTTAATTAATTCTGATTATTTAAAAGATAGACGTAATGGTTTAAAGCTTAATATATCTGAAAGCGAAATAGCTGATGCAGCTGCAACTAGTAAAAACAAAAGTAAAGCTGCTTTAAATTACATATTGCAAAAAGGATTTTTACCAACTCAATTTGCAGATAGCTTTGCTATTGCTTCTGGTGGTGCTACTTTTTATAGGAATAAAATAAATAGTTTATTAAAAAATGGTTTATCTGAAAAAGAAGCTAAAGAACAAGCTTTTAGAGAATTTAGAGAAATAGCTGAAGAATCTCAGCAGTCTAGTAGACCTGATAAAATATCACAACAACAAGCTAGTAGTGTTGGTAGAGTTATATTAGCTTTTGCCAATACTCCATCACAATATGCTAGAATTATAAAGAAAGCTGCTAGTGACTTAAAAAATAAAAGGGGAGACTGGAAAAATAATATTTCTAAAATAATTTATTATGGAGCTATGCAAAACCTTATATTTAATGCTTTGCAACAAGCATTGTTTGCTGTGGGATTTGGAGATGAAGAAGAAGATGAGAAAATGAACAAGCGCTATACTAAGATAGGTAATGGAATGGTTGACTCTTTATTAAGAGGTTTAGGATATGGAGGAGCAGCGATTTCAGTTGCTAAAAACTTATTACTAGACGTTTACGAAAGATCTAATAGAAAAAGACCTGAATATGTAGATGCTGCTTGGAAATTATTACAATTTTCTCCACCTATTAGTTCTAAAATATCTAAGTTAAAACAAGCTGGATACATGGTAGATAAATATGGTGATGAAATGATTGATAAAGGTTTTGCTATAGATAACCCAGCCTATGAAGCTGCTTCTAAGGTTGTTACTGCTACGACAAACGTACCTTTAGATAGATTATTTAATAAAGCAAATAATATATCAGCCGCTATGGATGAGGATTCTGAAACATGGCAAAGTGTAGCTATGTTATTAGGTTGGTCAGAATGGCAAATAAAACCTAAAGAAAAAGAAAAAGAAACTAGAATAAAAAGAATTGATAGAAGCAAAACAAATAAAAAAGAAATAATTAGAATAAAAAGATAAGGAACAATAAAATACTGGGCACCATACCCAAAGTTCCTGTAACCAAAAAAGGGGATCTCATTACGAGGTCCCCTTTTTATTTGTGGAGAATATCAGAGTCGAACTGATGACCTCCTGCGTGCAAGGCAGGCGCTCTAGCCAGCTGAGCTAATTCCCCAACATAACTATTTACAATATTCGCAAATACCGCCTAAACATAATGGACACATAATATTATTTATTTAAAATTTATAAGTAATTCCAACAGCTACAAAAAATCCTCCAGTAGCTATAGCTAATGTATTAGGATTTAAATCAAACTGTGGTGCATGTGGATGCCACACCATATATGAAGTCCCAGCTGTCATTAAGCTAAGACCTCCAATTATTGCTAACTTTCTCATGTTATTTCACAATTATCACCTGCACAAGCTAATTCTCCTGCAAGATCTGTTTCATCTTCTGTTTCTACGATTTTACTAAGATCAACATCTTTCAAATGTTTCATAGCCATATCGTATTGTACTTTGCTTATGTCTTCAAATGGCGCTTGAGTATATGTACCACCATCGTAAGGCAACACAGATAAGCCGTTGTAATGATCTCTATTTTCCCACATCCATTTTCCAGCTTGATCCCACTCTG
>Ga0207905_1000308_pt1 | contig 12321 bp, 13 predicted proteins | sample LinPmetageLP49_FD_184060 | JGI IMG/M metagenome (GOLD analysis project Ga0207905, IMG submission 184060) | Marine viral communities from the Subarctic Pacific Ocean - LP-49 (SPAdes) | ecosystem: Environmental > Aquatic > Marine > Oceanic | place: Pacific Ocean | collected 2011-08-27 | reverse complement strand
TCCAACGGCTTAACGCCATTTGATTACATCATGCATTGCCTCGATGAGCTTTGTCAGCCTGAGCCAGACATAGAACAATTATTGCCTTGGAATATCAATATCTAGGTGATGATCACCGGACGTTTACGTAGTAACATTCAAACATTCGATAAACTCCCCATCTAAGTGCAAAGAGGCACGCTCAGGCATTAAATCATCAATAATAAGAGTATCAATTTGACTATTAACGTCATTCATCAATGACAATGGAACTGAATTTTCTTTTTTAAGGTATAAAACTGAACTATGCACAACTGAGTATGCGCTGCATCCCAAATTAGTACGACTGGAGGTTTTTAAGTCACCAGCTTTAAATAAACTGGAATTAACCTTACTTACAAAGCTATTCATTAATTTAAAACGTTCGCTGTAACGAACATCTATTAGCTTTTTACCATTCACTATCGCAGCATCAACGGCCGTAAAACCAAATCTAGCTGAATAGAAGCCTTCTACAATAGTGTATCCCAAGCCAAGTCGCTTAAAAGCAGCCTTGATCATGTTCGTATATGTCGTTGGTAAAGGTAGTACAGCCCCTTCAATACCAATTTTGTTAGCTGGATAGAATCTAACATTGTAAAATTCATCAAATACAATGACTGACTGAATGCCTGAATAGACTTCTAAGCACGGATGATTTGTTAGGCCATCGATTTGCTTGTCATCTAACTTTGAGTACGACAGAGGCATGATAGGCTTCGATTTTAGTTGTTCTAGCTCTAATGTTTGGACTGGATTGTCATTACGTTTTGCAACTTCAAAATCAATTTGCTCTAAACATGTAATTTCTTCTTCAAGGCGCTCATAAGCCAAATGTTCACGTTTAAAGCCACCAGCAGTAAATTCTTCATACTCAAAGTTCAAACCCATACCACACAGATCTAAACGTATGAAAAATTCAGAGTCGTTTTCATACACCATTATGCGTACTGATTTGCGCTCATTTTCATTACATTTCAATATGACACGAGTTTTAATATTCATTTATTTCACTTTTAATTATTTAACAAAGAAAGTCGCTAACAATAAGTTCTTCAGATGATTCAATATGTTCATGCTCTGCCGGTGATATAGTTTTTACCGGCTCAATCTCACTGCGTTTGTTATTAACCAATATTTCATGGTTGAAATTACCAAAATCAAATGGGTCTAAAGTAACCACATTATTATCAAGAGTGCTGGTGGCACTTTGGCCACGCGATGCAGCAATTTTAAATTCACCATAACGCGGTAAGTTTTTCTGTTTAATTAATTCAGCAGGGGAGAAAAGGTTGGTTTTTCTACCAATTACCCGTCCAAAGTCATTCTTAATCAAAGAGTCTGCTTTTTCTTGTTTGCGAAAAAATACGTTATGCATTTCTACCGCTATTTTATACTTAGCAGTCACAGGTTTACCGAGAATGTTTTCGGGGCATTGTAATGCATCATCTTCTAATGCGCGGCGATAAGTGGACGCTTTGTATATATCAAGCCATTCATCATCATCAAATGCATTGAAGCCGCCGTACTTAATATCAATGTAGAGTCTCTTAATTGCTTCCAGCTCTTTAAGAGAGAGCCCACACGAACCCTTACCTTTGTTTATGTTGAAGTTGATACATGCAGCGATAACTTCGCTGTCAGGCTTTTTAGGAAATTCACGATAATTAATATGGTTATCGTTACCGCAAAGCTGGTACATATCAGTGGTGTATAGGATAAAGTCCTCATGAACCTTTGTCTTTGCGCTTGAGTTAATCAGGTGACGAAAGTAGCCCGATTTTAGCTCTACAACAGCCGTCAGTTGCTTAGTATTGCGGTCAATTGCAGGCACAATACTCACAAAATCAAGTAATTCGTTTAAATCCAATTCTAATTTTAACAATGTTTCATTAAGAGCAAGCAAAACGTCCGATTCATTGACATCGTGCAATGAAATAGGCGTGTTCTCGTGAATTACAACACGGTTATATTCACCTTGAATAAACTGAGTGATTTTTGCTGTTTTATTACTTTTGTAGTGCTCAGCTATAGCTATAATAATTCTACGCACGATAGTTACCCTTTAATTAATCATGTTGATATGGCCACTATAGGCCATATCAATAATTTGACTACTGTTCTAATTGATTAGCCAAGAGAGCGGCAAAATCCTCATCACTCACTGACTCCTCAGTAAAACTCTTAGTTTGTGGCACGTTCGGCGTTTGTTGTTCAACTTTAACAACAACCCCAGAGTCATTAATACTTCTGTTATTCGGTAGTAAGCCCAATAGGTTCGCGAGACTATTAAATGTCCTGCGTAAAATGACGTTGCGCACACAGCGACTCGTAAAGTTAACCCAAGCACTTATTCCAGCATCATCTGCCATATGTGTCTTATCAGAAATAATAGATTGAATTTCACTTGTACCAATGTACGAGCAATAGAATGTACCATCCGTAAAGGTGATAACAGAGAAAGCGGCTACAATGGCGTTTCCATCGGTTGTATATGAGTGTATGAATCGCGGTGGCGTGTTTTCACCGTACCATTCAAATTGATCGCCTTCATGCACAACACTGAAGTTGGTAGATTTTATTTTGGAACAGGCGCCGTAAAATTGATTCATGCCCTGGATACCAATTTGAACAGTTGGAAATACTTGTTCACAGTGAGATTCCCAATGTATAAACAAATAGGCTTCTTTGTCATATGGATTAATAGATAAGCCCATATTGGCTATTTCAAGAATGCAGCGAGCTAACTCTTTAGGTTTTATGCTGTCAAAGCTAGGTTTACGGTTGCTATATAATTTTTGTTTGTTAACTTGAGAGGTTATCCAAGCAAATAGTTCACGTAATTGGCTATTGATTTCATTTACATCAAATGAACGGTCAATTTTATTAGTTTCATACGTGGCTATAAGTTGAGTTCTAAATTCTTTATTTAAAAATAAATCGATGTAGTTGTTATGTGACATTGTTTGACTCCAGTTTTTTCAGTAGTTAAACATATTTGAAAATTCTGGCTACAAACTGGGATTTATTGCTTTTAAAAAGTTATACACATATCCACAAACCCTATAATTTATATTAAATGTATAAATACTAGAAAGAGATATAAAACTATAGGGTTTGTATCTCTTTGATTTAAAAAATAAAAAAAGGCAATTTAGATCTTAATTATGGTAATGCTGATCACAAAGTTGGTGGTTAGGATCACAATACTGGTGTTACTGATCACTTAAATGGTGTTGCTGATCACTTAACCGGTTTATAGTTTACACATTTATGGTGTCTAAATTTTAGTAATCAAGATCTTTAGTTAACTCTAATAGTGACTCAAGCTCACTCTTTTCATCTTCAGTTACAGTCTTTTCTACATTTTCTTTTTCTGTATAAGATTGTAATGCTTTTTCTACTTTATCCGCTTCTTCATCTATTTCTAAATAACGATATGCCATCATAAGTTTAGTTAACTCGGGAACACTAAGTTTTTCTTTAAGAGTAACTTTTTTTGCAATCATTTCTTTCACTGTTTGTAGAGCGTCTTGAGTGTTCAGCTCATGGTACGTGCCTTTCTCATGCCATTTGATAAGAAATTTAATTTCAGATATGCGATTTCCTTGTGTTTTAACTTCATACCCAATATCACCTGTTTTACTTTCCAGAAATAGCAGCTCTTTCCTAACTATAGGGTGATTGCTTAATCTATCAATGCTATCTCTTATGCATCGCTGCATAAAAACACCATTGTTTTTAAATGAGCTTTTATTCTTTTTTAGTTTTCCTCTTTCGTCGAGTAATCCAAATAAGCCTTTGAGTATATCAACCTTAATAAAATGCATCTCAAATCCATCTTTTTTAAAGCGGCTTAGCAACTCGTAAAGCCTCTTAGAATACTCTTGTTTTAGATCTAAGAATGTTTTTGTAGTTATCAGTGCGAACCCATGGTGATATTCAATATATTCACTCTCAAGCATGTCATTAGGAACCATCGTTAATAGTCCCTTTTTATATTTGATATTTTTGAATAGAGGTTTGTAATCGAATTCATCATCTTCCGTTTCAGATTCAATTTTGATGCCCACTTTATAACCTGCAAGCCTTTCTGCAGCAGGAGCTAGCACCGAACCAATATGTTTTGAATCAATGTTTAACCATTCAGATAATTGGTTGGCAGTGTAAGTGTATTGTGGTGTTGATTTAACCCAGTCAGAGCTTTTCATTTGAGCCATCATTAGAGCAAATAAATCGGCCTCGCGTGGTGATAAGTCTTTCCGACTAAATACCAATTTATGACCTTGTTTAATATGTTTAGGTAAGTTAGTTCTTGAAATAGGTATATCACTTAGCTTTTTACTCATAGTCGGACGCCAGTATTGTTGGGTTCTAAATAATTTTAATCTAATAATGTAATATTTCACACCAAGATTGTGTATTCAATGCTTTGTACATTACATATTCTTGGTGTGTGACACCATGATTGTGTAATCGATGCTAGTTACATTACATCTTCTTGGCTTACGACACCATAATTATGTAATCAATGCTTTGTACATTACATATTCTTGGTGTGTGACACCATGATTGTGTAATCGATGCTAGTTACATTACATCTTCTTGGCTTACGACACCATAATTATGTAATCAATGCCGTACACGTTACATATTCTTGGTGTACGACACCATAATTATGTAATCAATGCCGTATACATTACATCTTCTTGGTATATGACACCATAATTGTGTGTTCTACACCGTTGGCATTACATATTCTTGGTGTGTGACACCACAATTGTGTGTTCAATACTGTGAACATTACATATTTATGGTGTGTGTCACCTTCATTGTGTGTTCAATGCCGTACACATTACATATTCTTGGTGTGTAACACCATAATTGTGTGTTCAATGCCGTACACGTTACATATTCTTGGTGTGTGACACCATAATTGTGTGTTTAATGCCGTGCACATTACACATTCTTGGTGTGGGACACCATAATTGTGTGTTCAATACCGTTCACGTTACATATTACTGGTGAGCAACACCACAATTGTGTGTTTAAAGCCGTATGCGTTACATAATCTTGGTGTGTAATACCAGAATTGTGTAATCAAAATTATATACTCTATGAAATTAGTACTGATTAAGTTTAGCTTATAGCAAGATTAACTGCCTGATTAATATGCAATTCTAGGTTAGTAGCCTGAATTTCTATCTATGGCATTATGGTCGGCATAAATAGTTAAAGGGTTAAACCAATGCCAGCAGCAAAACAATTAAGTTATGGTCTTGATGAGATTCAAGAAGCTATCTCTAATGAAGAACTTGCACCTAAGTTAAGTAATTGGGTAGAAAAAGCCATAGAAGCTTTCGATGCTAATGGCGAGCCTAACTATGTTGATTCTAAAGGGGAGTTAATTGAAGGCATTTACATTAATATGCCTAACGATTTGTACCATAGCCTCCCTGCTTTAAGCTCATCTCAACTTAAAGAATTCAAGGAGTCACCACCTCATTACTACCGTAAATATTTATCAGGTATTGAAGTTAAGCGCACGCTTCAAACTCAACGCACATTAGATGCAGGCACACTTGGCCATGAACTAATTCTTGAGCCAGAAGACTTTTACAACAAATACTTTAGAGAATTACTACCTATTGATGAGCCGGATGCTTTGCATACTGAAGCGCAAATTAAAGCTGAGCTGGAAAAGCATAATCTAAAAACGACAGGAACTAAGGCTGTTAAAGCTGAGCGATTGGTTAAACATGATCCAAATGCTAGAGTTTTTGAACATTTACTACGACTTAATCGCGAAAAAGAGGGCGCACAAAGCACCGCAGTAATAGAAGGCGAAGAAAAAACATTGTATGGCGGTAAGCTGGGTGTTGATGGCCAAGTGTGGGATAGCGCTATACGAATTGTTAAATCTTTAAAAAATGAACCTCAAGCTGATGCATACATTAATTCTGGCTTACCAGAGGTTGCCATTATTTCACGCTGCCCACGTTCAGGTTTACTTTTGAAGGTTAAATTCGATTGGCTTAGGTTTGACGATGAAGCGGCTGATGTAAAAACTACTCGCTCCGCTAATCCAGATGATTTTTCAAGACAAATGCGCTCGTTGAAATACGATTTACAGCAAGCATTTTATACATATGTTGCAAGTTTAGTGGGCATTAATATACGTCGCTTTTTGTTCGTTACTGTCGAATATGCGTCAGCAGATTATTGCCAACTATTCAAAATTAAAGATACTCGCCTTGCTAAAGCGTTTGCAGAAATGCATCTAGCCAAAGATGAATTCGTCGAATGTAAGCGATCGGGTAAATGGTTAAGCCGCTATAGCGGATCAGTTATAGAATTAGACTAAAAAATTTACAATGTACTTTTTGGGTAGCTGTAATTTTATAACTTGCAGCAGCTCAATGTTAATATTTAACTTTAAAACAAGGTATACATCCATGAAATTGAAAATAACTTCGCTAGCGATGGGTCTAGCTATCTTATCTGGTTGTTCATCAAATGATGATATGGCAGATAGGCTTGAAGCGCTAGAAAATCAACGTGCTGCAAACGAAGCTGCGCAACTAGAAAAATCAACACTACAGCAAGAAAAAGAAATTGAAGCTTTACCTGAGTGGGTACTAGCACCACCAGCGTCAGATTCAACCGGATTTTATGGTGTTGGTATTGCACAATCAAAACAGCTAAATCACTCTCGTCGTGCCGCACGATTACAGGCTGAGTATGAATTAGCTAAACAAACTGGACAAGAGTTGTCTGGCTCAGAACGTTCGTTTGAGCAAGGTGGTGCAAGCGGTGATGTTAATACGCAAACTACATTTTTGATTGACCAAATAGTTGATTCAATTCCGGTAGTGGGTTACCAAATAGTGGATCAAAAGCTCTCGACTATTAACGGCCAATTCCACGCGTATACTTTGCTGAAGTTGCCATATGAAGAATTTAATAAAGCATTACAGCAATTGAAAGCGAAGACTAATAATAACGCTGTTCAAAAGCAATTTGATGATTTGGAAAGACGCTTAGGTAAACGTCGTGCTGAGAAGGAAAAGGCCATTCAAGCAGAGCACAACCGTGAATTAGAATTAATTGAAGCTCGAACCAAAGCGTTAAATCCAAGCACTGACACTAAAAACTACTCTAACAAGGGGTAAAGACAATGATGTTTAAAAGCCACCTTGCTATAGCAGCTGGTGGCTACCTTGTAGCTTTAGACTATTTAAGTGATAAATTCGACCAAATGAACGCACAATTGATACTTGGTGGCGCTTTAACTTTAATCGGCGCTTCGCTAAACGATCTAGACCATCCAGGTTCGTTCATAGGTAAGCGACTTAAATTTATCTCTATGCCAATAAGCTTTGTTTTTGGCCATCGAGGAATAACACATAGCATAATCCCTTTGGTCTTGATTCTACTTGTATATGGACAATCTGCACCGTACTGGCTGCTATGGCTTTGCTTCGGGTATGCCATGCATTTGGTCGGGGATTACCTAACGGATAGCGGGATACCCCTCTGTTATCCGATAACGAATAAGCGGTTTAAATTTTTATTAGTAACTAAAACTAACACTATTGGTGAACCAATATTAGTCACTGTTTTTTTAGTTGCATGTTTTCTATGGGTGTTTCTATGAATAAAAAACCTTTTGATAAAGAGAATAATCCATTCGGTACTGATCTGAGTGATGACCTTTGCCAAATAATGTCTTCTGGGCACTACCAGCCCGGCGAAATAATTGAGAACGTTACGATGTTTGACGTTACTCAATTAATAGAAGAAGTTGTTGTTGAGGATGCAATTTACAAAAAAAACAGAATTTTGTATGAATTAGACTATTTCGATTTAATCGTTCGACCTCTTGAATCAGTTACTAGTTGGAGTGGTGAAGAGACTGTTAGCAGTCTTTATTTTGAAAGCAGAGTAAAGAATTTATCATTCTTTGATTATCAGCTACTCTCTGAGTTCAACCTACGGTACAAACTTTTAAAAGTATTCATTAATAATGAAAACCAGCTTTGCTTTTGCTTTCCTTTGATTTTAGAAGGCGTCACTACAGAGCATTTGATTGGTGCAATACACTCTTACATGACTGATTTGCAGAGTGCTCGGAAAATGATTAAAGAGCTTGTATGCACAAAAGATATAGACACTACATCAAAGCATTAAATGTTTATAAAAGAAATAAGGCGAAGGATAAGGCCGCGACTTATTTTACCATCCCAGCTTAGTAGCCTGAATATACATTTAGTATAAATTAGTGCTCTGTTCTTTCCTAAAAGGTAATTATTGTGAAAAAACCTACAAATTCTAAATATTCAGATGATCAGGTCGAGTTTTTAAGTTTGAATGTGAATAAATATTCTTTGACAGAGCTTACTAAGCTTTTCAATTCAACATTTAGAACTTACAAATCAGATTTAGCTATAAAAAACACGCTGTATCGCAACAATATAAAACGTCCCAAGCCAGCGGGGATAAGTGAAGATACCCTTAAAGCCTTTTTTCTGGCCAATACAAATTGCACTGCCGATGAGTTAACGAGACGATACAATAAGGAGTTTGCAAGTAACCTATGTACAGCATCAATTAGAATTAAGCGCAGAAAGTATGTTGAAAAAGTTGTAGAAGAAGAGGAGAGAACGCTTGCGTTTACTAAGTATGATGAAAGTTTAAACCCACATATTAAAGAATTAATATCGTCAAACTGGGGGTTATTGCTTAGCAAGCAGCCAGCAAAAAAAAACGCAGCTTAAATGCTTGTTAAAAATTGAGCTACGAAGGAATTTTAATGTTTACAGATGAGCAAAAGCTGTCATGTGCTGTTGGAGAGTTAGTCCATAACTTAGGGAATTTAATTGTAGATAAAGATTTGCTCTTTGGAGGCTTAACCGTGGCAGATGGGAAGATATTGCAAGCACTAGGGCACACGCTACGAACCAAAGAACAAAGTGATAAACACCAAGAGCTTCAAAGTGTAGGAATAAAACCAAGCTTACATTCACGAGCAGAAATTGTTGAGATTGCTGAAGCTATATTATTAAAAGGCTCTGAAAGCACAGGCACTTAGATTATGCTTGTTACGGCAGCGTTAGAATCAACTGTTAAATCCTAATGAAGTACAACGGTGATAGATACATGATTATGTTTGATAAAGAGAAAGCTGGCCCCTGTTGCCGGCTTTTTTATTGTCAATTCAATGAAGACCCCATTAAACCTGTTAAAAAAGGTGAGTTTGAGTGAAGTAGCTCATATCAGAGCTTAAAGTTTTGACTAATAGGGTTAGATTTATCTGACAGATATGAGCGAGAACCGGTCATTGAGATTGGCTAAATATCGTCGTTAATTGATTCGTTAAACTGCTCTTTGCGCATATATTCATGAAAATGAGCGCTGCGCGCATATTGATTCGCTTAACTTTACCTAAAAAATTTAGAATACTTAGTGATAGTAATACCTTAGGTTATTTGTTAAAACAATATAAAGTAGATAAGTGAGCGCGGTGTCAGCAGAAATATGCGCGATGAGCGCACTATTAAATTAATTAAACCTCTTTCATTTATTGGAGTAGTTATATACATGGATCAAGTTTTTGAACTTACACTTACACAACTAGGTGGAGCATCAGTTTTTATTGCTGGTTTAGCAGGCTGGTTAGGTAAAGTATGGCAAGATAGAATTCACTTACGTGAGAAAGCCGCTGTTGATGTTCTTATCGCAGAACTGAAAGCTGAACATGCACGAATAGCTCAATCATTAGAACACGAATTACAAATTGAAAGGCATGCAGCGCATTTAGGGCATGCAAACTTAATCGAAAAAAGAGCTACTATCATAGACGAAAACTACAAATTATTAGTCGCTATGCATGAAGCCATTTTTGATACCATCCGTCCAGATTACTTTGGCAGAGAAAAACCATCAAAAAGTGAGGCATATGAATTAGCCTTGCCTAGGTTTGATGCTTTCATAGAGCACTTTGAAAAGAATAAAATATATTTTTCTAAGGATATAGCAAAAAATATAAGTAGCTTTTATGTAGCAGCCGCGCAAACATTAGATCAGGCAAGGGTCGTTATAAATTCAAATCAAAGTCTTGCCGCCGGTGTTACTGATGAACTGCAGAGCCTTTTTGATAAGGTCAACAGAGAAATGGGCAAGGCACGAAGCGAGGTTGAAAATGACTTTCGTAATATCCTTCGAGTAGGCGAGGTTTAATCTGTAATGGTCTAATGAAACTGGACAAATTTAAAGCGAGTAATTCTACAGGCTTATTATGTTTTTTAAGGAGATATCATGCAAGGGTATGAGATTGTACATTCTTCTCAAGTTGATGGGGAATTTGAAGGTTTTGATGACGAGGTTTTATTTCAATTAATGGATGGGACATGCTGGGTTCAAGATGAATATAAGTACTGGTATTACTATTCTTATTGTCCTCTGGTGCATATTCTTCGGCGTAATGGCAGGCTTTATCTTCAGGTCGATGGTCAAAACGAAATTGTCTCGATTCGTCAAATAGAAGGTGTCATTAAAAGTAGAATAAATGGAGATTTCAAAGGTTGGGAAGGAGACACATCTTATCAGTTGCAAAATGGACAGGTCTGGCAACAATCTCACTATAAATATAAGTATAAATATGCTCACCGACCTGAAGTTCTCATTTATAACCCAGGTGGTGGTAATGTTATGCATGTCGCGGGTACATCGGCCAAAGTACAGCGTATAAAGTAAAAAACATAACAGAACGTTACTAACGACCGCTTCTTCCTCTAAGTGTACTTCAGCTTAGAGCGATAATCGAACGCTGATAAAGTTAAACTAAGTCCTGTTTTGATGAGTTGAACCCTAATTTTTTACAATAACATTATTAGCCACCATCATGGAGTTCAGTAAGCTGTTTACTGGTTCAATGATAGTCCGAGATAGGTAGAAAATATGCTGAAATTGAACAAATTATGGTGGGAACATTTGGCTCCAAAGCCATTAATTTCTCGTCTCAGAGAGGTCGAAGCTCTTTTGAAGCATTTCATACAATCCCAACCTTACGGCAAAGAGTGGTTTAAGGTGGCGCGAAATCCAGAGGGGATATTTAGACTTCAACCGGGTCAGGTAATCCCTGTGATCCATATTACCTTTATGAAAAACATACCTGGATTTATTGCTCCACTAAAAATGTTAAAGCCAGATCATCGGACAGTCGTAAGAGAGACAAAGTATCTGTCGGGGAAGGAGCTTGAAAGTGATGAGAAAACAATTCCTCCAATAATTCAAGTAGAGTTGGTAACCGACCCATTATTTCTTGAGGCGGCAAGGCGTGGTTTGATTACAATAGATGAAGCCCTGATCAAACAGCCAAGTCTAGTTTTTTCAATACCTGCTCATTTCCTACTAACACCAAAATATTTTCCAAAAAAATCGTATGTTTTATACCAACATATTTTTGGCAATGGTGGTTCATACCCTAATGATGGATATTTTTACGTTGGGCTGACAACCCGAAGCTGGCAGAAACGATGGGCTGAACATAAACGCGCAATCAAAAGTGGAAGTCATCTATTGTTTCATCGGAAGTTTCGAGAAGAAACTAAGTCCGGGAAGGTTACGTATTTACATCACAAAGTAATGGGCATCACTGATAATCTTGAGGAACTGTATGAGGCTGAGGAATTCCTGATTGAAGGACATTGGGACGATGAACGACGTTTAAATATGATCCCTGGTGGAAAATCTGGTTTGTTGTACCTTCGTGAGAATGGATTGCTTCAAAACTCTGCTATTCCAATGCCAGATGATAGGAGTGTAATTCTCAGTGGATGGCTTAAGCATCATCCGAGAAAAGGTCTCCCCGCACCTTGGGTAGCAGAGAAGTGGCGCGACAACGAGTGGGCTGTAGCACAGATCTGTGGACGCGATGGTAGATTATCTGCTGAGCAGGTTCAAGCGATACGCAAACTTGGTAAAGAATACCCTGCTGAAGAAATTTGTAACCGAATCGGTGCGAAAAACGTCGTTCAGGTTAAACGTGTACTTAAAGACAAAACGTACACTCGAGTCGAGTAGAGTGTTTTTCAGCTGATTGAATGTAGTAGCTCATATTTAAGCTTACAGTTTCGATGAATCCTATTAGGCTGTTGCCTGACAGGCAGCTATGAGCTGTGAGTTCAACTGGTGAATGCAACGCTATCCTTATTATTAATTAAAGGAGCGTTTACATGAAACAGAGAAAACGTATTTATTATAATGCAGAACAAAGAAAGTTAATTTGGGATCGATATCAGC
>Ga0207905_1000307_pt1 | contig 12377 bp, 22 predicted proteins | sample LinPmetageLP49_FD_184060 | JGI IMG/M metagenome (GOLD analysis project Ga0207905, IMG submission 184060) | Marine viral communities from the Subarctic Pacific Ocean - LP-49 (SPAdes) | ecosystem: Environmental > Aquatic > Marine > Oceanic | place: Pacific Ocean | collected 2011-08-27 | reverse complement strand
ATACCCCATTTTATTACGTACTTCTTTAGGCAGTTTTTTGAGACCTACTTGATCTTTACCGGGCTTTTTTGCCATTCCACCCCCACGGAATTTTTTAACGCCAGTTTTTTTAACCATTCCGCCGCCGGCCATTCTTTTCTTAACGCCAGTTTTTTTAACCATTCCGCCGCCGGCCATTCTTTTCTTAACGCCCATTTTTTTAACTAAACCACCGCCCCGGAACTTTCTAACGCCAGTTTTTTTAACCATACCACCGCCAGCCATTCTTTTTCTAACGCCGGTTTTTTTAACCGCTCCGTTACCTAAATTAACGCTACTTCTGTTCATCGTGCATTCTCCTGCGTAAGTTTGTTGTAAAAATGTTCTCTCAATTCAAACACATGTGGAGTATCGTCATCTCCAAAATAATGTTTATAATAGCCTGTTTTTTTTAACTTTTTTGCGGCCTTCTGTAACTTTGTTAATTTTTGTATAAATACCATAGCATACTCAGTTTCAATCAAAGGTTCAAAAGTTCCGTCATCTATGATTTCGTTTGCATCGTCATCTGGATGAAAGCCCATAACCCAAATATCTTTTTGTATAAAAAAACCATTTGAAATAGCTTCGTTTAAATCAACTAAATATTGATGAAATTTTTCTGCATCATTTTCGTAACTTAAATCAACTAACACGGCTACATCTAAACAATTGTCAAAAGTAGATATTAACGTATATAACGGTTGATACCCCGGACAATACTTAAAAGAAAAACCAACTTTTTTATCCTTCCAAGATTGTTTTGCATAAGCACAAACCGGTAAATTGCCACATTCTTCATTAGGGGCTTCCAAAGCATATTTCGACCAAGATTTAATTTCGTCGCAAATTTCTTTTTCTAATCCCGTATAAGAAGAAATGTGGCTCATAATGTACCTTAACCTTTAAGCATGAAATACCGTCATAGTGTTAAACGTAGAAACTGTGTACTGTACATAAATACCGCTAGAAAAAACCATACCTTCGTCCGGTACAGTTAAATCTCTAGTTACGGTAGCACTAGCCACCGTTCCTACTTTATATAAAGAAGTGCCTGTAGGCGATGAAGTTAAAAAATCTAGCACACCTGCCGTAGCAGTACAAACAAGGTTAATTCCTTGAAATCTAGCCCTGCCAGCAAAAACTACGTCTGCAGCAGAAGCGTTAACCCCGGCTGAAACATTACCTGCTGGATTACCTACGGCTGAAATACCCGATATTGTTTTAAAGTATTTGGAACCTGTAGCAGTGCCTGCATTAGCGCCTGTAATAGATTCTGTTTGACTATCACCATTGACATCAGTTCCCGTAACAGTAAAGGATTTAGCAGCATCGTTCCCAGCCGAAAGAATAGTAACTACTCTACCCGCGTCAAAAGTACAAGAACCGCCAGAGGCTAACGCACCACCTATAGTAAGTGCTGCGTTATTACCAACTGCCGCTGCTGCAGAAATTCCATCAGCATCTAAAGCTTGAGTGTCGGCGGTAACGTGTACTGCTTTTACATCTGAACCAGCCATAATTCACTCCTTACCCAAGATTCATGTTAATTAAAGAATACTCAGTGTTAGCCGAAACGGCCATTACATCACCAACTTCCATCAACACATTGTCTGTTGCTGGAGCTACCCCACCTGCTGTACCACCTGAACGAACTGCTGCGTTACCTACAACCAAAGTACCTACTGTAAGAAGTGCTGCTGGTCCTTTTATTACTGCCCAACCATAATAGTCAGCAGTCATGTCAACTACAGTAGCTCCTATTAACGCACCTGTTTCTGCCGCTGGTGCAACAATAAGGTTAGTGTTTGGATTTTCTATTAGAGATAACTGTGAACTTGTTGTTAGTGCAGTTTTAAGATCATCGTAACAAGTAATGACTACCGAAGGGTCTGCAGAATGGTCGTGTGCTGGATTAGATTTTACTCGAAGCATTTGACCTTCCCCATTAACATCGTTTACCCAAAGGTAACCTTCAGCATATTGGTTAAGTGTTAAGTCAGTTCCACCAGTTTCTACAGATATTGCTGTTTCGCCTGCGGCTACTGCTGCGGTTGCTGTCATATTTGCATGATCGGAAACAACTGCTGCGTGTTGCAAAAGTTTACCAGCAGTTACTGCTGTGCCACCAATTTCAACATAGCGATAAACATTGTTACCGTAAACAAGTGTAGCACCTAATGGAAATAATTGAGTTGCGCTTTCAGCATACGGGTCAACAGTACCATATTGGCTTCCGCCTTTACCTACAATTAAATCAGCGGGTCCATATCCAGTAGCTGCAACATATTGTGTATGTCCACCAGCATCTGTAAAGATATTACCGTCTGCATTAATTACTAAACCATCAGTGATGGCTCCCGTTGCTGCTGTTACATCAATAGTTTTAAAACCATTCTCGGACCGGACCGGTCCATTAAACGTTGTATTTGCCATAATTAAGTCCCCTTAATTCCCTTACCGTCTTGGCGAGTCTGCTAGGTCAGTCGGTAAGTTCTATTGTTCCTAGAAAAAACATTCTTTCTTAGTTTATAGCAGATCCTACAAAAAAGAAAGGGCAGCTAAAAGCTGCCCCTCTTTTGTAACATAAGCTTAAATTAAGCTCCAGGAGTCCCAAATACAGCACGCCAGTCAGATACTCCGAAACTGTAACGTTCTCTTGCTTTAAAGCGAGAATTTCCAGTATCAAAGTCGCCTTCCATCGCTGTGCGAATAGGGGTTCTTTGGAATAATTTAAAACCATTTGGTGCATCAGTTTTAATGAAAAACGCATCAGTATCTGTCAAGAAGTGGTTAACTACCGCTCCCTCTGGGATCATACCCATAGAATTTACTGCGTTTACATCGTTATCTGCTGAACCCGGTCGCAAGTTTGAAGCAATTACACGTTCTGCAACAAATTGTAGTTCTTTAGGAATAATTAACTTCATTCCTCGAACTGCAATTTTAAGACCGCGTTCATCGGTTAAACCTGCAATATCAATCAACATCTGCTCAAGCGAAGTTTCGTTTAAATCTGAAGCCGTAGACAATAGATTTCTTTGATTTCCGCTGATAGATGGGTGTGATGAGGAGCAAAGTGCTGCGCCGTCACCAACCGGATTGGTTGTAGAAAAAGCATTGTTCAATATAGAAGCAGCTTTAATTTGCTTCGATTGACTCATAGATCGTGCTAGTGCGCGTGTGTAACGTGCAGCTAAACGGTCATATAAGTTATCCTCGATTGCTTCTTCTGTAATTGAGAACGCTAACGCAATAGTTTCATGCGTATAACGTGCAGTAAATGTTTCCTGCGCATCATCAAAAGAAATTGCACTACCTTCAGCTTTAACCGGTGCGGTTCCAAAGCCTGATAGCATTGTTTCTTCTTCAAACGCTCGATCAGAAGATTCTTCATCGAAGATTTGAGCGTGCTCTTTTTCATATCTGTCGTACTCTAGCCCGAATAAAGCATTTAAACCGGGTTCGAGCTCTTTCGCTAATTGTGCTCTCGAAATAGCCATTCAATAATCCCCTTTAAATGCCGGTTGTATCCGCAGTAGTCTGCGAATCAAAACGACGGGTTGACGCATTAAAATGAGCTCCTAGTCTTACTAATAACGGAATACCCGCTGCAGTAAAATCACTATTTGCTTCATCATCTACTATACCTACAACACGCAATGGCAAAGTTGCCGTAGTTGCGATTGAAGATACACTTAATGCTGAGTTAGAACGCCCCGTATCAGTTGAACCTGTACGGGCAGAAGTACCAAGTGTTGCGTTTGCAAATACAGCAGTTAGAGCAGTGGCTCTACTGGTAATACTAGCATCGGTAGCAACTTGGAAGAGTTGGTTTGGGTTGTCAGCAACAAACGCTTTTACTGGATAATTAGTATCCACGCTTACGCTTCCAGAACCCGGCCAATAATTAAGCCAAACAGGCTTTTTCTTGACGGAATCATGGTAATGAACGCCCGTAAGCACGCCTAATGCTTGAGTAGTTCCACCGCTTGTAGCGCCGGCAAAGGTAATTACACCTGCCGCAAGTGGGACTACTATTCCATATTGAAATATAGCATCAGTGTTGTCGGAAGCAATCTCATACTCGGTAGTACCGGTAGAATTAACTCCGCCGCCAACAAGGCCAACTGGGCGAAGACCATAGGCAGTTTCTTGATTTGCCATTTGTTTAATCTCCTAGTTAAAATAAAATTCGGTCTACGTTATTTACGTGGACCACCAAAAGTTACCCTAGATTGACGATCAGGTTTATTGATTGCCATCGTAGAGTGAGCATTCTCTCGCATCATATCGTGGTCTACAGCTTCTAATTGATCTGAATGCCTCTTTTTAAAGTAATCAGTTCTTTCTTTTACTGTTTCTAACGGTATACGCGCAAGAAGTAATCCGCCTACTCCAAATACGCCCTCATGTTTCCCTGTATCAACTACAGGAGCTTCAAAATCTGGGTATTCATCTTTGCGAACAAGTTCATAACCTTCTCGCATACGTGCTGAAATATTAGACTTATCTTCGTGTCCTCTAACTTCGGCCCGAATCCAACGATGACTATACCCTTCTGGTGCAAGGGGTGCATCTAAATTTGACGATGGACGCCACGGCTTACGCCTGGTCGTAGCATTCCTAGTTGTTTTAGCGCGAGAAGAACGTTGAATTGCCTTTAAATCTTCTGCAGAACTTTTTGATTCTTTAGTATTTTCAGTCATATATTCACCTACTCCTTCACGTATTTAGCGTATTCTTCTAGTGGCACACCCAATTTTTTAGCAATTGTTACTTGGCTTGGGGTGAGTCTAACCTTATTGCTGCGCCCAGATTTGCTTCCTCGCGAGACACTAGCAACATTCTGAGCGGTTCTTTTGCTGGTCTCGTTTTTTTCTTTTCCAAACTTATGAGCGAACTCACTTTTAATTCGTTTGTTTAACTCATCATAGTATTCATCTGAGCGTGGGTCAAATTTTTCTTCTTCCACCAATTGTTTATGTAAACCGAAGGTAGCAAAAGTCATTGTGTAGTCTTCGCCAAACCAAGAATTTTCTGAAGCCCATTTTTCGGCTTTAGGGTCTGGCGGTTGTGGAGCTCCAGAATTTAATTGCTGTGGATTAGCGGCTTGCTGTGGGTTAGCAGCTTGTGCTTCGTAGGCTGCTTTTTGCTGTTCTTGCTGTGCTTTTGCTTGGTTGTAACGATCTTCTGCTACGGCAAGTTTAGTTAATTGACGTTGAGCATCTACGGTTGCTTGAGAATCACCAAGCTCTACTGCATTTTTTAACTGAGCTTCGGCTTGCGACTGCTCTGCAGTAATACGACTTCCATATTCAGAGATATAACTTTGATCCAACGTTTGCAATCTAGTTTTAACTTTATCTGCTTCAGACTTCATAGTGTGAGCGTAACGAACAGCTTCTTCACGTTCACGTTCTGTGTCTTTTACACGTTTAGTTAATTTATTAATTCTTTTTTGAACAGACTTACTATACTGCTCTTGCTCTTGCTCTGACGCATCTTCAGTTACTGTTTCTTCTGTAGCTATTTCTACAGAGGCGTTGTCATCTTGTAATTCAATTTCAACGCTTTCTTCAACAGTATCTAAAGGAATACTTTTTTCTTCTACTTCTGCTGATTGTGCTTCTGTGGCAGCCATAAAACAATTCCTCTTTAATTATGTAAAATATCTTCCGGGTCTTTGATAGTAGCTAAAATTTCGTCGTCATTAAGAATACGAACTTCACCGCCCTCAATTTTAAAACGAGAACCAGCGTAACGGGCAAAAACTACCCATTGGTTTTCTTCACACCACGGTCCTGTTTGAAATTTTTCAGTATCTTTGTAAGCTAACGGGCCAAGTTTTAAAACGTAACCGGCAACAGTTTGCACTTGAGCATCGTCTAAATGTTTGTCAGCTAATAAAATGCCACCTTTAGTTTCTCTTGGTGGTCGATACGGAAGAATAAGCATTCGCCATCCTGTAGGGGAAGGTAAACGGTCTAATATAGGTTTATCTATTAATGAGGGGTCTAGTGTTTTTTCTTTAGCTTCAACATAAAGTGAGCTTAATAAATCGTCTTTAGGTTCTTTCTTTTGTGCAGCTTCAGCCATTGAGCTTCTCCTGGTTTTCTAGCATATCAGAGAGTTCTTGGCGTATTAAATTTAAACCATTCAACTCTCCCATAAGTTCTCGGTAATGTTCCATGTTTTTTACACCGTTATTTTCTAAAAGTTCTCTAATTAAAGATTGTCTTTCTCGAATAACTTTATAAGTAAACTGAACAACGTCTATTTCATCCATACTTCGCACTCAATCTTACAACATCTAATACAATCTTACTAGGTCTTATATCAACTATATTCATAAGTGTTTCCATTCTTTACCTTCAAACAGTAAAGCTTCCGCTTGTCGCCTTCTGGTTAAGCCTTCCAACACTTTTCCTCCAGCTTTGTTCCAACGTTTTATTTGCTCTGGAACACTTTTATATTCACCGGAGTTTAATACTTTTAATAATGTTGATGATTTAAGGTTAGAGGGGCCCAGGTTATAAACCCAAGAAACTAAAGCATCAAATTGATTTTGCAATAAAGATACTTCAACCATGTCGTTTACATAACTTTCGTACTCTAATAATTCCTCTGTAAGCCATTCTTCAGCTTGTTCTTGGGTACAAGTGTCGCCCTCTTTAACTTCTTTGATTCGTCCATAAGCAATAGTTAAAACATTTGCACTGCAACGATATGCCGTTAATTCGCACCCTTCAAATTTTTTAATTAATTCGACACCTTCTAAACTAATCTTCATTTCTTTGCCTTTTTCTTTTTTGCGGTAGGTTTTTTCTTTGCCTTTTTCTTTTTTGCGGTAGGTTTTTTAGTCCAAGCCTCGTTTTCTGGAGTATTCGGATCATCTGCAAGAAACCTACCCTTACAATCTTTAGTACGAACTTTTTCATACGTTACTTCTTCTTCAACTTTGAAGAATGATTTTAACCAGCTTACTAAACTCATAACTACTCCTTTTCTTTTTGATTTAAATTTCTGTAATACTCGTTTATAGATAAAAGTTGACGTATGTAACGTTTAATTTCAGCTATGTTGTTAGATAAATTTTCGTAACCTTTGTTGGTTAAACCGTAAAAAGCTTGAGAAGGGGCTTCTCCTTTTTCTAAATCGCTAAGATATTCTTCCATAGTATCTGGTGTTAATACTTTCCATTCTACGGGCATAGCTGTAATTTGATTAGGTAAAGGCGGATGATATATAGGTGCAGATTTTTCTACAGTTATAATCTCTACCGGTTTTACTTCTGGTGGAGTAAAACGAGAGTCTAGTAAAGAACAACCACTAAGAAGTGCTGTCAGTGTCAATAATTGTATTATCTTCATCAAATTGATTAGGGTCCGTAAGAGTTTCTAGTTCTTGACCTACTTTTGCAGTAGCTCTGTTTACAATACGCTCTATTAACTTAGGCTTTGCCATAGAAAGCATGTTTAAATCATGTTTAGCAAAGGTTTTTTTTAATCGATTAACTTCTGCTTGAGCAGCACTGTTGGCTGTAGAAAGTTCTAAAATACGTGTTTTATTTTCTGCTTCTTTTTTTAAGTGTTCCGTTATGGCTTCATTTTGTTTTGCAATAGAGTTTTCTAATAACAATTGATTGTCCATAGATTGTTGAAGTTGCACGGCCATAGCTTGCTTTTCAGCTTCTGATTTATCGTAATAAAGTTTAAAACCACCCAAAGAAGCCAGCAGTAACCCACTTAAAATTAATGACAGTTTAAAGTTCATGTTTAAGATTATATACAACTTTATCAGGTTTGTCTTTAATCATAAAAAATTATTCCCAAGTGTAAACTTTTAAAGGTTTAGCTTTACCTTTAACTTCAATTGGCTTTAGTTCTTTCAGAGGATAGCAAGAATACTTTGCAGTTTCTTCGCCTATTAGTGTGTGTCTAGGAAACGGATAACCACCTTCTTTATCTACATCTTTTTCGGTAATGTTAAGAATTGTAAAGTTACCACTTGCTTCTTGCTTAGTGACAAGAGCATCAAAGGTTTTTAGTTTTAATACTTCTAAAATTTCCCATTGAAAAAAAGTTGGAACAAAAAATAACACTAACAATGTAATTAGTTTATACATAACTAACTGCCTTGTTTAATGTTAATGATTGAAGAAGTTCCGCCGTTAACACTAACTTGATTAACTTTACCTTCTTGGTCTATCCTTATGTCATAACTCCCATTCCGAGAAACTTTGATCTCTAACTTGTCCTCTACTTGTCTTATTAACTTCACCTCTGAGTCTGTAACAAAACTAGATATTTGAGTTTGACTGTCATAACCAATTGCGGTGCCTTTAAGACCTTGCTCGGATAGTTGTGCGTTTGCTTTACCTAGCTCATCTACTTCTTGAATAATTTCCAGCAAATCCTGCAAGAAGTCTGCGGCGAGGTAATCTATGTCTAATTCTGTGTATTCTAATTCATCTGTTTCAAGAGCATCTTGGTCAAGTTCATCAAATTCAAGATAATCTACGTCTAAAATTGTGTTGTTGTTGGCCCTGGAGTCATCTGTTTGTAATTCTCTTTCTTTTGGAGGATTAACAATTAAATAATTATCAATCATATCTAAAGTTAAATCTAAAATAACAGGATTAGTGGGCGAAGTTTCTAAGTTATATACCGTAGTAGCTTGGTATGGTTTATTAAGCACTACACTTCCCAATGCTGTAGTTACTAGAATCTCACCAGAACTATCGCCATTTTCATCTGGCAAAAGTATTATTAAACTTTCTCCCGATTCTGTAACAGTAATTGTAAAATCTGTACCTCTAATTCCAATCGTTGCTGCGTTAGTACGAATGGTAATGTTGTCTTTAGGAATACGTTTTGTTTTAGAACTAACGAATCGACCAGTTCCTTTAACGAACGATAAAACCATAGAAGATTTAGCAGGATCAGGATCAAACACAAACTTATCTACAGTTACTAAACTGTGTTCTGTTAGCCTTATGGTAGTATCATCTCTAAAGGTAACACCCATTCTGCCGTTAGCAGTCTCTAGTTTATCCATAGAGTTAAGAGAAAAATCAATTACGCTTTCGTATGGCTTGTCTCTTACTACTCTTGTGTGTCCTTTTAATTCTGTAATGCTTCCTATATCAACATCCAACGCTTGTGCCTTGATCGTTTTGGTTGACACAAACAGTACCGCTGTTACCAGAAGAAGTAATTTTAAGCCAATCGTTATCTTGTGTCGAAGCTTGATCAACTGTAAAGGCTCTTGAGTCTCCAGAGTGTGTAAGGTGGAAGTATCCGCCTGCATAACCGTCTCCATCATAGTTTACTGTGTTGCTGTCACCATCTATATTCATGTAGTTTGTAGCTCCATCTACATCTATGTCAGCATTAATTGTGTTTGACGAACCTTGTACTGTCCAATCTAAATCCGTACCACTAGCTAATGCTGTAGTAGCTAGGTCAAGAGTAAACGTGTTGGTGCTGCCTGTAACTTGTACATTAACATTAGAGTTATCTGCACCATAAGCATTAGTGGGGTCCATCTTAGAAGTAAACGTGTTGGTATCACCATCAAAGTTAAAGTAACCTGTATAGCTATCAGCATACATATCACCTAAGAACTTGTTAGCATTACCTATCTGGTTTATATCCAGTGTCATAGATGTGCCGTCAAGATCCAGTGCTGTCATTGAGCCTGCTGCGGCTAACAGTCCTCCGATAATGTTACCACTACCAAGTTGCTCTAAATCTATGCTTGCTGTTACACCCACTTGATCTACAAAGATCTCGTTGTCGTCTGCAACGGCTACACAACAAACTAATATTAAACTAAGTAATTTCTTCATATTCCCAATACCCTTTTTCAATACCTATTTTTACAAGTTGTAATATGCCCGCTTCTATGCTTTTTTGTAGGGCAATTGAAGAACTTTCGGTTTCTGTTACTCCACCTTCAACTTCTACCAACTGTGCGCCTTCCTCTATAAATCTAAAGATATCTTGCGATACGCTAACTGAAAGGATTGTTTTTGAAACAAGCACTTCAACTAATATTTCTCCTGTAGAAACTGAAACTAACCGCAAACTAACCGTCATTAAATTTTCTACGTATTGCTTAGAAGAACCTATTCCTAACCATCTAGCTCCCGCACCGCCACTTTTTGTGCTTGTATCATAACTCAATACACCACCTTGAATCAAAAGTCCAGCAAAAAGCAAAGGTTTTACCGCAGTTTCTTCTTCAAAAGATTCGCGTGTTGATCTTATAATTTGACGTTCTTTAGTAAGTGAATCTAAACCAACTCTTTCAGTTACTCTAAAAAATTTACCATTTGCTGTATGTTTTAAAGCACGAATTAAATACGCTTCTGGGGCCTGAGTTATTGCGGTACTAAATAGTGCAAACTGGCCGTTACTTTTTCGTTGACCGGTGTAATCCATAAAACTATTTGGATAAATAGCTATTATTGGTTTTCTTTTTGCAGGAGGTAAATTTTTTAATTCAATAGACTGTAGATCAACTATAGAAGATTTTTTAATGACAGCGTTTGGTATACCGCTACCGTTTAGTACGTTTTTAGATGCGCAACTAGAAAGTAAAATCGCCAATAGGAACAGTAATATTGGTTGTACCGCCTGTTTCATCCGTAATTGTAAGCGTAATTGTTTCATTTTCAACAATATACTCAATCGTGTTTCCCTCTAGTTCTAGTTTTCCTGACTTTTGTGGTGTTTCCCCAAATAACTGCTCTACCATTTGCCTAGATAGCTGTGCATAAATTCTACTTTCTAAATTTCTTATAAACCTAGCAAGTGTTGTGTTATCCGCATCCCTAGCTAATTCATCTTGATAGGCCTCTATTTCATCTTTTAACGCTTGTTTTCTACTGGATTCTTGTGAATCAATTGTTAAGTAATGTGAAGAAGTGTTAAGACCTGAAAAACTAGGATTTTTAAATTTAAACGATAACGTGTCTGCGTTACTGTTAACGCTAAGTAACAATAAAAGCAAAGCTACGTAACAATAAATTATAAGTAAAAACGTTAAACTACTTTTCATTTTTATTCTTCAGTTTTTTTTCTTCTTTTAATTCCAATACCGTATTTACCTTTTGTTGTAATCGTATCATATCTTGATCTAACAAGCGTAATTGATCTGTAAGCCTTATAATAGTTACTTTCATTTCTTGAACTGCAGGATCAATTTTATTGGTAATGGTTTGCCAAACAAAATAAACAAAGTAACCAAGCCCTACTACCATTACTACAGGAAAACCAAATTCGGATACAATTGATACAATATCCATTAATCCCGCCTTGCATCTATGGTACCGTCTTCAACAAAATTTTCTGCTCTGGCTATACGTTCCAGGTCAGGAGAAAGACCCAAAGCACTACTAACGCTAGTGTCTATACGAATCATATCGTTATTCATAGTAGATGCTCTGGTTATGAGCATTTTTGAGATAGCCTGTACAGTTTGTATTTCGCTTACCAAACCATCCATTAATTGCTTCATTACTAAAAATATAAAGTAAGCCATCACCAAACCGCCAGCAACTGGCAGACCTAATTCAGCTATTAATGTAAAACCCTGTTCCATTTGCTTAGACTTTCCTCTGCAATAACCATATCAAGTACACCTATTACAGATACCTCATAGTGTTCTGCTTGACGTTCTGCGTCCTCGTAATTTTTAGCTATTATTTTAGGCCCTTCATAGCTTCTACCGTCATAATTAAATTCAGTAAGATAAATTTGCATTTAATCTTCCCCTTTGAATTTTTTTGACTGACCGGATGTTCCGGCATAGATACCAAAGACGGCAGCCATAGCACCAGTTACAACTGAGACTAATCCAGCTTGTTCTAGGTTAGGTTCCGGTATTGTCATAAACCAAGTAACTACCTTATAAAGCAATACAATATAAACCGTAACAAAAGCTCTGGGAAAGATACGCCAAGCATCTACAGTTTTTGCTAGATGAATCCATTTATAAAAAGGATTGCTACTAGAGTTTACTGCATTGGTATCAACTTCCAGTTCTATCTGAACTTTCTTTTTTTCCACAGTTATTTTCTTCTGCCCATACTTTGGTGGTATTCCTTAAAAATAGACTGCATCATATCCCTAGGATCGGCTACTTTGGTTGTGTTTTGACCACTTCTTGCACTCTTTGGTATTGTTATTTTAAAGCCACCCTTTACTGTTCCTTTTCGTGGTTCTTTCCTGACTGCGACTATTTTTTTGGTTACTGCGCCACCCGATGCCTTCCTAGCGGTTTTTGCCGCAAGTTTAAAATCAGCGGCTGTCGGAGCACCTTTTGCCCCCTTCTTGCGCATTTTTCTACCT
>Ga0207905_1000306_pt1 | contig 12379 bp, 13 predicted proteins | sample LinPmetageLP49_FD_184060 | JGI IMG/M metagenome (GOLD analysis project Ga0207905, IMG submission 184060) | Marine viral communities from the Subarctic Pacific Ocean - LP-49 (SPAdes) | ecosystem: Environmental > Aquatic > Marine > Oceanic | place: Pacific Ocean | collected 2011-08-27 | reverse complement strand
TTTGGATTAGGCATATCAGTCTTTACTGGTATGGCTGATGAGACTTTGCCTGATGAAGCTAAAGATGAACAGCCTAAAGAAAAGAAAGCACCACCTAAGAAAGCTGAACCTGTAAAGGAAGAGGTTGCTGAAGAGGATGCTATGGGGTCTAAAGGTTGGGCAGATGCTTTTGTTCATGGATTTGTAGAAACCTTGGCTCTTTATACCACGAGGGATGAAGTTGTAAATGCCTATAAAACTAACAGCGAAGCAGTAGGAACTCTTAAAGATAAGTTTCCAAAGCATAAAGAAACCTTAGATGTTGCGATTCAAGAATTTATAAATAACTTACCAAAGGAGGTAAAAGATGACTGAAGAAAGGATGCAGAGTGATGGAGCAATCTTCACTAATAACTACAAGGACAATGAGAAACAGCCTGATTGGACAGGCAAGGTTGTCCTAGATAAAAAGCTACTCAAGTCTTTAGTAGAGAAAGTTAAGAGTGGGCAAGAAGCTGAGATGCGAGTTGCTTTATGGGATAGGCAATCTAAGAATGGCAATGACTACAAGTATTGTCGATTAGATATTCCACAGCCACAGAAGAAACCTGATGACTTTGATGCAGAACCTAGACCTGTAGAGCCTAGACCTGTAAGTAAGCCTGAGATTTCCGATGAAGATATCCCATTCTAGATGAGTATTTTACAAAACAAAGATCAGATACAGGACATAGAAAATTCTATTGACCAGTATATATTTTTTGAAATGATGAAGAACTACTCTGATTTGATTGAGCAGTTAAAACCTATCGCAGAGGGAAGTGGGTCTACCCCACATTCCCTTTTGATGGACTATATGTTTTTCAAGATACAAGAAGAACGAGATAAAATTCACCAAGACAGACTGGGGGTTTGATATGGAACAAGCAGTATTTACATACGATGACGATGAATCTTACGAAGCTAATTTCAGCACATGGTTTAGGATGAACACTGATGAAAGAAGGGTGCATAAAGAAGAACCATACTCTGAGCAAATTGCTAGACGAGTATTTAATGAAATGCATGGAAGAAAAGCATTGAACAATGTTGAAAGTCAGATTGGTAAATTCTTTACCAAGGAAAGTGAGAATGGATGAGCAAGTAGAATCGTGGATGCATCAGATTAGAACTCTTGCACCACTGATAGAGAAAACTGAATACTTGGTGTTTAAGAATGAAGCTGATGTCAAACAGTTGTTGGCTGTTCTTAAACTCAAGGCACTTGCTGATGGAATGAAAACTACCTCTGCTCAAGAAACTTGGGCAGAGTCTAGTGACGAACTCTATAACGCTAGACTAAGAGTGGGAGAAGCCAAAGGTGGTTTGTCTGCTATCAAGATACAGCTAAGAGCCTTAGAAGTAGGCTTTGAGGAGTGGAGGACTAAGATGGTCAACGCTAGAGAAGAACGCAAGAGGTATGGAGCATGAATATAGAGATAGTTAAATGCCCTAAGTGTGCAACACATGGAATGGATGTTCTTGCAGACAAGGTAGATGAAGAAATTATTTGTTCTGTTTGCCAAGAAGCAGAAAATCATTATGGACTATGAACCAAAAAGCTAGAGACTTTTATACTTGGCTTAATGCTTGTCCTTTTAAGGTATGGAAGATTCAGTATGATTCTTTTGGCAAGACTACTGTAAGTTTTATATGGGATGAAGATGATAGAAGTTGAGCAAATTAAAATGCGTAAAGACATAAGAATTTTGCATAAAAAATACAATTTTACATATCATGCTTTGGCTAGAGGATTGGGAGTAAGTGAGAACATGATAAGAAGAATGGCAAGTCAAGAAGCTATATTTTTACAAGCAGAATCACATAAAAAAGTAAAACAAAATTTGTTAAATCTTACAAACGAATTACAAGAAGCTGAAGAATATAAAGGTTTTGATGTCGAAGGGTAGCAAGAGGAGACCTGAAAAGGGTACAAAGTATCAGGACAATTGGGAAAAAATATTTGGTAAAAAAGATGGCAGTAAAAGGAAGAAACCCAAACGCTAAAGAGAAGAGACATATGGATTCAGTCTCTCAGCTAGGTTGTATCGTTTGTCTCAACAAAGGCTTTAATAACAATGCTGTAGAGATACATCATATTCATGGCAAGACTAAAGAGAACGCACATTTTAATGTCCTTCCCTTGTGCTTTGATCATCATCGAGGTGGCAAGAATGTCGAGCCTGTTATCAGTAGGCATCCTTGGAAGAAGAGGTTTGAGACAGCCTATGGAACAGAACAAGAATTGTTAGATCAAGTAAATAATATTATGGAGAACGAATGAAAAGTCTTAAATCAATAATACTAGAGACAACAGATGGAGATTATCAAATAGATACTCATCTCGTTAAGATGAAAACATTAACCAGTATAGAAAGAAAGTTTAAAGATCAAAACATCGTAGCCATCATTAGGATAGATGAAGATCAGTTTATGGTTTTTGTAGAAATAGAATGAAAGTTTCTGGGGATCGCTGCAATAAAATATATTTTACCAGTCAATAGAAATTCATTCATGATCCTTATACTACCACTTGAAGTCTACTATTCTAAAAACAAGAAGTTCATTCTGAACCTAAACAATTATCGCAATGCTCATTACAGAATCTTATCTGCTTCTAAGAAAGTTTACACAGAACAGTTACTAGAAAGGATTAAAGACTTGCCTAAGTTTAGTGACACTGTTTCATTAGATTATGTCTACTATGCCAAGAGCAATAGAAGATTAGATGTAAGCAATCCTTGTTCTATTATAGACAAGTTTACTTGCGATGCTTTGGTCAAGGCTAAGATCATAGAAGATGATAGTTTTAAACAGGTCAAGAAAGTTTCTTATATATTTGGGGGTGTTGAAAAAGATAACCCTAGATGTGAACTTACAATAAAGTGTTTTCCATTAGTGAGGAGTAAAGATGGTTAAAGATGATGTGACTTACGATGAAGTCAAGAGATGGACAGAGGGCGTAGATAGAGAAGAGTTGTTGCAAATCTTAACTGATATTGCAAATAGGTATTACTTGCCTAAGACATTGGTAAAAGATGTAAAGAAGATAGAGTATTCAAACCCTGATAACGATTCAAACGAATTTCAAATGGTGGGGTGGTTAGAAAAATTAGTGGAGGATGATGATGTCAATGGTAATTGAACAGCTTGAGAAGAAGCTACAGGAAAGGAAAGAGGCTTGGTGGGGATGGCATAAGAAGAACCCTCAAGTATGGGATAAGTTTGAGGAGTACACGCTAGAAGCTATTAAGACTGGCAGAAAGCATTACTCTCATTGGGCAATCATTAATCGTATTAGATGGAACAGGGAGATAGAAACGAATGGAGGGGAGTTTAAGATCAGCAATGATTACATTAGCTTCTATGCTCGTCTGTTTCATGCTCGTCATCCTAATCACAATGACTTCTTTAGATTAAAACAATTCAAAGAAGAGAAATTGATTGATCAGCTAAAGGGAGTGGATGCAAAATTTGATCAAATAGAAAACAAAATAGTTGATCTAAACAATGCAGTCAGAAGAGTTAGCCAGAAATCGCAGCTACTTGCAGCCCAGAAAAATATATTATTTACTGGTAAGAGGTAATCTTAGCTACAAGTTTCCTGTAAAGATGGGAACATTGGCTTTCTTTCTTAACTCAGGTACAAAAGCTAATCTCTTATCTCTTTCTAAAACTAAATCTTCAAGCAATCCTTGTTTGACTGAAACAGAAACATCTTCTCTACGCATGATTGCATCTCTTTTCTTTCTGTAATTATCTAAGTATCTTTCCATTGATCGGACTTGATTTTTAACATTCATAGTTCCTTGATTGTTGGCTCTATAAGTTGCCAGTTCATCAAATCTTTTTTGTTTCTTGAGACTGTTCATGGTCTGTGTAACCTTATTAACTTCCCCTCTTAGTTCATAAAACTGCTGTTGCAATCCTCCCATCTGATTAGAATCTACAAGAAGTCTTTTAAAGACTGGTAGTTGTGCCCAGTTCGTTGGATTATTAAATGCATTGTTAGGGATGTAAGGACTGCCTGTAGCAGTTCTGACCATAGAGTCTATGACACTTAAAGCATAGCCACCTAGCGTTCCTGTGTAGCCTTTAAGCACATACTCTATCTTCATTGGAGATATGCCTAGCTGTTCACCTATAAGCCTTGCCAGTTCATTTGTTTGGGGATTAGCTTGATACCCTGCTTCTAAGCCTAACTTGTAGTAAGGAACAATCTCAGTGCCTGTGAAAGAGTTTCTGTTAGTGATAGCTTCAAAAAATGGTTTAACAGCCTGAACACTAATGTCGCCACTAAAAATTGGAATTTTTGCAGAAGTTCCTAGCTGTCTTGCCATAGATTTCAGAGGGTCTTTTTCTACTTGACCCCATGCCATATCAACAACCCTTTCAGGTAAAGCCTTAAATATCATGCCTACTTCAAAAGGTATAGGTAGCTTAACTGTGTAATCCCAAGGCGTAGGTATCAACCAATTATCATCTCTTGTTTCTCGCTTGGCTTCCTTGTAATCATCGGTATCACTGACCATTAAATAATACATTATGGTGACACCCATCAAGCCTAGACCTCTTTGCAAAGCCGTCTTTACAATTCTGCTTTTGAGTTCTTCCATTGTTTCGCCTTCTTGCAGTTTCTCTGTAGCAGAATATTTACCACTAAACGATCTATACAAGACATCAAGACCCTGTATTCTTGCGTTCAAGAATGGTATTGCAGAAGTCACTAACTTGAATGTAGGTGATAGTCCTCTGCGACCAAAATTTATTATTTCTAATGCTTGATATGCTGCTGCTGATTGAGCTTCCGCTTCTGTTGCACCATCTTTTAATGCACTTTTATATACTGAATCATAAACTGCTTTACGAGTTGCACCATCTGATTTAGTGGTTAGTCCACCCAATCCATCCCATAGTTTATAAAATGCACTTTCTGGAGTAATTCCGTTTTCTGATGATAGTCCTTGTTGCCTTCTTGTTCTTGCCATAAAGCTAACAATGTCACCTTCATCATTGGCAAAATCATAACCACCTATAATTCCAAACTTTTCTAGATCAGTCATATCACCAAACATATTCTTAACTGAATCTATAATAGGTGTATAGCTGTCTGCATCTATACCTAGCTTAACTCCTGATGTAACAGCAGAAGATAATGTATCTCTTAATATATTAACAACAACAAATCCAGGATCACGAGTAACTGTGTCTCTTAATATTCCTGCTGGTATAGCAAATATTTTAGTTAGCATATCTGTTTTAACTCCACCTACAGATTGCAAAGCAAGAAATGTTTCTGGGTCTTTTAATAAGATGTGTTTTTTTACACCATTTTCAAATACAAAAATTGTATCTAATCCTGGTGTTTGACTTGGACTAATTTCTTTGGCATCGCCCATTGTTTCTAAGTCTCTAACTAATTTAGCAACGCCATCATTCTTCATAGATGCGGTTAATATAGACAAAGAGTTTCTTGCTATAGCTTCTAATGGAGGCACATTAAGTTCTTTTTCAGAACCTTTCATTTTAATTGATAAAGGATTGCTAGGTAATGAACCACCACCAATAGCAGGTGCACTCATCTCAGTATCATCTACCATGTTTCTATAGAAAGGATAGTATGCAGAATGAGTTCTCCATAACTGAGATTGTTCTTGGCTTAAAATACCTTTAGCTTCTGCAAAACTAATTAATCCATTATTCCATTTTTGATAATTGTTATAGACTTCTACAACATCTTTGTAATTATTTTCTATTTGTTCAATAAGTTCTAGGTCTCTTAAACTTGATGGAACATCAACCTCTACGCCATTCTCATTAAGACTTTTAACTCTTTTTAAACCAGCATATAAACCAAATACATATTCTTTATCTATTGTAGGGTCTGAATATAAAGGTGCAGTAAATTGTACAAGACCTCCTTTACCTGTATTGCCATCTACAAAAGGATTGTATCTAGCAGAAAACTCAAACTCTTGCACTGAAGTTAAAGCATCAACGCCATCTATTTTATCAACAGGCACACCTCTTGTTAGCATCTGTGCAAATACACCTCTTGCTCTATCTGCTAATCTTAAAGCAGCCATAGTGCTAGTTGATACTAAGTTATTTGCAAGTCTTACTTCTTCGTTGGTTTCAATGCCTTCAATTATTTTTTTATCAAGTTTATCTAAACTATCAATATAAGTTTGTCTTGTATCAGCAAAGAATTTTTTAACACTTGTAATAGGATCAGCAGCAACATCTATAAATCTTTCTCCTGCTGTTCTTTCATCTCTTTGATAACCAGTTTTCTCAGCTCGTTCTTGAAACTCTTCTGGCACTGCTGACTCATTAACAGGCATCTTAGGCATACGAGCTGTAGGGTCTGCAATAAATTCTTGAGCAGCTTCTAGTGCAACATCAGAAGCATTTAGATTGTAAGGAGGCACATCACCTCTAGGAGTTTTTTTGGTTAATTCTTCTGCTGACTCTACAGCTTTTTGTAATGGTACGCTTGGATTCTCAGATCGAACATTTTGTTCAAATGGTTGAGAGGTAACACTAGGAACACCATAACCAAAATTATTTAAAAGTTGACGATGAGTAGGATTTTTGTAAGTTTTTTTAGAAATTTTTCCATCGCCATACAAATCAAAATATGTATCTACTCTATCTCCTAATACATTATAAGTTTCATTAAGAACAGGATCGTTTCTTTTATATGCTGCTTCTATCTCACCTTCTGATTTAGGAGCATTTGGTATTACATTTAAACTTTCATAGTTATGATATTTTAACCATTGTTGAAGAGTTCGATCAGACACTCTTTGTCCAAGTGGCATATCAAGTGGTGATCCATATTTTTCTGCAAAATATCCTGGTTCTGAATCTTCATAAGATTGACTAAATAAAGGTTTTTGTTCTGGAGGAAGATTTTTTAATTGTTCTTGCAATGTTGTTATTTGCTGTTCTATTTCTTGTATTTGTCTACTAAGTTTTAAGTTATTAGCATTGCTCATTACAGCATACTCTTGATTCATAGTTGCTTGTAATGGATCAAGTCGTTGTTGTAATTTTCTTATTTGATCATTAATACTTTCTCTTTGCGTTTCTATAGGTGGTGCATTGATTCCAGCATTAACCATTTTACTAGCAGTAATATTAATATTTTCTTCGCTTAAAGAAAGTATGTCTCCACCTTGTTTTATCAAAGCAGATAAAGCAGTATTTTCTTTTGCAGGTATGTTTAATAAATTTCTAATGTTATTAACAAAAGCATCAAATAAATTTTTAACTCCTGATTGTTTATATGGAATACTTTCTAAGAATTTTTGAAATCTTCTGTCTGTAAAACCAACAGCTAACAATTCATCTACATTTTTTGTTCCATACTCAACAAACCAATCTTGTGATTCTCCTGCTTTTCTTCTTGCAAGAAATTCTTTTCGTGCTCGTTTTCTTAAACTTTCTAAATTTTTATAATTAGTTTGAAGTTTTTTATCGACATTGAAAAAATATGAATTTTTTGCCATAAAAACAGCAGTTTGTGTTGATGCGTGTATTGCTTCATGCAAAAGAACTTCAAAATTTATACCATTAAATCCTTGGTTAAAATTAGACAAATAAATTCTAGGATTTAATCCTCCCCTAGCACCCATAGATACACCACCAAGAGTTTGTTTTTTTCTTGCAAGGTATCTAATATCTTTGTTTAATTGACCAGATGATCTTTGAGATAAAAACTCTTCATCTGCAACAAATATATCAAAGTCTATTCCACCATTTCTTTTGTATTTTTTTAGTTGATATAAAACACTTTTAGCTATAGCTGTATAGTCTTTGCTTGGTGAATTTTTTACAAACCATTCCATTACACCAATTAAATTTTTATTTTTAAGTGCTTCTAAAATTAATTGTTTATCATTTGCATATTCTTCTGAAGTTAATGCTTGACGATCATATAGTCCTGTTGTTTTTCTAGGTGTTGCAGGTGTTTCTCTACCTTTTGGAGGACCAAGTATTCTTCCTTTAACTGGTATATTTTTAGCTTGTACAAAGTCACCAGTTTGAACATCTCCAAAAGTTGCACCAGTTACACCAAATTCTTCTACATCTTCAGGTGTAATTGGATCACTATCATCATATTCTTTTTCTTCTGTTTCAAATATAGGAGCAGTCTCTGCTGCAATAGGCAATCTATCTAACTCTCTAAAAGTTCTAATTTGATCTCTTTCTCTTGAGCCAATTTTTCCAGCTTCAATATCATTAAATATATCTGAAGATTTTTTATAACCAGAAGAACGCATAGCTGTGCCCATGCTTTTAAAGAAGTTTAAGAACTTATCAAAAATGCCTTGAGCTTTAGGTGGTATATCAGGCTTAATGTTTCTTGCCTTATACATTTCTGCTACAGCACTTTCTATGTATAGCTCATCTATAGCATCAACACCTTTGCCTTCTGCTGTAAGTGATTGAGCTTTGTCGTTGTTAAGTGTTTTACTTCTGTCATAAAAAGTTTTGCCTTTAAAGTTTTCATCAAAACCTTGCGGAACTTTTCTACGCTTAACTTCTTTTTTAAGATAATTGTATTCTTGCTCAGTAATTAAATCTTTGGCACGAAATGCATGAATGATTTGACCATCTATAATTCTATTGAGTTGTTCTTGGATTTCTATATCTGATGCTGTGCCTTCAGGATTAACAGCGTTTAAAGATAAAAAGATAGTATCAGTATTTTCATCATACTGACCTTCGGTTTGTTGTGCTCTAGTTTGTGTGGGGTCAAACACGATTTCCCCTTTTTGTCCTGCGACTAAGTTTTCTGTAGAAAGTATGTCATTGCTAACAACAACTCCAACCTCTGATAACCCAGCTTGTTTTAATTTTTTTTGAATTTCTTTTGCAAACTTATTAGTACGACCTTCCTCTATAACTTCTTGGAAGTTCATTATTTTAGGTTCTATTTCTTTTGGAGGTAAAACTTTTTGTTGTTTTACTTTTTCATCTTCTACTAACTGGTCAATAGTTTCTTTAGGTAATTTATTTTCTTTAGTTAGTCTAGCTCCAAACTCTTCAGGAGTTTCGTTAAATCCTTCTGCTCTTCTTGCAATATCAAATTCAAAGTTAGGTCTTACTTTTCTTACAGATGTTAAGTAACCTGTTCCTTTGCCTTCTACAAATTCTGATCTACCACTGGTATCTAGGTCACGCAGAAAAGTATCTACTTGTTCCATTAAAATACCATTATTAAATTCTATTTCTTGATCTAAAGTAATAGGTGGACCACCTTCTGTTTGTGAAAGTCCTGAACTGTAGTATTTTGTTGGTCTGCCTACAAATCTTTCTTTTAAATATGTTTCAACATCATTACCATTAAACTCTGCTTGTCCTACACCAGCCACAAAATCAGCCATATCTTTTGCTGTGTACTCTCTTGTTGAAAAATCAGGTAAAGGAGTTAAATTATTAAATGCAGGTAATGAATGTATCTTAGCTAAAAGTAATTCTTTTTGTCCTTTGCTCATACTTCTATACATAGAAGTACCTGTAGAAATTGTATTAAATCTAGTAAATGCTGTATCAGCTCCTCCAGCCGTATCTATATTTTTAGATTTATATAATGCTTTTATTGCTCCAATAGAAGTATCTAATTGTTTTTTATCAGCACGAATAGAAGGCATACCTGCTTTTTCTGATTCTGCAAATACAACTTGTGCCATATCAGAAGCTAAGTCATTAAAATCTTTTTTATTTAAAAAAGACTTTGCTTCTGCCATAGAATATGTAGGTTTAAAATTTAAACCTTGTTTTTCTATATGCTTAACTACATCATCTGGAGCTTTGGTAAAATCAAGTCTTGCTTTTTTCTTTGTACCTTTGTATGTAGTATCAAAGTTAAGTAAAGTCTGCATATCTAATTCTGCTGAATCAGGATCAAGGACTGTTGCTCCTATCTCTTGTGCAGTTGAGCTTTCACCTAAACCCATGTTGTATAGATCATTGTCTAATCTAGACTTTAATTTATCTCTTTCAAACTGATTAAACTGTTTGTCTTTAAGAACTATTGCTTCTGTTTCTGTGGGTGCTGTTGCAAGTACAGGACTGTCAATAGCTTGAGTATCTATAACAGCAAATGTTCCATCAGGTAATTGTGTAATTTCTAGCTTAGGTTCTAAGCCTTCAATAGGTGGAACAGGTATATCTGGTTTAGCTCCGACTATAGGTTGTTGATATTCGGTTACTTCTCCTTGATTTATAGCTCTTTCAAACTTACCTGACTCTTGTAGATTAACTTTATTTTTTCTAGCTCTAGCTTCTCTATCTCTAAGATAACTATTGCCTTGATTTCTTTTTGGTCCAAGACTATTTAAAACTAAGTCAGCAGTACCACCAATGATGCCACCAATAGTAAATTCATCAAATAAACTTTCTCCTATAGGCAACTCATCACTGTATAGACCACGAGCAGTTAAGTCTTGTAAAACACTTGCAAGAACTTCTTGACCACCTTCAAGTGCACCAGACTGTGCAGCAGATTTTAATTTAGTGAGAATAGCATCTTTTGTTTCTTTGTTTCTAAGAGCAGACTTAGGAATTTTTTTCATTAAATTTGCTATAGGTGCAATTTCTGTTAAACCTATAAGACCACCAGTTAGAGTAGCAAATGTTTCAGACACAGCTCCAACATCTTCACCCATTTCTCTAGCCATTTGCAAACGATCAACTTGTTGAGCCATACCTGTAGGCACAGCCAATGCTGCTGGAACTCCGTAAGCTCCTGCCATTGGACTAATAACTCCTCTTGATGCTAAAGCTTTACCAGCTAATCCAGCTCCTAGAAACGGAATAAAAGAACCTGCACCTTCTGCAAGTTTTGTACCATATGTATTTCTATATTTTGGATCAGAGGCTAATGCAGAATCTTCTCTTAAATAATCTTTAAATCCTTGTAAACCTTTAACAGTAGCACTGTCATCTCCTATATCAAATAAACCAGCTAAACCTAAAGGTACATCTGCTGCTAATCCTACAGCTCCCCTAGCTATTGACTTAGGTTTGTCTGCTAACCAATCTAGATCATAAGCAACTTCATTAATATCAATACCATAAACATCTTTAATATTAGATGCCATATCAACATCGCCTAGATATTGATCAGGAACATTTAATTTTTCGCCATTTGGTAAATCAAATACAGCCATTAGCTTTTATACTATGCCTATATTACTGGCTGTTAATAATTTTTTTTGTCTATCAAGAGAAGCAAGATCAATACCTCTAGCTGTCATTAACTCTTGACTTAATGCATTAATATAATCAGAAACATTTTTAATATCTCTTTTATCAGCTTCAGTTCCTTCAGAGTTTTCTCTTAGTTGATCAAGATATTTAGAGTATATAGAAATCTCTGATTGAATTTCTTTGATTGGCATTGCAGCAATATCAGCTTGTAGTTTATCTGTTTGTGCTTGAAGATATTGTTGTTGTAATCCTGTAGTAGCTCTTGCATCTGCAGCATCTAATGTATCAGTAACAGAATCTCCTAAATCAGACATATCTTTAGCACCCATAATGCCCATGCCCATTCTAATCATATCTCTGTAATCCATCTGTCCTAAACCTTTAGATGAGTTTGTATTAGAGCTATCCATTTGACTCATAAGTTTTTTATAGGTTGGTCCAATGTTAGGTTCAGTTTTTTTAGTCTCTTCTTTTTCAATAGTTTCATTTGGATTTAAAGATAAAGGTGAATCTCCATCCATTAAAGCATAGCCTGATCCACCAAGAGTAGTACCTGCTAAAACTTTATAAGGTAATTCTTGTCTTAAAGTTTGTCTACCAGCTTCTATAACTGTATTTGGATTATAAGGTGTTGTAGGTGGTACACCGCCTCGCCTTTTTAATTCAGCTTGACCAGCTTTAAGAAGCCTTCTAGCTCTTGCCGTATCATATAATCCTTTTAAACCACGAGCTGCACCAATACCCATGCTAAGTAATCTAGTAGCTCCAGAAGCTATTCTTGCACCTGGTACAGGTGTTACCAAAAGACCTAATGATAGTGCGTTTAAACCAAGCATTGCTTTTTGTGCTCCAGTCAATCCTTCAGATTTTTCTACTATTTCTGTTCTTTGATCTTGAGATAAAGATTCTACTGGAATAGTTTCATTACTATAATCTTGAGGGTTTGCAGATGGAACGTATGAAGCAGCATTCATAAAACCAAGCATTCCACCAGGATTATAACCTGTAATACCACCACTAGCTGCCATTTGCATAGGAGCAGTTGGTGCACCAGATAATCCTGCAGAGATATTTTCGTCTGGCAAGGGAGTTGCCGACTGTGGTACACCACCCTGCAAACCTGTAGGTTGGTTTTGTG
>Ga0207905_1000304_pt1 | contig 12405 bp, 8 predicted proteins | sample LinPmetageLP49_FD_184060 | JGI IMG/M metagenome (GOLD analysis project Ga0207905, IMG submission 184060) | Marine viral communities from the Subarctic Pacific Ocean - LP-49 (SPAdes) | ecosystem: Environmental > Aquatic > Marine > Oceanic | place: Pacific Ocean | collected 2011-08-27 | reverse complement strand
TATTGCAGGTGGCACAGGCATACTTACAACAGGTGCATTAGATGCAGGGTCAATTACAAGTGGCTTTGGTACTATTGATAATGGTGCAAGTACAATAACAACAACTGGAGTTATCACAGGTGGCACACTAGAAGCCACAACGGATACAGCGGCAGGTGATAATGCAGCGATTGGTTACACAGCAGGTGAAGGATTAATACTTACAGGTCAGGGTTCAACTTCAGATGTAACCATTAAGAATGATGCAGATACAACAGTCGCTTCTATTGCAACTGGAACAACTGTTTTTACAATGGCAGATGATGTATTTGTTACTGGTAGAGCAGCAGGTACACAAACAGCAGATAATGATGGTAACTTTGATTTAACAGTAGGTAATTTTTGGACATTTACTCCAGATGGAGATGACACTATAACATTAACTAATCCTGCTGTTGGACAATCTGGTATTATTTATTTAGATAATTCTGGTGGGCATGACCTTTCTGCCCATGCTTCTATAGCTATTAATGCTGATGTATTAAGTGCTTTAGATACAGCAGGTAAATATATGCTTTCTTATTATTGTACTGCTACAAGTGGTAATGACACAATATTAATGTCTGCAACAGGAGCATTAGCATAATATGTCTTTACTCCCAACAATAGGTGCAGTTGACCAAGACACAGGTTTCTATAATAGTGCAATTACGAAAGCTGTCCGTTTTCCTGCTGTAGGTGGTGGATATTTATCAAGAACCTTTGATAATAATAATACTGGCAATGATTGGACTTTTAGCACTTGGATTAAAAGAAGTGTTATCGACCAACACTTAGCTATTTTTTATTCCTCCTCAACTAGCAATCCTTATTATCAAGCAGGCATGGCTTTTAATTCATCTAATCAACTGTGGTATTATGGTTTTAGTAATGCAAATGCTTTTTATGGGTCTTTTACAAGCACTGCAGTATTTAGAGATACGTCAGCATGGTATCATGTGGTATTACAAAGAGACCAAAATGGTAATTCAACATATTATGTAAATGGTACACAGGTAGCACAAGCATCATCTAATGGCACTCATAATTATATTAATGGTACAAGTTATCCACATTATATTGGTAATTATACATATCAATCAAATGCAGGTGGTTGGTTTCATGGGTATATGGCAGAAACAATTTTTGTAGATAATGCATTAGTTGCACCTACTGTTTTTGCTGAAACTAAAGAAGGTGTTTGGATTGCTAAAGAAGACCCAGATGTTACTTATGGTGATAATGGATTTAGATTACAATATTTACAATCAGGTACTTCACAAAACTCAAGTGGTATTGGTGCTGATACCAGTGGTAATGATAATCATTTTGCAGTAACATCTTTAACAGCACATGACGTTGTGCCTGATAGTCCAGAGAATAATTTTTGCACATTGAATCCCTTATCAAAACAAACTTATACATTTGCAGAGGGTAATCTTAAATTATCTAGAGCAAGTGGTACAGCTCAAAGTGCAGCTGTAGGAACTTTTTCTGTTAAAAGTGGTAAATGGTATTGGGAAGTCAGACTCGTAAGTGGACAAAGTAATTATCCACGAATAGGAATCTTTAATACTGAATTAGGAAATAATCATATAGAAACAGCCTATCCTGCTAACAATGATTTAGGAGCAAGAGTTTGGGGGTCTGCGGCAAATGGAGCAACAAATAAAATATTTGGTGATTCTAATACAGAAGCAGCCTTTGGAAGTTATGATGACGGAGATGTTGTTCAGTTTGCATTAGATATGGATAATTTTAAAATGTATATGGGTAAAGGTGATACTTGGTATACAAATTCATCAACTACAACAGATAAAGCAAACATAAGCGATAGTTCTGCAAATGCTGCTTTTGATGCAGCAACTAATTTAGACATTGTAGCAGGAAATAGTTTCGCACCTTTAATTTTTGGTAATGCTAATGCTGATGTGTGGATTGCAAACTTTGGACAAGACAGTACCTTTGCTGGAGGAATAGATGCTGGTTCTGGTTCAGATGCAAATGGTATAGGCAATTTTAAGTACGCACCACCATCAGGCTATCTAGCATTATGTTCAGCTAACCTACCAGAACCAACCATAGGTCCTAATTCTACTTCACAATCTGATGACCATTTTAATACCGTTATTCATACAAGTGTTAATGAAGCAGCTTCAATAGATGTTGGTTTCAAACCAGATTGGATTTGGGCAAAGTCAAGAAATCGTGTCAGCACACATATATTAGTAGATAGCACTAGAGGGGTAAGAAAATATGTATCTTCACATGACCCTTTTGTAGAAATAGATTCAAATTCAGAAAATAGTGTAGATATATTAGCCTTTACCTCTACTGGCTTTGATGTTCCAGATGACCCACATGGTTATTTTAATTATCATAATGGTTCATCTACTCTTGATAATAATGTTTTTTGGTGCTGGAAAGCAAATGGTGGCACAACTACTACAAATGATGCAAGTTCAACTAGTGTTGGTACAATAGATAGTGTGTTTCAAGCAAACACTACATCAGGGTTTAGCATTGTTACTTATACTGGAACTGGGTCGGCTGGAACTATAGCTCATGGTTTAGGTGCTGTTCCAAAAATGATTATGGTTAGGAATAGAGATGCAACTGATGCTTGGGCTGTATATCATGCCGCTGTATCTTCAGACCCAGAAACAGACTATTTAACACTAAATGAAAATTATGCAGTTGCTGACCATAACACAGTATGGAATGACACAGCACCAACGTCAACTGTGTTTTCAGTCGGTACTGCTGATAGTGTAAATACAAGTGGAGAGAAAATACTTGCCTATCTTTTTGCAGAGGTAGAAGGCTACTCAAAGTTTGGCAGTTATACATCTAATAATGAAGCTTCTAATAATGCTTTTGTTTACACAGGATTTCGCCCAGCATTTCTGCTAGTAAAAATGACACCATCAACAACTGAATGGGTAATGATGGATAATAAAAAAAGTTCTTCTAGTGGGGGTAATCCTATAGACAGAGGACAATACCCACATCTTTCTAATACAGAATATAGTGGGCAAAAAGTAGACTTTTTATCAAATGGTTTTAAGGTCAGAGATACAAGTGGAGTAGGATATTCAACAAGAAATGTAATATACATGGCATTTGCTGAAGTACCATTTAAATATGCTAATGCAAGATAATAGGAGACGATAAGATGGTTTGGAAACATAATGGCAGAACCATACAAGTAGGAAAAGCATGGGTTGCTGATGATAACACGAAACACCCTAGAGGTTGGGTAAGATGGGATGCTGATAGAAAAGAAGCTATGAGTCTTGTATGGGAAGATGACCCAGCACCTTTAGCACCTTTTGATAGCTTTTATTATTGGGGTTGGAACTCTGATGGAGATGCTTTATTACCAAAGCCACTTGCAGATTTAAAAAGTGCTAAAGTAGAACAAGCTAAACAAACATCTGCAGATTCATTGCAAAACACGGATTGGTATGTAACTCGTAAGTCAGAAACAAACACAGCAGTACCAAGTGGAATAACTGCATACAGAACAGCAATCAGAACTAATTATACTGCACTCAAGACAGCTATTAACAATGCTTCTGATATTGCAGGACTACAGGCTTGTTATGAAACAGTAGCAGGTGCATCGCAGACAACTAAAGAAATAGATGCGACATCATCTAGTGTGGTTAGTACGTCTGACAATACAATAACAAGTAATGGTCATGGGTTTGTAAATGATGAGAAAGTTTATTATTATGTAGGTACAAACTCTGACAAAGAACAAACAGCAGTAATTGGTGGTTTGATAAATGAAACAGAGTACTTTGTAATAGCAAGTACAACCAACACATTTAAGTTATCAGAAAGTCATAGTAACTGTGGAGATGCAGCAGTCGTATCACTAACAAGTTTATCAAGTGATGGCACAGCACAGATGTTTACATCAAGAGGTAAATCAAGTGCAGGACAGACATTTCCCAATCCAGATATGCCTAAGTATGGAGCTTAATATATTGACTAAATTAGTAAATTGTGGTATAATTATATGAAACTAGATATGAAACCTGAACTAAAAGTACAACTAGAGTTAGATGCACACGAAAAAGAATGTGCCATCCGTTATCAAGCAGTCAATGATAAACTAGAAGCACTAGACAAAAGAATGTGGCGAATAGAAGCTATGTCTATGGTGGGAACTTTAGGTGTAGTAGCTTTAGTAGTCGCAATAGTAATGAAGTAAGGATAGAGTATGCAATTAAATCAATTACCTGAAGAAGCACAGATGACAATAGCACGTAAGCTAGGGTATGATGGAAAGAAAGAAGGTTTTCCTGCATATTTAATGTCTAACAGACGTGTAGCTGATAAGTATACACAACTAGAAAATGCATTTCAGGCACAGCAAAAAAGAAAATCAGGTATGTCAGATACAGGTATGGCTGAAGGTGGTTATATGATGGAAAGGTTTGCACAGAATCAACAGCAAGATATGGTTGGAGGTTATGTACCACCACCTACACAGTCGTTTGCTAATGGTGGAACTCCTGTAAATGTAACACCAACTCCTACTGTACCTAATCAACCTGCTGTATATGACCCTAATGCTACTATAGGTGATATATCTACACAGATGACTGTTGCTCCTGCATTACCTCAAGGTTCAGAAATACAAACAGTAACTACAACTCCTACTACAAATCAAATGCTACAGTCAGGTGTAGGTCAGGTATCAGGACAAGTTGCATTACCTACAGCACAAGCAGGTACAGCAACAGCAACACCACAGACTACTACACAAGCTAATCAATTACAAGCACAAGCTATATCACCTCAAGTAACTCAAGCAGTTAATACATTAGAAGCTGCTCAAGGAACTGTAGGTACACAAGCACAATCTACAGCACAACAACAGGGTACAAGCTCAGTTACAGACTTAACTGCGGCTCAAGGTGTAGCTACACAGATGGTTAATCCTGTACAAAGACAGATACAATCAGGTGAGTTAGTAACAGGTGCAGCTAATGCAGAGACAGCATCTACATATGCCGAACAGATTCAAGCTGCTTCAGCTACTCCTACAGAACAAGCTACAGTAGCAGGACAACTAGCAAGTCTTACTGCTAACTTTGATGCAAGCAATCCACCCTCATGGGCAGCAGGAACATTACGTGCAGTACAAGCACAGATGGCTAACAGAGGATTAGGTGCATCATCAATGGCAGGACAAGCCATGATACAAGGTGCATTAGAATCTGCACTACCTATTGCACAAGCCGATGCACAGGTACAGGCTTCTTTTGAATCAGCTAATTTATCTAACAGACAACAACGTGCTATGCTTGCGGCTCAACAGAGAGCACAATTTATAGGTCAAGAGTTTGACCAAGCATTTCAATCAAGAGTACAAAACTCTGCTAAGATAGCTGATGTAGCTAATAGAAACTTTACTGCTGAACAGCAGGTAGCTTTAGAGAACTCTCGTTCTGCTCAGACAATGAACTTGAATAACCTAACAAATAGACAGGCTATTACTATGGCTGAAGCATCAGCACTAGCTAACTTAGATATGTCTAACTTAAATAATAGACAACAATCTGCTGTACAAAATGCACAGTCATTCCTACAGATGGATATGGCTAACTTATCTAATCAACAACAGATGGATATGTTTGCAGGACAGCAACAAGTACAGTCAATGTTTACAGACCAAGCTGCTGAAAATGCTAGTAGACAATTTAATGCTACCTCGCAGAATCAAACAGACCAATTCTTTTCTTCACTAGGGCAACAGGCTAATCAGTTTAATGCTACACAGATGAACGCACAAGAACAGTTTAATGCAGGTCAGGCTAACACAATAGAAAGATTTAATGCAGAGATTAATAATCAACGTGACCAATTTAATGCACAGAATCAAACAGTTATAGCACAGAGTAATGCTACGTGGAGAAGACAGTTAGCAACAGAAGCTACTGCTAATACTAATCGTGCTAATGAATTAAATGCACAGAACGTATTAGGTATAAGTAATCAAGCTTACAATAATTTATGGCAGTACTATGGAGACACAATGGAGTGGGCATGGACATCAGCAGAGAATGAAAGAAGTCGTGTTATTGAATTAGCAATGGCTCAACTACAAGCTGATTCTTCTACAAACATACAGAAGATGAAAGATGATACTGCATCTTCAACTGCATTTGGTAGTCTCATAGGTAAGTTTGTAACAGGCTCAATGTTTGGTGGAGGAGGAGGACTCTTTGGATAATAACCCAGCTATAGGTATCTATAGAAAGATACAAGAACAAAAAGAAGAACCTAAGAAAGATATGTCAGGTGGTCTATTAACACGTAGTAATGCAATTAGACGTGTAGGAAAGACTGACCCTAAGACAGATGTAGCTAATAGAATAGCTAGATATGTAAATGATATAAGGAATTATAATGCCTGAAGCACCACAGCCATCATTAAATAGACCTATGCCGGGGCAACATCTAACATCAGAGTTAGGTGGTAGACCATGGCAATCACCACCACAATATGCTACAGTCGATGAAGCATTAGATTGGTACTTAGAAAGATTTGATAACGATGAAGTTGTTCAAGAGCTTATGTCTGTGTTTGAATCAGGTATACCTATTAGTACTGTTGCTAACTCTATGCAGTTAGGTGCTGTCTTACAAGGTGTACATAGTATAGATGTAGGTGTATTAGTTATGCCTGTACTTATGGAAATGATGAAGTACTTGGCTGATAAAACAGATACAAGTTACAAAATGGGTGATGAGCCTGAAGATACAGAGAGACCTAGTGATGCAGTTATTAGGTCAGCATTAAATGATTTAGAGAAACAACAAGGTGAGCCTGATACAGAAGAGCAGGAAGAACCTATGATGGAAGAACAAGAAGAGCCATCAGGATTAATGGCAAGGAGAGCTTAATGGGTTTTAATTTTGGAGCAATGCTAGGTGGTGCAGCCACACAGATAGTAGAAGACATTAATGAAAAAGAAAAAGATGTAAAGCTTCGTACTAGAACTATACTTGATAGACAAGTAGCACAGACAGCTGCTAATCAAAAAGAATATAAAGCAAACAAAAAGAAAGTTACTGAACAGATGAACGCACTTATAGGTATGTTTGGTAATACACCTGAAGGTATTGCTAAAGCTAGAAGTATTGTAGCAGGTGGTGATACCCACTATGCTAATATGTATTCTAAACTACAAGACCATCAAAGTAATGATGGTGATGTAAATACTATGGTAGATTTAGTTAAAGGTCCAAATGATATAGGGTTTAAAGGTGTAGAAGATGCTGTAGGTAGTATAGTTAAACTAGCAGCCTTACCTGAACTTAAAATGGGTACAGGATTTGGAGCTAACTACTTTAAGAAAGAACAACAGACAATGATAGATGCAGGTCTAATACAGACTATGCAACTAAGTGAGACAGCTAAAAAATCTTATGGACAAACTAAAATAGACTTAACTAAGATGGCTAAAAAAGCTAAGAGTTTAGATGAAATAATAAACGAAGCACGTGCTAAAAGAAATAAAGCTTTACAGAGTGGTACTCAAGATGAAATAAAAGCAACAGAAAAAGTTTATCAACGTGCTCTACAAGACAAGACAGAAGAGAGTGTTGCCTTTAAAATTAAGGAGATGGAAGCTAAAGCAGATAATAATACAACCTTACGTAACGTTAGTTTAAATTATACTGCTAGTAAAAAAGAGTTTCTTGGTACGTTGTATAACAAAAGTAATCAAGTTGTGGGAGATGATGGAGAAGTTATTAGAGAAGAAAAAGTATCTAATGCTTATGTACGAGATAAAACTAAAGCCTATCATTTAAAAGTATTAGACGGATATCTAGATGGCAATGGAGTATTCAACAACCCTAATGCTGAGAAGTTTGTAAATGCTAACCCTACATTAAAGGGTTTGTTAGGTGAAGCAAGAAGAATTAAAGTAGGAGAAGAAGATACATCTAGTGAAGTCGATGGCACACAGTCTCAAGAACAGAAGGATAAAAAGTTAAATGAAACTATAACAAACATTGCTTCTAATAATCCTATCGGTGGAGATAGTGTGTTTCAAATACTTGTAGCAACAGGTAGTAAAGTTAGAGACCCCATTAAATTAGAAAAGAATATAAAGAAGTCTTATCCTAAAGCTAGTGATATTGAAATAGCTAAAGCTGTGCAGGCTGCATTAGAACGTATCAAAATACTTGACAAAGAAAACAAAGATATAGACGATTCTTACACAAGAAACCTTGATGCTATACGAAATCCAAATAAAGTTTCTGCACCTGTAGCTAAAGGTAACCCTAAGTATGACCAACAAAAGGATGTAAAAAATTATAGGAATGTATTTAATAGACTAGAACAGAAAAATAAGGCTAAGTAATGGCTGAAGCTAATAATAAATTTACTTTATCTGATTGGGATTTAGATGAAGAAGAAGAGGTTATAGCTCCTGTTGATAATCAAGCTAGTATTAACAACATAGAAGAGACCGAAGCTTCTAATACTTTTACTTTATCTGATTGGGATTTAGAAGAGGAAGAAGAAGTTGTACCCACTACAACTACGTCTGAAACTACCAAAGGTCTTGACCCTAGTGAATTGTTCACAGTAGCAGATGACCCACTGTATGCAAGAGCTAGTTATGGAGAAGAGTCATCTCCGGGTGTGCAGAAACCTAAAACGTATGATGAGTTTATTAAAGATGATGGATTTCTAAGTACTGCTGATAAGTATATGACTGCTAGGTTTGGTAATGATGGTGGCAGACAGTTAGATGAATCTGCTGAAGACTTTACTGATAGATTTATAGAGCACTATCGTAACGTAAACATGAATACATTAGACCTTATGGGTCAAGTGGATTGGGTACGTAGTGCAAATGACAGAGACAAAGCCAATTATGGTGCTGTCTTTCGTGACATAGAACAATTACCTTCCTTCTATTCTGAAGGTGGTACAGGTTGGTTTGATGGTATAGCTGATTATGGAGCTGCTCTATTGACTGACCCTCTTACCTACTTAGGCTTTGGTACAGGTGCTGTTGCCAAGATGGGTGCGACACAAGCTGTAAAGAAAGTTCTACTACAAGGTGCTATCAAAGGTGTACCTACAGAAGCAGCTAAACGTGAAGCCAAAAAACAATCATTTAAATTAGGATTAAAGGCTAGTGCTAAACCTCTTGCTGTTGAAACAGCCGCAGGTGTAGGAGAAGGTGTATACTTCTCTGAAGCAGGAGCAGAGTTAGACTATGCCACACATATTCGTGATACAGAAGATGCTACATTAGAAGAAAACATTAAGACAGGCTTACTTGTAGGTGGATTAGGCTTAGTTCTAGGTGGAGCAGGTGCAATAACAGCAGGTGCTACAGCTAATAAAGCTGCCAATAAGTCTGTTAGACTACAGCAGGAAGCTAGAGATAGACTAGTTCAGAAGATGAAGGCCGCTAAAAAAGAACAGCTAATTAAAGAAGGTAAAGATGTAGATGAAGCTGCACTAGATGCATATGACCCTATAACAGAGTTAGATTGGGAGCAATCTGTAGGAGCAGGTAGACAGAAACTAGATACACTAGACCCACTCGACCCTAAATCAGATTTAACTCAAGTTAGTTTACAGCCTGAAATACAGAAACGTGTTGCTCAAGTAACTCTAGATGTATTAAAACAGATAGGTCAAAAGGAAGGTGACTTAAAAGCTAAAGAGTTTTTAAAACCATACCTAATAAAGGATAAGAAAAAAAGAAAGAAAGCATCACAGGCTATTGCAGAAGTATTAGCTAACTTAACTAAAGAAGGTATGGACATAGTAGACCAAGACTTTCTTGATGGTGCTATTGCACGTGCTGGATTAACACAGAAACAATTTGCAGAGATAACTATTACTACTGCTAGTGAAGCAGGTAAAACATTAAATGCAAGTAGTCCTATAGGTAAATACTTAAAAGGTTTACGTAGTGCTGACCCTGAAATTAAAAAGTTATATGATGAGAAGTTCGGTAAAGCTAACTCTGAAGTCAACTTCTTTGGTAAAGCTCATGACCTAATGATGAGACTTGATAGAGAACGTAGAGCATTAATGGTTACACAGTTAGCTACTACAGTTCGTAACGTAGCAACAGGTGTTATGCGTATAGGTTTTGAAGGTGGTGCTAATTTAATTGAGTCATCTATATATAATCTAGGTAGAGGTGTTCAGAAAGCTGCCAAGGGTGAGTTTGATGGTCTTGGTCGTGGTATAAATAATATCTTTAGAGATACTTTTGATGTCGTAATTAATATAGCTAATAGTTCTGAATCAAAAGACTTAACACAAGATTTACTTAAGTATAATCCTAACTTATTAAGACAGATGGACAGGTCATTGCAGGAAGTAGATGCAGGACAAACTCTATCTAGTATTACACGTGGTCTCAATGGACTTAACATGGCACAGGACAGAATCTTTAGGAAGGCTGTGTTCACTGCTGCTCTAGACAAAAGACTAAGAAGAATAGGTACTGATGTAAGAGAAGTTATAGCTAGTGGTAAGCCATTGCCATCTGATATGTTACGTGATGCTGTAGAAGATTCATTACACTTTACATTTGCTCGTACTCCAAAGGCAGGAGGTGACAAACCTCTTGATAATCTAGGTTCATTATTTGTTAAAGGTAATGAAGCTGTAGGTCCTTTGCCCGGGTTAGTTGGTTTACCTATAGGTACAGGTGCATTTCCTTATGCTAGATTTATGGTCAATGCTATGCAGTTTAACCTGCAATATCAACCACTTAATGCATTAGGTGCATTATATAATGGTAGTAAGGGTATATTTAATGTACTTAAAAAAGATGAAGACATTAAGAAGATGGGTTGGAAACAGATATCTGAAGCAAGAGAAGACATGGCTAAAGGTGTAGTCGGTACTGCCGCTTTTGTTGGTGCTATACATCATCGTATGGAAGAAGATAGAAAAGCTAAGGAAGAAGGTAGACCTGTAACTAAGTGGTATGAATACATGACAGAGGATGGCAGACCTGCTGACCTTAGACCTTTCTTTCCATTAGCACCTTACTTAATGATAGGTGAACTGTTTGCTAAAGGTTTTAGAGGTGAGTTATCTTCTTTGTCAGGTAAGGAAGTACTTGAAGGATATACAGGTGCTGTCTTTAGAGGTGGTTCAAGTGCCTACTTAATTGATAACATATTTAAATCTATAGGAAGTGAAGAAGGTGTTGACTCTTTAAGTGGTGAGATAATAGGCGAAAGAATGGCAGGTTATGTAGGTGAGTTAACAGGTGGTTTATTAACACCTATTAAAATGGTCACTGATATTGAAGCTGCCTTTGATAAAGAAGCTTCTTATGTAAGAGATGCAAAAAGAATAGAAGGATTTGGTGGGGTTGATAGAGCAGGTAAAATGTTTAAGAACCAAGCTACTAGAAACATGCCTTTCCTAGCAGGACTAACTGATAAGGCAGGGCAAGCTGTGTTTGGAACTGACCTATCTCAACAGTCTTTACCTAAAGCTGAATCAGCTACACGTGAAGGTGGCATACTTAGACAGGGAACTCTTGTATCACAGTTAACAGGTGCTAGAACTATACAGAAAAGAAACCCTGTTGAAGAAGAGTTAGCTAAGATGGGTATAGAGAATTGGGAAGTTGTTCCTACTACAGGAGATAAAGGTGCTGATGCTTACATTAAAAGAATATTAGGTAAGTATACAGAAAGATATTTAACTAAGGATATTAATAGTAATTATTATAAGAGACTAACAGGTAAAAAGAAGTCTGTATATTTTAAAGGATTACTAGCAGAGTACAGAAAAGAAGCTAAAGAAGTAGCTAAAGATATAGCATATATTGAAAACAAAAAACGTGGTAAGAAGTTTACTCCATTTGATAGAGCAGAATGGAAGAAGTTAACAGAAGTTAAACGTTCTTTTGCAGATGAATACTATATGGAAAAGTATGGTAAGACTGTAATGGAAATGCAAGAAGCAGAACCTGATAGACCACACTTGGCTATCGGTAAAGAGATAGGTACAGACTTGTATAATTCGTACAAGCCATAGTACCTATCTATAATATTATCTATCGTCACCTGAACCTTGCAGTGTTCCACGTTCCTTTCTATCATGTAACTTCCTTAAGTTCTCTTGCATAATTGTATTCAAGGGAACTCCTACTTCCTTCGCCATCATAGCACAGTACCAAAGTACGTCACCTATCTCTGATGCTATGGCAAGCTTCTTCATTTCAAAGCCTTCCACATCTTCCCCATCACGTATAAGTTTCTTTACCTTACCTGCAACTTCCCCTGCTTCACTTGTCATACCTAATGCTAAGTACTCTAGTGCTCTGTCTTTAGGAAAGATAGCAGTCTGTCCTGCTA
>Ga0207905_1000300_pt1 | contig 12475 bp, 19 predicted proteins | sample LinPmetageLP49_FD_184060 | JGI IMG/M metagenome (GOLD analysis project Ga0207905, IMG submission 184060) | Marine viral communities from the Subarctic Pacific Ocean - LP-49 (SPAdes) | ecosystem: Environmental > Aquatic > Marine > Oceanic | place: Pacific Ocean | collected 2011-08-27 | reverse complement strand
TATGTATATATGATAGCAGGTACTTGCATCTGTAAAGGTGGTGTGGGGGGTCTGTCTCTGCTCTAGATCACAGCATTAAAAGGGGGGGTCTATTCTGCTGATTCTCTCAACAATGCTTCTATCTTGCTCTCTATCTCACTCTCTATATCATCACTGGTTCTGCTCTCCTTAATCTCTAGGGTGTCGCTGAATAGGTTCACTGTCTTGCCTAGTAATTCCAATGCTCTGACTCTCGTGCTGTCACTGTCTGCTTCCTTAGACTCTCTCATAAGCTGTTCAAGAACATAGCTCCTTGTTCGAGTAGTCGAAGCAACTGCATTGGTCTCTCTGCGTTCAAATCCCTTAGTGATGCTTAGCGATATCTTAGGGTGAGCCATGAGCCTACTAGCTTCCACCTCCACCCACTTAGGTATCTTCCCTTGCTTCGTTAGAGTGACATCATAGACATCTGCATAGACTTCTTTAAAGCTTCCCAACTTGCCCTTGATTATTCCGTCCACGAATGCCCTCTGCTTGATGGTTAGATCATCTTCTTTTTTGATGAGTTTTAGCTTTGGTTTTTCGTCCTGAGTTTTGTCTTTATCCATGCTTAATATTATCTACCAGTAAGCAGAGTTTCGTAATGCTCACATACTGCAATCTAATAAGATGTTGCATTGATGATATTCATGGTGTTAAGGTATGCACATGACAACGAATATAGGACAAATTATCGAACAGCATTAATCAGCTATGCCTAGCCTGTTCATTGCGAATGGGAGAGTAGATAGGCAAGGAGGTCTCTAGATTTACCTCTTCAACTCACAAAAAGCGTTCCTGATGACTGGGTGTAGATTTGCAATAGGCAAATATCACACTACCCCACGAGGTGTAAAACGATACTCGAAGAAGCTGATGGCAGTCCTCCAACTGTCCCTGAATTAACAGGCTGAATGAGAATCCAATTACTGGGTTCAAGAAACCTTGGAGGGTTTGAATATGTTGAGAATAAATAATGTGAAAGGTGGCTTATCTTTTGGTAAGCCTGAAGCCATTGTAAGAAATGGAAAAACTTTATCTGAGATTGGTAAAGTAAAAATGACTGATCAAGGAGAGATCATAGATTCTTGGGAATTGAAGTCATTGTCTGAAGTTAAAGAGGGAGACTTCTTTAGACTTAGCGAGAATGGTTCTGTTTATATTCGTGAAGATTATGAACGAAGCCTTGGAAAGTATCGAGTCACTAAAGCTGAGAACATGAATGCTGAGACCTTTAAAAAAGGAAGTGTGATTGTTCAAGTAGGGTTCGATTACTAATGTGTTTTAGGGGGGGAGAAATCCCCTCCACTGTATCAGGAATTAACCTGACTGAAGAGCATCCTGTAATGGGATATGCGAAACAGAAATTTCTTAATTACTTGGAGGTAATTATTATGAATAAAGAAAAACTAGCGAATGAATTATCAACTTTGGTTGGTGAGCAACTGCAATCAGAAATTGATTGTGGAATGGTGGAAATTAAACAGTCTACTGATGATGATGGAATGATCATTATCAAAAGTGTTGAGATTGGCGAAAGAGTGCATCCTACTGATAACGATAGATTTGATTTTGATTTTGATCTATCAACTCTTAAAGGTTCATGCACTGAAAAATCAACTGGTAAAGAAGCTGACCCTGAAGCAATGAAGCAATGGTTTAGTGAACAGGTTGTTGTTGCTAAAGATAAAACAGGGCGATTTGATGTCTCTACTTGGTTCTGCATAGGACACCATGAAGATGAGAGCAAATTTCCATTTATTAGCACTGATGGTCTTACCTCGTATAGCTTGTTAGAAGAGTACGAAGATAATGCGTTTCACACTGCATTTCATTCATTGTTAGAACGATTAGATTATGAGCCTTACTCATCATGTTTATTTGTTCGCAATTAGCCAACTGACGAGACTGTGAAATCCAGTCGAAACTAGATAGCATTTTGTTATCTAGTCTTGGTATTCACAATTATGTGAATAACTTTATGACCTTGGAGGGTCTTAATTATGAGAAAAGTATCAATAGAAATTGCTGAAGCATTTACTGAAAATGTAAATAAAAGAATGGGAAATACTATTATTCATCCTGTATCAGAATGGTCGAGCAAAAAACAGCAAGGGGTTTTCTTGCATGACAATAAAATTGCATGGTGGGAGAACAATAATCCTAGCGAAAATTTAAGTAATAATATTCACTTATGTTTTTCAATGTGTGGGTGGGATACGCCAACAACAAGGGAGAGATTAAACTCTATTTTTTCCTATGTTTTTGCATCTGATTTTGTTTATCTTAAACAGATCAAGGGAGAGCAAAAATTATTCATTAACGATAGACAAATAGAGATAAACGAAAATCTTAATTATGTTATTCGTTCTGTGAATGGAGATGTTTTCCTTGATGACCCTATAAAAAATACAGGGTAAACCAACTGATGAGCTAGTGAAATCCTAGCGAAAACAGATAGCAATTTGCTGTCTGTTATTGGTAATTAAACATGACCTTGGAGGGTCAAAAATTATGAAAAACTTAGAAACCTTAGAAGTAGATTTGAGAATAAAACTTGAATCTTATGTGGGTAGAAATACCATGATTGAGGAAGTAATTCCTCATGACTTGGATGCTCTATTTGAGATAGTGAAAGCTAATCCAAAAGAATTTCATTTTGTTATTAAAGATATTAGACAAAAGATTTCTATAGTCTTGCAACAAAAAATTGGAATGAGATAAACCAACTGATGATGACTGGCGAAACTCCAGTCGAAATTTTAAAACAGGTAGCAGTAATGCCCTGACCCTTGCGAGGGAATCTTGGTAGTTACTGGTAAATAATATTTACTGGTAGCTGAAATTAACTTGAATCATTACAAAAAAGATGGAGGTCTTTATTATGAAACCAAGTCAAGCATTACTGTCGATTAAGGCAGTTTTAAAAGGGTCTAATACTCCGTTTCTCCTAGGAGGAACAGGTATTGGAAAAAGTGCAATTGTTCGAGCATATGTCGATGACATTGCTATGGATAGAAAGGTGGTCGTGGATAAGATTAATCCTACTCAAAATGAGTTTGGATTTATTGATTTCAGACTGTCGTTATATGAGTCTGTTGATCTAGGTGGTTTGCCTTATATCAATGATGCGAATGAACAGAAGAGAGCCTTTTTGGGCAATCTCCCTGTAAGTGGTGAGGGTATTTTATTCTTTGATGAGTATGCCCAAGCACACAATTCGATTCAGGCTATCTGCGGACAATTGCTATATGAGGGAAGGATAGGAGACTATTCCTTGCCTGAAGGGTGGAAAGTTATTTGTGCAGGTAACAGGGCAACTGATAGGGCAGGAAGTAATAAACTTCCTAGTCATGTTGTTGGTCGTTGCACTATGATCGATTTCGAGCATAGCACTGATGACTGGTTAGCATGGGCAAGTAAGAATGATATTTGCTCTGACATTTTGGGATTTATAAGTTTTCAGCCTGAGTTGTTGAATGACTTCGACCCAAAAATAACTACCCCACAGCCAAGTCCTAGATCATGGGCAAGGCTAAGTGATACTTTAAAGATTGACCCACCTAAAGAGGTCTTGCAATTGATTGTGCAAGGCGATATTGGAGAGAGGGCATCGATAGAGTTTATGTCATTCCTATCACTGAAAAATGATGTTCCTAACTTGCAAGAAATTTGTGAGGGTGGAGATGTCGAGGTTGTTGATAGTGGTGGTCTGATGTATGCAACTGTCTGTGCATTAGTGAGTGTTATAAAAGAAGCTAGTGATAGCAACTTGCATGACTACTTTGCTAATGCTCTTGATTACATTGAGAAATTTCCTACCCCTGAGTTTGGAATTTTCTTTGTGAGATCGCTTGTTGGAGCAAGAAGCGATATTGTTGATTCTTCTAGATATGGAGAATTCAAGATCAAGAATCAAGATTTAGAAGTCTAGGTCTGAGCAAGGGCAGAATTTATATTTACTGGTTAAATATATTTTCTGCTCTGCTGTCATGAGTTTTTTTTACTCATCTGAAGAGATCATTAAGATCGAAACAGCAAATTATTCTAAAAGATGGAGGTCTTATTATGGATAAAGAAAAACTGACTAATACTCTGTCTGAGAATGCTGTGTTGGTTCGCATGACTGCGAAGCATCCTAGCGGAATCAGAACAGATAAAAGGTTAAAGCGTGATTTAGCAATAGATACTGAAGTATCTAGTGAGAGATTACTGGGTGTTTCTAAACATATTTATGGAGAAGATATTAACAAATATTTTCGCCACATTTTAAATAAGTTTAGGAATGATTATTACTATCCGATGACTTTGCCTTGGGCAGATAATTCTACTGATATGGATGACAAGGTTGTGAGTGGGTGGCGTTTATGCCCAAATTCACAATTAGAGTCATTGCAGAATCAAGTAGATGATGCAAAGCAGATTTGGGATAAAGAAGTAGATGAGTTTCTTAAAAGCTATCCACAAAAAATGGAACAAGCAAAAAGAAATTTAGGTAAAGCATTCAACGAATGTGATTACCCTGACTTCGATTCGCTTAGACGAAAGTTTAAGTTTGAATTTGAGATATCTACTGTTCCTCAATATGGCTCTGACATTCGTTTGAATGTATCAGAGAAGTTAAGGTCTAAGATAGAAAATGATGTCAAGAATAGAATCAACAATAATATTAAGAATGTTCTTAAAACAACTGTTGATGCTGTCCTTGAACAGACTGATCACTTAGCGAAAAAATTGAGAGAATATGACCCTAAACAGAAACAAAAAGGTTTCTTTAATGCTTCCAGTTTTAAAGCACTGGAAAAATTAACTGGGTCTTTGCCAAATATCAACGCTGATATTTTAGGTAATGATCAAGATATCGCTGATGCTCATCAAAAACTGGTTAGCGTTGTTTCTACCTTTAATGGTTATAACAATGGCATTGACTCTCTGAGAGAGGATGATGCTTTAGCTGAACAGAAGAGAAAAGACTTAGCTAAGAAGTTGGAAGAGTCTGCTGATTCTCTTAAAGGTGGTTTTCTTGGAAAAGCCTTTGGAGGAAAAAAGCATGACTAATTTAGCAACTGCAAAAGAGCCACAATTGGCTCACGATTACATAGTTAAGGCGAGAGCAAAACTAATGAAAGGTAATGTGGGCATGGCTTCCATGCTCTTACATCTTGATTTAGTGGAAGTTGATCAGTCTAGATGCGACACAATGGCAACTGATGGAAAAGTAATTTATTACTATCCTGAATTTGTCTTGGGTCTGAGTGAGCCTGAATTACAGGGTGTACTTGTTCATGAAGCACTTCATGTTGTTTATGAGCATCCTCTGAGAAGAGGAAAACGTCACCCTAAAATTTTTAATATCGCTTGTGACTACGTGATCAATGCTTATTTGTACTGGGATTTAAAATTTGAATTGCCTTTGGGCGGTTTACTAGATCATAAGTACAAGGGCATGACTGCTGAAAAGGTTTATGCAATCTTGGTAAAAGATGAAGAAGCCTTGGAAGAAGCGATTGATCAAATTAATCAGCAGAAACCAAAAGGTGAAGAGTCCTCTGAAGAAGAGGATGCACAAAGCCAAGGTGGAAGCGAAGCAACTGATGAAGAGGGAGAAGAATTATCTGAGACTGGTACAGGAAATATTTCCGATACTGGTACTGGAGAATCTGAATCTGATGAAAGCACTGGAGAGGGTGTTGAAACAGGCACAGATTGGGATTCGATTCCCTCTGCAATTGGCGAAGTATGGGATGCTACTAACGATGAAGGGAAACCATTGACTGATGCAGAAGTGCAAGAAGTTAAAGGTGAAATTCAGAGAGCAATTTCTTTAGCTGAAAAGTTAGAGATTGCTATGAGTGGCAATGGTTCTTCAGGTGGTCTTGGTTCTGCTGATGCGAATCAAGAAGTGCAAGTGGATTGGAAAGAACAACTTAATGATCTTTTGCAATCCTCTATCTCTGATGAAAATACTTGGTCTAGGCTAAATAGAAGGCATCAACATCGAGGTATTAATTTACCTAGCAAAGCAAAGTCTCCGCAAGGTGGCGAGTTAGCTATCATGATTGATACCAGTGGTTCTGTTTCTCAATACGAGTTGAATATGTTCGCTACTGAGATTCAGGCAATGGCTGAAGATTGTGGTCTTGATAAAATCAGGGTGTGCTACTGCGATACTGTGGTTCGTAAGAATCAACAAGGTGAGTGGTGGGATATCTATGAGTTAGATCAAGGCGATGATCTTGAATTACAGGTGAGGGGTGGTGGTGGAACATTGTTCGACCCTCCATTCAACTTGTTCAATGATCATTCAGATGATGTGGATGATGTTCAAGCTATTGTTTACTTCACTGATGGATGGGGTGAAGTAAGTCCTGAAGTCGAGCCTGATGTACCTGTCTTTTGGGCAGTCACTGAGAAAAGCAGTTATTCAGAAAACCTAGCCTTTGGCGAAGTGGTCTATGTTGAAACTGCTGACTTCTATAACTAGGATGCGATATGCGAGGGGGGTGTTTCAGGGGTTGCAAGACCCTTGACCCTCCCACGATTCGTTCACCAGTGCGAGTACATGAAGCCTATTTTGGCGATTTCTGTCGGAAAATGTGTTTTTTCCCTGATGACCACGAAAGTGGCACTTATCTATTTATAGGTAGGTGGATTCAAAAGAATCGAAACAGAAACTAACTATTCAAATATTACTTGGAGGTAAATTATGAATAAAGAACGAGATAAAGTCTTTTCAGAAATGGGAAGCAAGTATGGGATTGATATGAAAGGTAAAACTCCTATTGGAGATTTGCCTAATATTATGAGCACGGCTGATTGGATGTTGGTCTCATGTTTTTTGAAATATCCTAATGGTGTTCCAAAAGATAAAGGTGAGAGCATGAATCGATATCGAGTCGAGGGCGAGGTAACTAATAGTAGAAACTTGCAAACAACTTGGTATGAAGTCGAGGTCGATGCTTGGCATAAAGATCATGCTGTTGATTTGGCAAGGTTTGAATTTCAAAGGCAAGGTGCTGTTAGAGAAGTGATCATTAATAGCATTGAGTGTATCGATGAAGAGGTGCAATCATGAGTGCTAGTATTCAGACGAAGCATCTAAAATCTTTTATCGCATGGTTGGAAACTTGCGATTATAGATATTCAATCTCATCTATGAGTGGAGGATTTGTTCATATCAAATTCTTTATTGATGAGGAGGAATTATCATGAATAGATTCTTAACCATCATTGCATCAATGGGTGCTATTGCATTTCTTTTCCTAGGTTTTACTTGGGGAGAGGGATTACTTTCGCAAGAATGGATAGCTAGGGCAGATTACTTTGTGATCTTCTATAGTGGATTGGGAACAGCTTTTTGTTTATCAGTCCTGATGTTTTGCAGAGGTGAATCATGAGTAAGCCATGGGATAAATATTGTTATGGCACAAAGCAACAGCCTTATTATGGTTGTTGCGAGAGCAATAGAGATGAGGAGGGTAAACCTTTAAATGAAATGTCTCGATGCGATGATGCAGAGGGAGATTTCCTTGCTCATTTTTGTGAAAAGTGTGAGGACAAAACTTTAGGAAAGTATGAGCCTAGAGTTTGGTCTTGCGGTTATAAACCTTTTGATCAATATGGAGGTGAATGTATTGACGATTGGGTTTAATCCTAAAATAAATAAGGCGGTAGCTACTTTAATTAGTGGCTATCGCCTTTTTTTTTGGCTCAAAATAAGGTGTTTCAAGGGCATCAAGGAGCTGTGTTTTTCTACAGGGAGAAAAAATATTTACTGGTATATAGAATTTACTGGGGTTGTGGGAGGGGGGGGGATTTTGTTTCCCCCCTGCTAGAAAAAAAATATATTTGACCAGTATTCGGCTGTGGATAACCCTGTGGATAAACTGTTAATAAGTCTTGCAATATGCAATCATTCATGTATATTAAGAATCATAAGGTTGCTCAAAAACTGGATGAGCATTAAAGGAACAATCCAAATACAACGCCTTTCCAATCACTTCATAAGAGTGAGACCTCCAAGTCTAATTAGTTAGATTTTTAAAGGGTAAGCAGAGATGTTTACCCTTTTTTTTTGTTAGTCGTTGATAGTCGATTAGCATTCGTATCTAAATTGGTATTGGTGTTCGTGTACGAACTTTCTCCAGACGGGTAAATAATATTTATTTTTCTCTGGGCTGCGTGGCAAACGTTTGGTGTTCCATGTAGAACAGCTTTCAATTTGATTGCATTTCACTTAGAATATAGGAATGTTTGCAGTTATTAGACACACTTACAAGTTAGATATACCTGACCCAAGTAATCCCAACAGCACTAAGAGTAGTGCTAAGTGGAAGCACTTGGTATGGATATTTCAAAATGAGCTAGATGCTTTGACCTTTGCCATTTCATTACTCGATGACCCTTTAATTACATCTAATACATGGCTTCTTAAATCAGCTATTCATCAACTTGAAAACGATAGATTCTATCAAGTGGGAAGAGAGAGTGTTGCCATTGCAGAAATACAGGATGCTCCTGAGATTATTTATACAGATGAAAATATACAGAGTGCATTAGAAGAATTAATAACAGAGGGATTAGAAGATGAAGAGCCTATTCATTAGATGTTCAGAAGAAACTTACGAACTAGCACACGCTTTAGCTAAAAAAGAAAGCAGATCACTTAACAAGCAGATCATTCATATGATTCATAACGAAGCAGATGATAAGGGTGTTGTTGTTAAACCTAAAAAACAAGAAACTGTACCAGTTAAGACTGGTTTACAAGGCTTTGTTGGAACAGCGATACAGGGTTCTGCTGACTGACATACCAATAGTTTTGTAGTGCATCCGCACATTCTTGAATTACCATTACCTCCAAGGCATTGATTTTCTTTGGGTTGTTTATCATCAATCCCCAAAACAACTGTTCTTTTTTTCTCCCAACTTCTTCTGTAATTTTTCTTTGAACTTTGATTAGAATTACAGCACGAGATTCGGAGGCTGAATTTTGATGACCAGTAAATAATATTTTATCTAGAGCTGGGGTCTGGACAAAACATCCTGACTTACTTAATAAACCAAGATACTTATCGCATACATTATGTTGTTGGGTATCAAGGTCGTTGTTAAGAAACAGCACATCTATTAAGTGTTGATCAAGCACTATGGCTCGACCAACTTTTGCTTTGGCAAATTGTTTGACTTGAACCTTATGTCTCTTATGTAAGTAAGGACTGCCAATATCATTGACATGGATTTCTTCTTCAGAATTCCCAGTCATAATCGTCATGTAAGACTTCTTCTTCTGCATATCTATTACTCAATGGGTCAAAAGTTAAATTGGTCATGCCAGTTTTTCCACACCATGCCCACCTTTGCTTCCAACAATGTATCTCTACATTACTTTCCCCACGATAAACTGTCAAACCTGTATCACACTTTGAGAACCAAGCGTTGCTTCCACTGATATCATTCCCAGTACAAACATTCTTCTTGCCATCTCTAACAAAAGGTTTTGTTGGATGAGCAATGAAGAAACAAAGAATCTGATATTTCTTGCAAAACAACTGAACTTTAGTAAGCATTTCAGAGATAGCATCTGTGACTAAACCTTGGTGATTGGACTGGATAAAATTGAATGGGTCTATGACAAGTATCTTTACCCCATATCTCATGACTGCATCTGCTCCTTTTTCTAGAACTCTTTCAATCGTGGGCATCCCTCCATCTTGGTAATCTTGGAATAGAAAATGTTCGTTAATGAAGTGTTGCGAGAAGTCTTTTTCTTCTTGGGTCATCCGTGCATTCTGCCCTTCAAAGAAAGGTTTACCAGTAAAGCATTGTGCTAATTGAATTGCATGAAGTGTTGGTGGCTTTTCAAAAGAACAGTAGTTTGTTTTCCAACCATAATTTTTGGCAACATTTACACACAACTGGTCAACAAAAGCTGACTTACCATCTGAGGGATAACCTGTAATTACTGCGAGATAACCTGTCTGCAAATTAAATAGACTATCTACTTGGGCAAACCCTGTGCTTACTCCTTTAGGATATCCTTGATCATACAAAGTTTGGAACTCGTTATCGTAAAAGTCTATGTTGTTTAGACCATGCAAAGGAACTGGCTGTGCATTAAGTATCTGTTGTCTAACAGTCTTAGCATCTGTCTCTATTAATAGATCATTCGCATCTTTATGTCCAAGGTAATCAACCTTATAACATCTAGCTTTGTTAAGTCTCCTTGACAACTCCTGTGCCAAAGCATCTCCACTATCATCTATATCAGTGGCAAGAATAATCCTCTCAACATCCTCGAACTTTGCTCTCTCACTCCACACATACTTAAACCTACCCTCTTCATTTGGGTCAACCTTCTTGTCATCTGCTACTTTGTTTGGTGCTCCATTTGGAACTGAGTAAACTGTAATGTTGCTGTGATTTTGGAATGCCATTTTAATTGCAAGTGCATCCATTTCTCCCTCTGTAATTACAATCGTTGATTCAACTGTTGGTAAATCCTCTTTAAAAGTTTGCTTACCCCATAGTTTGACTGCGTTGTTATCCCACCAAAAGTCTTTCTTACCATTTGCTGTTCTCCATTTGACTGCGATGGTGTTCGTTCCCTCGGCAAAAGAAAAACCTATGACTGGTAAATTATTTTTTTCTGCCAAGACGCAACCACAATCCTCCGCTACCTCCTGACTAATTCCTCGTGCCAATAACCATTGAGCAGTCTTATCTGATTTGGTTTCTTTGGGTAGATTGATTGGCTTCATTGGTTTCTTTGGTGGTGTTTTGACGACTGACATTTTAACTCCTTGTGTTCTTGGAAATGCACCATTGATTCCACAATGATGACAATTATAAACTATGGTTTCTGAATTAATATTGACACTTAGTGGGGTGTCTGTTCTGTTTTTTGTTCTGTTGTTTTGGCAACTAGGACAAGTGATCTTGTATTGACCCTGACCCATGTCACCTGTTTTATTGTTGTGGTTAATGTGACTTCTAATATCACTTACCTCTTGACTTTGCATAAGACCTCCCTTACATTTCTTTTTATACTTACTACTTTTAGTAGTTACTTATTAAAATACTTACTAGGTATATATACCTACTAAGTAATCTTCTTAACCCACACAGCATCAATCTCTTTAGCCATATCATTAGCTAACTTCTTTCTTGATAGTAGTGGGTAAGCACTTAAACTTCCAACTGCACCTCTAACCATATCTGCATCGATATGATTGCGTTTTGCTAGTTTTTTAAAGTCATCTGATATAAAATAAGAGAGTGCCTTACTTGAAATATCAATGTCCTTGCTTCCACAATCTCGAACAGCTTGTTTAATAACCAAGAGATCGAGTTTTGTTTCAGCGTTTAAATCCATTCCCAAATATTAATGCATTCCACCATACTAATCAAGGGTTCATCTGCTTATAAACAAATTAACATCATCTCTCTTGATAAAATTCAATTAGTCTATATAATTTATTCATAACCATCTATTGAGGAAAGCATATGGAGTTTGAAATTAAGAAAGGTATACCACTACCTAGATCAAAAGGTAAACCAAGAAAGTACGACTTACCTTTAGAAGATTTAAAGGTAGATGACAGTATCGTTGTACCACTACCTAAAACCAAAATAAACCAAGAACAAAAAATCATTAGGAACTTTGTGTTGCGATTCACTTACAAGAATCCTAACAAAAAGTTTACTGTAAGACAGTTAGCTGATGGCATAGGCATATGGAGAATTAAGTAATGGAAGCACAGATCAAACTCACTAAGACAATGTTAGACAAAGCAATCATAGATGCTAACAACAGTGTAAGAGAGTTTGTTAAGGTTTATGGCGTTGACTTTAATAAGATGAAGTCAGGCGATAGAGCCACATTAGAAGCAAGGTTTGGTAGCAAAGATAAACCTTGGAGTGGAAGTGAAACTGTTATCAATTTATATAGGACTAATAATGCTAGAGGAGATAGAAGAATATCTATTAAAGGTATTAAATCTCAAGCTGAAGTAGGTAGCATAATTACTATTAGTCTAAATACAGAATTACATTTAGAGCATCCAACAGGAATACTAATTGAAATACACTAACAATCAAAACATACCTGATGAGATAATCAGGGCGGTGCATAACGATAGCTACTCTAAAGGTGCTTCTACTATGTCAGTCACTGGTTTACTTGCTCCTCCTCGCATTAGACTGCTTAAAGAGGAACATGACTCTGAGATCAGTGTGGATGTCTCTAACGAGATTTGGAAGCTACTAGGTCAAAGTGTTCACACTATCCTTGAGAGAGCCAATGAGGGCAACGAGGACACCATCACAGAAGAGAGGATGTTCGCCAAGGTTAATGGTTGGACTATCAGTGGTCAGACTGATTCAATCTCTTTAGGCACTAACACTCTTAAAGATTACAAAGTCACATCTGTTTGGTCAGTTATGTCTGCAATGAAAG
>Ga0207905_1000298_pt1 | contig 12541 bp, 12 predicted proteins | sample LinPmetageLP49_FD_184060 | JGI IMG/M metagenome (GOLD analysis project Ga0207905, IMG submission 184060) | Marine viral communities from the Subarctic Pacific Ocean - LP-49 (SPAdes) | ecosystem: Environmental > Aquatic > Marine > Oceanic | place: Pacific Ocean | collected 2011-08-27 | reverse complement strand
CTCGATCGCCAGAGTGTTCGAAGGTTGTGACTCGGCTGCCTGTTGAGTATCCGCGTTCACGGGCAACGTGATGCAAAGGCAGAACCCGACTAATGCGATGGCAGGTTTTCTCATGCGATGCTCAATGGTCATCTTCATTGACCTGTTGATCAACGGGCACGGTCAGATCGCGCTGAATGATCAGCTGATACTCCTGATCACAAATACGCACGGAGCATTCTCGATCGTCTATCTGATCGCCGATCGAAACCGCCTCGCTTTCAGCACGCGGTTCCGGATCAACCTGCCTGGACTCAGCACCCAAAAACCATGCGGTAACAAAAACGATGGCAATGACAAAGGCTTCCATTACTGCGCACCTCCCGTCGCATTGGGGGCTGAAAACTCCGCGCAACGCTCGAACGCAATGAGGCGGTGAACAGGATCCCGGATGAGATGAAAAGCAGGACCGATCATAAGTCCCATCACGGTTTGAAGTGGCATGGGCTCAAAGCGGCGATGCACCGCTGGCAGTGGCAGCGCCAGCATGGCTTTCGCCTCCTCCGACAGTACAGCATCGGCCGCCAGGCGATAGCCGGAATCTTGCAACATCCAGTGGAAGGCCTCCCCCACACTGTCGATGTCGCCTGGAATGGTGATCGTTCTCGTCACCGATAACAGATCCCGCTGCCCGGCGGGCGCCTGAGCGGCCATCACTGAATAGCGACCCGTTTGGGTCAGCGTGGTCATTGTTGTGACGGGCCGCTCTGCGGCCACTACCGAATGGCTCCCGACGGCAGCACCAGAACAGCACACCAGTATCGTTAGGAGACGAGGGATTCCGTGATGTTTAAACGAAGACATGTTTTGGCCTCGATCGTGATGAATGGCATCATGATCGCCAAGTGATATTCTGGCGTGAATGGTTAATCCGCTCTACGGATGTCGGGCTTTTCTGGGATAATCGGATTTAATGGTTGATTGGGAACCTTTACCCAACCAACCCAAAACTACCCTCAGATGGTTGATAAATCGACCCCTGATTGAGTTCCTCTGCGAAGTCCGGCAGTCCCTTCCCGATGGTTTTCTTGTAGAACGGAGAGACCTTCGCAATCGGGACCTTCTTCTTGTGCTTCGTGGTGTAGAGCATTCGTGCGGAAACGGAGAAAGAGAGAGGTGCTCCCGCAGGAAAAGGCGATAGCGCCCCAGGTGGACCCGGAGCAAGAGACGATCACTGGCGAGGCTTTTGCTCGATATTTGTCAAGTAGCCGTAAAAAACTTCGATATTATTTTGTAGAAAGAAAACAATGTCGCCGTCCTTTCGGACCTCATAACACTCCTCCCCCTCGCCCGGCTGGCCCCAAGTCAGGCACAGCTGCCCCTCCGCTGTCCTCCATCCGCCTGTTACCTTCTCTTGCAGATTTACCCCCGTTAGGTGTCCCTGGGGATGGAATTGATAGGCGTAGTGCACCTGATCACTCATTTCCCGGCCGGAGAACATAGCCCGTAGGGCGGCGTCCTGAATCCTTTCTGAGCGTTGTTCTTCCTCCGCCGCGTGGATAACGTGTGCCGCTAGCGCGACCAGTAGTAGAGCGGCAAAGCGAAACCGACGCATGACCAACCTCCCAGCCTTAGGCATTTGTTCAGGATAGCAGTTAATTTTTGGTCAACGATTAGCGTTTCGTGAATCCGAAAACCTAAAATAAAAACAACGGGTTAATGTCGTATAAGTCAATCAAGATCGCGCAACAGGCTGTTCACAAAGCCGGAGGCGGGATGGCTTCGTAATTAAACCACCCCGCAAACCACTATCGCCTTCGTGCTTGCCGTAAGATGTCCGCTTGAGCCAACCCCCAGACCGGTGAAACCTGGATCTGCTCACCATGAATTGCGTCATGTGCTCGAACATATTGAAGAGCCATCAAAGTCACTTCACTTGTGATCAACCGCCGTTTCCAAAGGGTCAATTTTTTCACGGCAGATAAGCCACGCCTTCGGGCGCTGACAGCACCGTTAGGGTATCGATCACGCTATCGGTGGCCGTATCGATCACCGATACGGTGCCGTCACCGGTGTTGGTGACAAACAGAATGTCGCCGCCTTTGGCGAACGATATGCCGTGGCTGCCCCGGCCTTCACCCAAGGTTATGGTCTTGACCACTTTGTACTCTTGGAGGTCGATTTTCTGCACGGTGCCGGCGCCGTCATTGGTGACATACGCATAGCGCTGGTTGGGCGCAACCGTAACTTGCACCGGGCCGGGGTCGGTAGCAACCTGGGCCAGAAGCCGATTGCGCTGGGTATCGATCACGGCAACCAGATTGGACTTGTTGCAGGCTACCAGTATTCGTCCGTCATCCTTGGTCTTGCTCGCGCCCAGCCCCCCAAGCCCAACTTGAATATGCCCTTCCACTTTGGCACTGTCGCGGTTTATCACGGTGACCGTATCTGCCCCCATGTTGGTAACGTAGATCCGCTGATTGGCGTAGATAGCAAAGTGCGGCATGTGGCCCACGCCAATGGTGGTGACAACCTTGCGTTCACGCGCATCAACGATGACCAGGCTGTTGTCGTATTCGTTAGTGACATAGGCCTCATGGCCATCGGGATGAAAAAATGTATGCCGAGGTCCAAGCCCAGTATGAATCTCGGCGACGACCGTGTCGGTAGCGGTGTCCAGGATCGACACGCTATCGGCATTGTTGTTGGTAACCCACAGTTCTTTTTTGTCCGGGCTGAGGTAGGCGTTGTGGTTCTTGTAACCGACCGGTACCTTGTTCAGCTTCCCACTCGCCAAATCCAGGACGGCCAAATGTCGGCTAAACCAGGAGGTAGTGTAGAGCTTGCCCTCCAGCGGTGGCGCGGAGAGGGCGGGGATTGCTATCAGTACCAACAAAAGTAAAACGGGTATACGTGACATGATTACCTCCTAGGTTTTGGTCAACAGCCCAACTTCCAGCGAATTGGAAATCCAACTACTCGTCCTCGTTCACAGTGGCACAGACAGTGGCATAGTAAGACGGCTCGATGATGGGTTGCTTGACTTGTATCAATACACCTGGAAAAGTGACGATCCCGGCCGGGTTTAATGGCTGGCGTCAATCAAGCTCGCGCAACAGGCTGTTCACAAAGCCGGAGGCGGGATCGCTCCGAAATTCTTCCAGCGTGCCCAGTTGTATCAGACGGCCCGCTTCCATCACCGCAAAGCGATCACACAAGCGAAGCGCCTCTCTGAGATCGTGTGTCACATAAATTACCGCGCTGTGATTTTCGGTGAACAACTGCCTGCACAAATCCATTAAATCCCGCTTTAAATCAATGTCGAGGTTGCTCATGGGCTCATCCAGCAGGACAACCCGGGGCTGTAACACCAATGCCCGGGCGATGGCAACCCGTTGGCGTTCGCCACCGGAAAGCGCATCGGGAAACCGCGTCGCCTTGTCCGCCAGGGACACCCTGGCCAGCATGGCCATAGCGCGTTCCTCGCGCTGTGCTTTGGGAATACCGCGAGCCGCGAGGCCGAAGGTCAGATTGGCCAACAGGCTCAGGTGGGGCCATAGCGCCAGATCCTGAAAAACCATGCCGATCCCGCGCTGCTGAGGCGGTACGATAATCCCGCCCTGGTCACTGGCTAGCGCATCCCCAATATAAATATTTCCCTCAGACGGTGGGAGAAACCCCAGGGCAAGGTGAAGTACGGTCGTTTTTCCACATCCGGAGGGACCCAGCAGTGCGAGGCGTTCGCCCGGATGCAGGGAAAAACTCAGAGAACGGATCGCCGTGTGTTTTCCATAAGCATATTGCACCTTGTCAAAACGTATTACCGGGTTCATCAATAGCGCCGCCGGTGGGATTGTTGAAAAAGCCAGAACAGTGCGACCCAAATGCAAGCGGTCAGCATAACCTGGATGAGCGCCAATGACGCGATCAGTGGTTCCGGCCCATTTGCCTCCAGGGTAAAGATGCGCACCGTCAGTGGTTCGCGGCCGGGCGGGTAGTAGAGCACAGCGGATTCCAAGTCACGCAGGCAGAACACAAAGGCCAATAGCCAAGACGCCGCCATGACGCGAGCCTGGAGCGGCAATACGATGCAAAAAAAGGAACGAAAGAAGCCCGCGCCGCTGCTGGCGGCGGCCTGTTCCAACGAAACCGGGCTCTGGCTCACCGCCATCGCCAGGGAGCGCACGCCGATAATGCCGTAGCGCGCGACGTAGCCCAGTATTATGATGCCCGGCCCGGCGTAGACCCACTGTGTCAGTGGGCGGTTCCACAACGCAATCAAACCGACTGCCAGGAGCGCGGTGGGCGCGACAAAGGCCAGTAACCCCACGCCCTCAAACAAGCGCGCCCCCGGTATTCGCCGGGCAACGCCGTAGCCCACCAGTGTGCCAATCACGACGATGATGGTCGCCGCCACCGCAGCGCCCGTCATACTGTTCGCCAGGCTGTCGCCCAGCCATGCCTGTACGCCCTGGCCGCTGGCGCCACCGGCCAGGGCTTTCGATAGCAGCCCCGCAATCGGCAGTAGCGAGGCCAACACCCATAACCACAGCAATAGCGAAAGCCCCGTTCGCCATGCGCCCAGATGCAGCGGCGCGCACTCCGCCAAAGGTGTCGTCTGGCTTGCGAAAACCCACCCTTTGCCCAGACGCCGCTCCAACAAAGCCAGAAAGACGATCAGTGGAAACAGGGGCAATGCCAGCATCGAGGCTCGGGCAGGGTCATAATCGACACCACCGAGCATGGAGAAAACCACCGCGGGATACACGTCGACACCAAAAAACATCGGCACGCCCAATTCCGAAAAGGCAAGCACGAAGACCACCAATGCACCGAGACCAATCGCCGGGCCGACGGCCGGCAGGAGAATGCCCAGAAGAACTCGCCGAGTCGAGGCCACAGTGCGGGCCGCCATTTCAAGACTGGATGGCAGGCGCCAGAGACTCAGGCTGATGGATACCACAACCACGGGGCTGAAGATCAGGGAAAGCACGGCAATATGTCCGACCGGGCCAAACAGCAGATTGGCACTCAGGTCGTTGCCCAGAACACCCCGGCGGCCGAACAGATAAAACCAGCCCAGCGCCAATAAAAAAGGTGGCAGAAACAGGGGTAACACCTGGATGGCCCAAAGAGCTTGCCGCCCGATGATATCGCCGCGCGCCAACAGCAATCCGGCGGGTATGCCCAGTAGTAACGCGCCGATAACCACGGCGAGACTTAAACCCAGTGAGCGCAGCAACAGCGCCCACTGTGACGCTTCTATGCCGCTCGCGGCGGCGGGACCGGCGGTGTCGAGCAAGCCGAAGAATGGCCACAGAAGCGGTGCCAGGGCAATGCCGGCAAACAGGCAACCCGCCGCAGCCACCATCGTCCAGGGGCGCCACTGCTGCGGAATCTTCAGAGTCCCGCCCATTGACGCAGCCAGGGCTGAATGGCGGCCATCTGTTCGGCGACGTCGGCATAATCCAGCGGCATGGCTTTCAAATCGCTGCCGCTTCTAACAAATTCGGGCGCACTCAGTCCGTCCCGCAGCGGGATATGGGCGGCGCTGTCCGCCATCATTGTCTCGACCTCCGCGGACAGCAAAAAGTCGATGAGCTGAACGGCAGTCTCCGAATTGGGGCCGCCGCGGATTTTGACCACCACCGTGGGCATTACCAGGGCGCCCATGTCACCCTCGCCCTGATCCGGGTAGACCACGCTCACCGGCGCCCCGGATTGCAGTGCCACAAACGCATCGTCGGTGTCAGTGAGGCCGAAGGTGATTTCACCGCTCGCCACCAGCCGCTTGACTTCGCCATTGGAGCTGGCGATTCGCACCTGGTTGTCCTTGAGCGCGTTGAGAAATGCCTTGGCCTTTTGCTCGCCCCAGATGCTGAACCAGGCGGCAGTGTGCATGGTGGTGGTACCAAACAGGGGGTTAGCCATGGCGGCTTCGCCGCGCCACTGCGGATCGGCCAGGTCGAGCACCGAGTCGGGCGCCGGGCGCGCTCCCAGCCGCTCGGTATTGACGAGCAGCACCCTGGCGCGGGCGGCAAAGCCGGTCCAGCGACCGTCACCCGCCTTGAACGACGATGGGATGGCTGCGGCCTGAGCAGAACGATAGGGCGTTACCAAATCGCGATCCATCAACAAAAAAGGCCGCACCGGATCGCCGGACCAGAAGACATCCGCCTGGGGATGCGCCGCCTCGGCGATCAGGCGGTTGAGTACGCCGGTGCTCTTGGTTTCCTCCGTATCAAACAGCGCCTTGACCTCGATACCGGTTTGGGCCTCAAAGCGCCTGAATACCGGTTCTGAAAAGATCTGGTCCACCGAGGTGTACACCACCACCTGAGAGCGGTTGGCATCGCCCGATGTGAAAAAAATAGTGATGGCAGCAGCCAAGGCAATGCCGATCGCTGCAACAGCGAAGGCACTAAAACGAGTGGGAATTTTCATGGGACTTTTGTTTACTCACAAGGGCGCTCACTCACAGGGCTTTTATCGTCAGATCGTCAAACTGCGTGACCGCGTCCGCCTTGGTCCACAATCCCACGGAACCCTCCGTATCGAAGGTGTGATCCTCCACCTCAAACAGTTTGCGGTCGTTCAGGAAAATCTCGATAAGCGATCCCTTCGCCACGACGCGCAGGGTATTCCACGCCTGGTGCGGTACGGGTGCCTCGACACCATAGGCGTCACCCTGCCCCTTGACACCGATATTGCTGCGTTTACCGTTCTGCGTTTTATACGCTACCACGTTGCCCTCCAGCGCGTTTGCCCGCACAACGTAGTAGTTATCCGGGTTCTGGTAGCGGAATATGATGCCGCCCGAGGCATCCACTTCGCCGCTGAGCGTTTTGAATTTCACCGCCACATCCACATCGCGGGCCGCGAAGCTGCTAAGCACCAGATGGGGATAGCGGGCGTTGGTGGTATCGGCGTTGAGTTGCGTCAGTACTTGATCGGCCGTGCTATCGCCGGAGTCTTGAACCTGCCAGTCGCCGGGCTCGCCGCCGCCGGTGAGCCCGGCGGAAAAGCCCGCAGGTATGTCGCCCGCGTGATCGGCCGAAAAGTCAAACACGCGCGCGTCCTGAGGTGTTGGCGGCGCCGCGGCCATGCTGGTAGGTTCCGTGGAGCGTGAACAGGATGCACCGAGCAAGGTCATGCAAACGGCGAGTAGCAAACTGGTCATAAAAGCGGATCTACGGGACATATCAGTGCCTCCTGACGTTATAGGTATATTGGCGCGATGCTAGTTTTGCAAAGCAAGTGCCGCCTGCAGTCCCCTGGCGAGGGTTTCAGGATTGCCTTTGCCCCAGTAGTGCACAAAATAATAGGCCGGAGCTTCGCCCATCATATGATTATGCAGGGCAACAATGTGAATCCCGGCCTTGCGCAGTTGGCGCAATACCGGCTGAACCTCATCGGCGGTCATGGCGAAATCGCCATCCACGACAACCTGTTCCCGGTTACCGGAAAACGCGATCCAGGTAGACAGGCCCATTGAAGCGCCAAAGTCGAGCCCGTGCATTGACGCGTTGCGTCCAAAGGTGAACTTCAATACATCGCCGTTGCGCTCGGCCTTTGCATCAAGGATTTTCTCCAGTGCGGCCACATCGTAGTCGCCGGTAAGCCTGGGCGGCTCTCCCGGAAAGCCGTTTGCGGGCACGGGTTTTTTTTGGCGCAAGGCTTTGATGGCATCCCACATGGCCTTCACACCTGCCGCCAGAGTATCGGCACTTTGACCATGACCACCAATATGCATGAAATAGACGGCCGGACGATCAAACACAAAATGATTGTGCAGTGCCGTAACCTCCAGGCCGTGAGCAAAAGCGGCGTCCATGGCGGGCGTAATCTCATCCTCGAACACCACCGTATCACCCATGACCATCACGCCTCCGGAAGGCATGGCTTTGAAGGCCGCCCAACTGCCGAGACCGGCAGCAGGTGGAAATTTCAAACCGTCGATGGTCACAGGCACATCCTTGCGTGCCCAGCCGATGCGCACGACGCCATCCGCCTTCACACTGGCTTCGGTTCCAGCGGCTTGTCCGATGGCCTTTGCATTCAGTGCGCCGGGCTCGGCGGCGTTAATGGTCAGCGGTGTCAGTAACATCATTGCCCAGAAAAATGAGAGGGTATACAGCGTTCTCAGTTGGTTCATTTTTTTGTCTCCATTTTGCGTTAATCAATCTTTCACATTGCGCCTAGACCGAGACCCGCCCAGCTGTGTTGCAGCATAGCAGGCCGAGGTTCCGGCTTTATTACAGCGCCGCTCCGCTACCGAGTACCACGTAATAAACCATTCCCAGCACTGCGCTGGCTGCAATCACCGCCAACATGCCCACCTGGAAGCGCAGCATGGCGATAAAGGCCCCCAGAGCCAGAACGACGCTGGCGATTTGGATGCTGCTCCATGCTGGCATCATCAGTTGCATCCCGAAAGCCCGAACCGTGTCGACCTCTTTAAAAGCCACATGTATCGCGAACCAGATGGCCAGGTTCAGCATCACGCCCACCACAGCGGCGGTCACCGCCGACAGCGCCGCGCTCACCGTCTGATTGCCGCGCAGCGTTTCCACATAGGGCGCGCCGAGGAATATCCACAGAAAGCAGGGAACAAAGGTCACCCAGGTTGCCAGCACCGATGCGAGAATACCAGCAGTGAAGGGATCAAGCAGTCCTGGGTTCCGGAAGGCGCCCATAAAGCCCACGAATTGCACCACCTGGATCAGGGGGCCGGGTGTGGTTTCCGCCATGCCCAGGCCATCCAGCATTTCCCCGGGTGCCAGCCAGCCGTAATTCTGCACCGCCTCCTGGGCCATGTAGGCCAATACTGAGTAAGCACCACCGAAGGTGACGACCGCCAGCTTGCTGAAGAAAAGTCCGATTTGGGTGAAGATATCGTCATAACCCAGCGCCATAGCCAGAACGACGAGTGGTGTGAACCACAGCGGCAGCCAGATCGCGAGCACCTTGAATGCCCGTTTGCGCGTTGCCTGGGTGTGGTGTGCGGTGCCGCCATCCATCATGGCGTCGATCGGACGCCCGGCGTCCTCGGGCGTATCGTGCCCCTTGATGACCACGAAACCTCCCGGGTCCAGATGTCGTCCCAGCAGACCGATGAGCCCAGCAGCCAGGATCACCATCGGAAACGGCACGGCGAAAAAGAAGATCGCAATAAAAGCGATGGCGGCCAGTGCGTACATATAGGCATTCTTGAGGGCGCGTTTGCCGATACGGATGACCGCCTGAATCACGATTGCCAGCACAGCCGCCTTGATCCCAAAGAACAGCGCCTGCACCAGGGTCGCGTCCTGGAAGCCCGCATAGAGCACACTCAACACCAGGATACTCAAAAATCCCGGTAGCACAAACAGACCGCCCGCCACGAGTCCACCCTTGACGCCATGCAGCAGCCAGCCGATGTAGATAGCCAGTTGCTGGGCTTCCGGGCCGGGCAGCACCATGCAGTAATTCAGGGCGTGCAGGAACCGGCTTTCACTGACCCAGCGCTTTTCGTCCACCAGGATGCGGTGCATCACCGCGATCTGACCGGCGGGACCGCCGAAACTCAGGATCGCGATCCGCAACCAAACGCGCACGGCCTCTCCGAAGGTGATGTGATGACCGAATGCGTTGGCGTTGCCACCCGTCGTTTCTTTGGCGTTTTGATTGACCCTGTTGGGGGGCGAGGATGGTGATGTCGAGTGAGGGGACTCCTGCACGTTTTATTTCCCCTTGGTGTAAGTTGTGTACAGGCTTTCGAATACCTGATTGGCAGCCAACAGTAGTTGGTGATCGTCGCCATGGGTCTCACGAAGTCCCATCAAAACACACTCGACCCCGGACGCTTCCGCCGGCTGGTGCCCGCCCACATCAAGGTAGTGCACCATTTCTCCTATCCGTTGCAGAGCGGGCTGGCGCAGATCGAAGCTCGCCAGCAGGGTCTCGAAGGTGACTTTTTCAGCCACGTGGGTGAAGGTTGCCCCATCGAAATCGAATCCCAGCGCCTCATCGGGGCAGTCGTCCGGCGAAGCCAGCCACAGAAAGCGCGCGGACAAATCGATAAAACGGCCAATCAGCCAGGCGCTGGCCAGGCGATCCACCCAGGGGCGCTGCCTCGTCGCCCAAAGCCTGCCTTGGTAATCGGCACGATCAAGATGCCGGATCGCGCCCAGTGCAGGCTGCGGTTCATCAGGCGACAGAACCCTGTTGGCGTCGGTTTCCAGCTGCTGCAGGGCCGTATCGGTCCGATCAACTGCAGCTCCGGGAAAAAAGTCTATCTGTGACAATCGTGTAAAGCGTTTGCGCAGTTTGCGCGTCTCCTTCATGACCTCCATTGCGGATTCTGGCGAAAGCCTGCCCCGCAGTTCTGTAATTGCCGAGAGCAACACCTCATAGTCTTCCGAACGATCGAACAGTGCAGAGAACTCACCGGCTTCCGGGCAGTCGGTGGGCAGCACGTGTGCGACTCCCCCGGCCTCACGGACGTCGCTGGCAATTGCCCCCAACTTCTCGACATGATCAGGTTGAGCAGGCAGCAGATAGACGCCGTCGCGGAGCGAAGCCGCCCCCAACGCCTTGATGGAGCGCCAAGCCCGCATACGCACCGTGGCGTTTGCAGTGGGGAGAGAGAGTACTAACAGCAACCATGACATTCTGTAGAGCTTACTACCAGCTTGCAATATACACTACTGTTTTTTTGGTTCGACCAGATCTTCCGGTGAGGGATCTGTCTGGACGCTTCACTCCCTATGACGGAATCAACCAGATAATCCGGATACCCCCTCCGCCTATCTGCCTAAGTAGACTGCGCTGATCTGCTCGCGGGCGTGGCCCAATTCGCGACTGATGGTGAGTCGTGCTTGATGGTCCTGCTGTCGTTGCTCGATGCTTAAACTGTTTGCGACCGGTCCACCCGCTGCAGGACAGGCCCAACCCGTCAACGCCTGATAGCGTGACTGGGCATACGCATGGCGCAGGCCATGCAGTTTCGATAAACCTGCCTGAGTGGTATGACGTTCGTAGGTCCGCAACTGTTGGATGTAGGTTTTCTGCGGTGGAATCAGGGAACCAGATCCCACCAGTCGGTGGGCACGATTCAAGACGGCACGCTGTTCCTGAGTGAGCACCGGCACGATCCGCATCTTGCCCCCTTTCGTCCAGGTAGCTTTCAGGCGAACGTGATCACCTTGGTCGGCATACGCTGGGATAAATTTGATCGCCTCCTCCCTGCGCAATCCGAAGGCGCGCTGTAACTCCAGAGTCATTCGCACATGTTCATCATTAACGCTGGTCAACGCATCGTTACCGACAACCACCGCCTTGGAGTGTTGACTGACAAACTGCCGATCGGGAATGCCGTAGAACTCATTCGATCGGGCGATAACATTGCGTCTATCCACCTTGGCGGCCCACCAGCGCAAGCAATTCATACGGTTTTTAATGGTACCGGCCGCCATGCCCTCGCTGAGCCATCGTTTAACCAGGGCGTCCACATGCTTCGGCTTTAGGGATCGGGTAGTCATGCGCCGATACCCCATCTCCTGCAGCTGATTGGCAATCTGGTTAAGTATGCGCGCTCGATTGGCTTGCGTACTGTAACTGCCATCGCGATTGCGTTTGCACAACTGTTTCAATTGGTAGTTCAGGTCTCTCATCGTGTACTTTCCAGTCTGGTAAGTGTTTCTGACCAACCACAGGCTCGTAGCCTGACTGGGTCCGCCGAAGCGGAAGGGTCAAGGGACACTACTCCCCGTTCGACCTGATAAGCCTGGTCGCAGGCAACCTGGCTGCTCTTCTGCTGAAGATGGTGCCGGTTAAACCAATGGACTCTAGGAGTCAGTTGCGATGGTGAGTACTTCACCTCCCTTTAAATGAGCGGAACCATCGGTCCGCGAGTTGAAAGAAACCGTCGATAAAACGGCGCGTTGGAAGTCGGCTACTTGCAAGCCGGGTTTGAGGTGGCGATAGCCAGATTGAAGCGAGGACGAACGTCCTGCTATTGAGGAAACATTGAAGATGAGCTGCAGCTGATGCTGTGCGCCATGGTAGCTCGGCTGGCGCCGTTGCCGTTTTTGCCATTTTCGATGGCGAGGGCGACAATCCTCATCCACGTTACCGCCGTGGCCGCGTATGGAACTGTTTACGTTTCTTGGCTGCTAGTATAGTTAGAGCAAACTCGCTGGGAACGCATCAATCCGAGCGCAATCCGTTGTCGTTCCGTGCTCCGCCGCCCTCGTCACTACCCCGCTTCGCTAAGCAGTGACGAGGGCTTCGTTCGCATCAACCACCACGCCAGGTCTGCGACCTGTCATGGACGTTGAACAAGTAGATCTGTTCGACCCACGGTTACACTGGAACCACCATGGGGCTGTACGCTGGTGGCCGACAATTTTTACCGTACGGGATATATTCTTACTCAAGCAAGCCAATACTCTTATATTTATCCCGTACGGTAAATATTTATTGATTTAACTGCGTCTGCATGCTATTTTTTACCGTACGCTCATTTTTTGGATAGATTATGGCTCACGATCAGGTGCAATACGGTGCAATCCGATCCGCT
>Ga0207905_1000296_pt1 | contig 12562 bp, 18 predicted proteins | sample LinPmetageLP49_FD_184060 | JGI IMG/M metagenome (GOLD analysis project Ga0207905, IMG submission 184060) | Marine viral communities from the Subarctic Pacific Ocean - LP-49 (SPAdes) | ecosystem: Environmental > Aquatic > Marine > Oceanic | place: Pacific Ocean | collected 2011-08-27 | reverse complement strand
GCTTAAATAAACTATATCATTAGTAGTAGGAAATGTTCCACTACCATTATGATAGTACACTCCTACTGCTCCTAATTGATTACACATGTCTGCAACAAACGCTGATGGATTACCTACTGAAAAAGCTGTTAATGTCGCAAAGCTTCTTCCGTAAAATTCACTAAAAGCATGAGGTGCGCTTTGATTGACAGCTGGAGTAGCTGTAGCATATATTTTTACAAGCGAGCCTGTTTGAGGCGTTGAGCTACTACCAGACAAAGGTGCATTAGCAGTTGCCGACCTACCAGCTACGGTATTCATTTGACTTGCTTTTATTTCTCCTGAACTTGGTAAACTCATTACTCTTTACAATTACAATTATTACAAGCGCAAGGCTTATTTTTTAATCCTTCTATTTCAGTTTTTAATTCTTTTATAGCTTCAATTAAGTAACCAGTTAAGTTACCATAGGCAACACCTAAAGTTCCATCTGATTCATTAACAAGTTCAGGTGCTATTTCTTGTATTTCTTGGGCTATAACTCCAGAACTTGATTTACCTGTGTCAATTCTATCAAAACTAACACCTCTCATTTCATATACTTTAGAACCATCTAAAGTTTTAATATTTTTCTTTAATTTTTTATCTGAATAAGCCACAACATCTCCAACAGCTGTTACTGTTCCTGTAGTTGCTATTGTAAATAAAACAGCTGTGTTATTTTTATAAAAAGTATGGCTAAAATCACCGATATTTTGGTATCTCATGTTGTCGCTTTCCCAGTATATACCATTTACATTAGTACCATTAGCTTGAAATATAGCACCTCCTGATAAAGCCACTGCGGTGGATCCAAAAGTCATTGTGCCGGCAGCACCTGATATGCTGGCAAAACTTGTAGTTCTAATTCCTACGTTTTTGGCAAAATAGTTAGATGAACCAGTTTCACCCCACGACCACATACCAGATGAATTACACTCAATTCCTCTATAATCTGTTCCACCTCCACCGTTTGCATAGAATCTAGTGTTAGCTCCATCTAAATAAAAACCAGAAACATTATCTTTTTGATAAACTATAACTTTACCTTGAGCAGATATTTTTAATCGTTTACTAAAATCAGTGGCAGCTCTTGTATAAAATTCAAAACCACCTATTTCAGTAAATATATTATCAACAACAGCTCTTATGCTTCCCCAGTATTTAGAGTTTCCAGAATTATCTTTTGCACCCATGTTAATATATGCAGCTGTATCACCGTTTGATGGGCTGGTTTGATTTAAAATCAAATCCATTTGTGGGCCATAACTATCCACATTTTTTACCACACGAATCATATCACCAGTTCCTTCAAGATGTAGTTTAGCAAGAGGTGCGGTTGAAATTCCAATACCCACATTACCCGTATTTCCACTTATATCAGGGTTTAACCAAGTGGTATATGGTGAAGCTCTATCAACTCTAAGATGTGTAGTGTAGGCTCCTGCTAATTTACTATAAATTTCAGTAAAGTTACTTGCTTCAAAATATCTTAAACCACCTCCGTAACTTGGCGTTTGACTATCAGCAAAACTTAAATACCTTGAACTACCTGCTGGTACATTTATGCAAATTCCCGAATCAGGATATGAAACATCCCAAGGAGCAAAAGAACCTGTACTATTAGCTCCATTTAATTGCCAAATATCTGAAGCCTCTGTAATCATTACCGCATCTTTTGCGTTATTGTTTTGAGCAACACCAAATTTTAAACCTGCACTTCTTGCGGCAGCTGATGCAAAATTAGCTGTTCTATAGCCAACTACTCTAGGTGCTGTATCATCTGAACTAAATTGTCCAGGTGATAATAGTAAGCTAGATGTTGGAACAGTTGTTGGTGATGTTGTATCATTAAAATCATATTTAACTAATATTTTAGGATAATCAGTCCCTGAGCTTTGTCTTATATCTAATAATTCTCTAGGGTATGTTTCACCCGCAAGAGGGTTTCCGATCCCGACGTTTCCTTCGGAATTTATGCGCATTTTTTCTGTAGAATTTACACCATTTACTCCACCACATTTAAAACTTATACATGTTTGACCAGTACCATAAATGTTGTCTTGTAATTCAAAATCAACTGCTGCTGCAATATTACTCTGTCCGTTATCAGTTCTAAAATTAGTTTGTTGCAAACCACCTATAACTGTACCTGGAGTTATTGAACCCCACCCTCCTGTGTATGGTGCTCGTAATTTTATTTTATAAATTCTATATCCATTACTCGCCAAACCATCCAATAGTACACTTCCTCCAAAAGTTGCACTGTTTGTACCATCCAAAGCTAACATTGTGGTATAATCAGCTTTCATAAAATTAAAAACGTTAGCACTACCTGCTTGAAAATAAATTTCATTGTTTGTACTTCTTAAAGAAATACTTGGAGTATTTATTGCAGGTAAAGTAGCAGGAGTTAATAATATATTATCTAAAGTAACATTACCTGTAATAGATATTGATTCATTTGCTGTAACAGGGCCATCAAGAGTTATCCCTGAATCGCCTCTAAGGGTAATTGTGTCTGTTCCGAATTGTAAGAATGTATCGGTATTACCGTCATGAAACAAATAATTTGGTATTTTTAAATATCCACTTGTAGTTACTGTCCCAACATTATCTATGGTAATAGCATTTACACTTCCCGCATCAACCTGTAGCGTCATGCCTACCGCTGCGACAATAGATGAACCTCCTAAAGTTAATGTTCCTACTTCTAAGGTTCCATCAATACTCTCGTTACTTAAAAATTTAATTGCCATAAACGCCTATTTATGCAAAGATAGTTAATTAGTATTACTTATATTTTTTATTTGGGCTTGTAAATCTTCGATTTGTTTTTGCTGTTCTTTTATAGCTTCAATTAAATATCCAGTTAAGTTGCCATAAGCAACTCCTTTATATTCACTATCATTATTTACTAATTCAGGTGCAACTTTTTCTAACTCTTGAGCTATAACCCCACTACCTTGTTTACCTTCTTTTTCAAACGACACACCACGCATTTTTAATACTTTTGATCCGTCAAGTGTATTTATATTTGATTTTAATCTTTCATCAGAATAAGCAATAACATCGGCTGATGCTAAAATTGAACCTGTCACATGTAATTTATATGATGGAGACGATTGTCCTATTCCTATATTTCCACTATTATTTATAACAAAATCAGCAGTTCCACTATTTACTCCAGTTCCTGTTGAGTTTACTACAGGATCTGTATTACCATCAGCAGACCTTACTATAGCAAATTTATTATTATCTAAAGCATTAGTTATTAAAAATCTTTTTGCACTTCCTGTCATATTAGTGTCAGCGTGCAATAATATCTGCCCATATGTTCCATACCAATTTGTACCATTAGAGTAGTTATTTTTACCTCGAACTCTTAACTTGTGTTCATAGTTTGTGGTACTAGATGTAACTGGTTGGTAACCAACTGTTAAATTAGTGTATATTCCTGAGTCACCAATTACATCTAACCTATAACCAGGCGAAGTCACTCCAATCCCAACATTTCCTCCGTTTAATAAAGTAAATCTTTCTTGAGCTCCTCCATCGATAATCCTTAATCTATCAGTTGAACCACCATAAGCAATTTGCATTGCATTACTATTATTAGCAAGTAAAATGGATGCTTTAGATGTATCATCATTACCATTTGTAGCATTTCTTTTTATTTGAACTAAATAATTGCTATCAGCATACATAGATGCTCCATCTGTTATTGATAATTTAGTAGTTGGCGAAGTTGTTCCGATTCCGACGTTGCCACCGTTAATGAATGAATCCCCGTTTGTATTAAATTTAACTTGTGTTTGAAATGAAGAATTCAATATACCAAAATAAGTATTTGCTCCTTCAAAATATGCACAATATTTTCCGTTGTTGGCAAAATGTATCGTACCACCAGAGGTTAAACTTTGATAAGTATTAGCCGCATAACCTGGTAAATCACCTAGCTCAAAATAACCACCTGATGAATAACCACTTCTTCTTATATTACCATTTAAAACATCTAATTTTGCCGCAGGCGAAGTCGTTCCTATACCAAGCTTTTCACGTATATTTTGATATTGACGAACGTTAAATGGAGATGGTGCCGCCTGTGTATAATTACTAGAAAGAGTTACATCTTTTAAATTATTTGCTGCAGCACCAAAATATTCAATTAAAATTCTAACACTGTTACCGCTACTTGTAAGTTTATATATAGGAACAATAAATTTAGAGTTAGTTGAATCCCAAGCTAAATTACCTATTGTAAAATTAGTAGAAACACCGCCTGTTGCTATAGTTATTTCTGATTGACTATTACCAGTTCTCCATATACTACCATTTGGATTATAACCAAAAGGAATTACTTTTGTTAACTTACCTGATATGTCTTGATGTGAATAAGATCCAGATAAAGTAATTTTATAATAACCCTGCATTGCAACATTAGGAAATTGTATGTTTACAGCTAGATTAGACACTGTATTTGTAAAATAAGCTGTCTCTAATTCTATTTTTGAATTTCTATTACCAACAACGTCTATAAATGAAGCATTACGAAAAATACTACCATATTGATATATGTCTCCAGTAAAGTTTGGATTACCAGACATAGTAGGAATAGATGCGCTAGCCGCAGTTAAATTACCTGTAATAGACATTGATTCATTTGCTGTAACAGGCCCATCAAGTAATATTGATGTATCTCCTCTTAAAGTAACTGTTCCTGTTGTAAACTGTATACGAGTATTTGTATCGCCTGCGTGAAATAAATAATTAGGAAAATAAGTATAATAAGCAAAAGTTACAGTTCCAGCATTATCTATAGTTATTGCGTTTAAAGGTGTTCCCCCTCCATCTACTTGTAGTGTTAAATTATTGTTAGCCCTAACAAAGGTTCCACTTAAATAAATATTTCCTAATTGCCAAGTGTCTCCGGTGCTACCTTGCACTGACCACCTTGTGCTATCACCGCCTACAAAGCAAAACTCATTTGGATTTGTACTATTGCTCCATATATTTCCAGGGCCCCCGTTTCCGTTAGTACCATATCTTGCACCAGAATTTCCTGCCCAAAACAACCCCCATGTATTACTAGCTGCAGCCACCATATAAGCACTATAATCAGATCCAAGTCTAAAAGGATAATTATTTTGTCCATCGCCAGAAGTTGATACAGTGCCAGAGTGTATTGGAGAAGCCACTGAGGTGTTAAAGGTAAAGCCTCCTGTATAACTAGAAGCCATAGTTAAAGTTCCAGTCGATATTATTGTGCCACCTGATAATCCGTTGCCTGTAGCGACAGATGTTACTCCTGTAACCGTGCTAGATGGCGCATAAAATCCATCTGTTACTCCTGTTCTGAATTGAGCTGGTGTAACATATCTTAAATACGCATCGTTACTTGCTGTAATTCTTGTGATTGATCCTGTATGGTTTCCAGATATTGAGTTTATCCATCCAAAATTTGCATGACCATTAGCTTGAGTTCTTACTATTTGATTTGCTACATTATTAGTGCCTGTAGTGTTTATGGCTAGACCATTAAACGTAGCGCCTTGTACATTTCCAGATACCGTTATATCGCCTGTTATGGTTTGTCCGCTAAGAAATTTTATCGCCATGTAGGTAAATTAAATTTTTACACTACAGATATCAATATTCTTGTCGATGCATTTGCAAGTGCCGTAGTGGTACTTATTACAACTGTTGTGGTAGAATCTCTTTGAACATCACAGTAAACAGTGTCTCCTGTTGCAATATCAAACAATTGAACTATAACGTCTTTAGTGTTTAATGAATGAGTCACAGTAATAGGGTTTGTAGTACCGTCTCCAATATTAGCTGAGAAATTTAAGTTTGTTCCTACACACGATTGAACTGCTGTACAAAAATCTGTAATTTGTGTAGATGGAATAGCTATATCTGCATCTGACATTGCTGTAACAATACCGTCTGTATTGATAGTAGTGCTAAGTGCTTTTGTAACTCCTCCAAATGTTCCATTAGATGTTTGTGCCGCTATAGAAACTGCTCCAGCACTTACTGTAAGTCCCCCCGCTGTTGGAAAACTAGCTAGACCTACTGTTGATGCTGTTGCTAAATCAGTATCCGACTGTACTATTACAAAATCACCCTCTACAGATGCTCCTGCTGCCGCTGCCGTATTACATATAACTTGATCTCCTACTGTAAGTGGTGTGGCTGCGTTTGCAAAGAAATTACCTGCTGTTGTACAGACGTAAAAATCTCCAACCGCAATTGCGACTCTTGTATCTCCCGCTGCTGGCTGATCGTTTTGTGTAAGGTTAGTTGTACCTCCATCAATCGTTCCTGTCGCTGCATTAAATCCTCCTTTTATTTGTAATGAACCAACAACTGCATTATTTAACTGCTGTAAGTTTACTGCATCTGTACTTGCTGTACCAGCTAAAAGGCCTGTAATTTTATTACTACCCATTGCTAAACTAGCCGCAGGTGTACCTAATAAGTTAATAGGAATTTCATTACCTGCTTTTCTTTTTTGATCCGTACCATCTAAAACAATAAATTCATCAGTTGCAAGCCAAACTTGAGTCATGTCTGGTAAATCTTGTAAAGCTAAATTAATTGTAGCCGCCTTATTAGTAGAGTCAACACTAGAAGTTACAATAGTAAGCCCCGTATTAGAAACAAAATCAACAGTTACTCCATTTGTAATTGATTGAGAATTTGCTCCATTACCTTCTACATCAAAAGAAAGAATTGGTGCACCACCTGATCCTGCCGTTAGCAATCTACCTTGTCTGTCAACTGTTATTGTAGCGTTAGTAAAAGTTTGCCCAGTCATGTCTGCGGTCGTATTGTCAATAGTTATTGTGTTTTTTACAACAGCGCCATCTAAAGTTACAGCTGTAGAAATTCCTTGAGATCCTATAAAATCAACGGTTACTCCACTAGCTACAGATTGACTGCCAGTATCACCCTTTGCAGTCCAACTATATATAGACCCATCTAAAGCAATCCAGTTAGTTCCATTGTAAAACTTTAGTATATTTGAAGAAGTTCTATAAATAAGCCTTCCTGCCACAGAGCTACCTGCTACTGGATCAGCTGATCCTGAAATATTATCAACTGCAAAAGATTTTAGTTGATTGTTGTTTAAATTAATATTAGATAAATATGATATTGCCATAGCTTTTTGTTTTCTTAATTAAAATATGCTTCTCCGTCATCAAATACATCTGCAAAATCTATTGTTACAGTATTTATATCGTCATACGTTACGTCCGCATAAACTTCTTTATATTTTGTTGTTCCACTTACTAATGAAGCAATTGAAACAGATGGATATTTATTCAATCCATGTGTCACCGTGTAGGTGCTTGCTCCAGTTAATGTAACTTTTTTAGTTGCATCTCCTGAGCTACCTGCAGGCGTTAGCAAAGATATGAAATATTCTTTTCCTATTGTTAAGGTTCCAGCCCCTGAAACAAAGGTAAGAGGAACATTGTAAAAGTCTTGGTGTGGAGCTGGTAATACTGTTGCAGATCCCCATGTAAAAATTCCAAAATTATTTACATTATCTGTTTGTGTAATTAAAACATCTGCACTAGCTAATGGGTTAATGTAAAACGGAGATATGTCTACTCCAATTTCAGATAACTCATTTTTACTTAATGCTACACTTACAGGCTTTCCAGTAACACCATTTCCTATTTGATCAAAGTTTATATTTCCTAATGGAGTTAATACTCCTGTAGAAGGATTTCTAAAACCTATTGTTCCAGCACCAACAGGTACTGTTTCTGTATATTTGTAATTAAGAGCTTGTCTTGCAGCTCCTTCTTGGTTCATGTAGGCAGCAACAGAATCAATTGTAAAGTTTTTGGTCGCAAACGCACTGTTAGCGTCTGATCCAATCCAATAATCTGTTCCTACAAGGTTTGTGTCTAAGGGATAGGTACTAATTCTAGCCATAGTAATTTATTATGAAACAAAGATAATCAAAAAGAATTTATCCTTTTTTTACTTTTTCAATCGACCGTCCTCCGAAATAAGCTCCGATGGTTGTCATTAAAACAAGCTGCAAAAGATCCGTCCATTTTTCATTAACCTCAAAAGAAATAAACCCGCTATCTATAAAAACCATAAGTACTGTAGACACTACTAGAAATATAAGAATTAAAGGACGTACTGATCTAGTTAGCCAGTTTCCATGTTGCAAATCCACCTTCCATCTTTCCGTCACATTTTTTTGCATGTCAGCCTCAGCATCAATAAAAACTTTATCCATTTCTTGTTTTAACTTTGCCCGCTCTTCTTTCGAAAAAGTATGTTTATCTATGATGCTAGATATTTTTCCTGCAATATTTGAACCAACACCACCAAATAATTTTGCTAGTATCTCTTTCATTTTTTACCTTTTAATAATATTTTAGCACTTGGTCTAATAACTACATCTGGAACTGTAGTAACTGGCTTTGGTTTATTGTTTGTTCCTCCCGAACCGCCAGAGTTGCCAGAAGAAAATCCTCTGTTGTCAGAATATCTGAATTGATAATTATTTTGACCGTAATATGGTCTATAATAATTATAATTGCTATAAACTGGATAATAACTATGATACATGTTTGGTCTGATTCTATCAATAGGGACAAGTATTGTGTCACCTTGCAAAGTAACAGCAACTATGTGTGATGCTACTTTTGGTGGTGTGTAAGACCCACAGCCTATTAACAATAATAAAAATATTACAACTATAATTGGAAACAATAATATTATAATATGTTTTTTCATCTTTTATAAACTTTATCTTCTATCTTATCTAGTCGTTTTGCTTCCGCCTCAATATGTTGTTCTAAAAACAATATTTTTTGATTTATTATTTCAAGTGATTGTGAGGGTGGTAAAGTTTTAGCAACTTCAATCTCTTGTTTGTTTAATTCTATCTGTTCAGTCAACTTTGAGTAAGTTAATACTAAAGAGATTAATCCACCTAAACATACTATTATTGTTTTTAAGTCAAGAGTAAAGTCTTTAACTCCATCTCCATCTAAATCAATCCCTACCGCTTTTTTTTCTATATTATTGTTAGCCATTTGTAATATCTATATAAATTGTTTTACCTTTATCTCTTACTGCTTTTAATATTCTGTTTCTATTCTCTTCTTTTGATTCATAGCTAACATGAATCCAATCTGGATTTGATTCGTTTCCAAACTCGTAGATCATTTGATCGAAGTCTAATTTTTCTTTAATATAATTAAACATTTCCATATTTGTTTTGTAACCATACAAATCATCTATGTCCATTGCCTTTCCTTCACAATGTTGTGAAGTAGCACTTCCTCCGATAGCTTTATTTAAAGCTTCAGATCTATAAAAACTATTAATTTTTATAGGCCCTCCAACCCAATCTCTTAATGGTTGAAATACTTTTTCCGCCAACACTTTCATATTGGCTAAAATCGTGCCATCTGGTGTATTGGCAATACCTAATCGTAAAGCTGTTATTGATTTAGTCGCCTCTTTTTCTGAAATATTTTTACTTATCATCTTGTTTTAACTTTAGCCATTTGTGTGCAGTGTAGCCAATAGTTAATACAAGTAGAATAATCTTAAGCCAAATTTCTATTTGAGTTAAAGATAATCCTAAGGCTATACTGTTAATCGTGTATAGTTTCCAATCTGTCATTATTAACAATTTCATATGTTATCTCTAAATCTAAAAGTAAAGAGTTTGTTTGTGTATAATTTACCATATTCCTATCAAAGAATTAGCAGTTGTTCCTCCTGACATTACCTGAATTACTTGTACAGGTAGGTAATCACCTACAGGGAAATTTTTAAATGATATAATTTCACCGCTTACAGTTCTTACTGTCACATTTTTATATTGATTAGAAGTTGCATCAGCACCTGTATTTATAACACCTGTATCTCCTACATAAATTAAACATCCAGGGTTGTTTGAAGTTGTTGATGAGCCTCCATTGCTTCCTAAATAAGCAGGATAATATTCAGATCCTTCTTGTTGAGAATAAATTCTAAAATTATCGTCAGCTGTTGTTAATGAACCAAAAATATTAGCACTTAAAGTAAGTTGGTCTTCATTTCCTACAGCAGTTACTGTTGCAATTCCTGCATTGTCAGTATTAACTACAATATCTCCAACTTTAACACCTAAATTTACAAAGTTTATTTCTTCGTCAATCAAAGAGTTTTGTCTTACTATCTTATAATCCTCGTTATTACCTCCTGCTTGAAAAGCGTCAGAAGCTAAACTAAGTTGTGTCCCACTATCTACAGCAGTTACAGCTGCGTTTGCAGTATTAGTGATGTTATAAGCAACATCTCCAATAATAATTGGAAGTGGCGGGTTAGCCGCTTGGAATGTTGCCGATGCGTCAATTAATTTATTTGTAGCAGTGTTTGTGGTTGTGCCAGTTGTAACAAAGTTACCTGTGCCTATTGCTGCTAAAAAATTTGGGTTTGGAATTGGAATCGAGTTACTAGGAGTAACATGAATCGCTTGTGTGGTGTTAACCGTTATTTTTGGATATGCCATTATTTTAATTTAGAGGGTTAAAAATTCTCTTTTATTGTTTGTAAGGAAACATTCTGTTTAAAGAATCCTTACGCTTGTTGCACCCGCAGTCACCATTAGTAACTGACTCTACAACTTTTTTTATTCCTGTAGCTTTAGTAAATTTTTCTATACTATCGCCTAATCCTTTTGATTTCATTTTTTTGGTTTAACAAATTGAGCCATAGAATCCATATGTTTCTTTGACTTGTTATATAAACTTTTTCTGAACTTCTTCATTAATTTAGACGCGTTTTTATTGCTAAAATTAATTGAATCTAATTTAGACATTTTTTTCTTAACTTTTAACGTATCTGATTTCTTACTTCCTAACATTAATTATTATTTAAATGAGAGCCATCGCAATTTCCTGAAGGATCTTCAGTGTGACCGCATTGACAAGGTTTTACTCTATACATTTTTCTTTTTCTTTTTCTTTTTAGGCTTAGCATCTTCAATAGCTTTTTTTTCAGCTTCTTCTAATATTATCTGTCTTCCTTTTATTCGTTCTTCTATTTCTTTAGCTCTTTCTGTCATGCGATGTTGATATTTCTTTTGAATATCAAGAGCGCTTTCTTCTTTTTGTATTACTAAACTTTTTTTCTTTTTAGCCATTTGATTTAAATATTTTATTTTTTCTTTTTAAGTATTCTAAGTTTTGTTTTTTTCTTTTTAATTTTGCAAGATCCCTTTTTGACTTAGGCATATCGCTATTAGTATTAGAATAAATCTGTCTACTACCTCTACTTTTTTTTAAATTTTTCATTTACTTTTTAGCTTTTCCTTTAACTTTTTTTAGTTTAGGATTTTTTCTTTTTGCCTTAGCGCTAGCTTTTCTACTAGCAGAGGCTAATATAGCAGAAGCTGCTTTTTTAGAGTATCCTCCTTTTCTTGCAATTTTTGCAGCTACTTTTTTAAAGCTCATTATTTTACTTTAAATGATCGTGCTTAACAACTTTAGGTGTATGTCTGTATGACATAGACTTGTCAGCACCATAAGCATGACCGTACATTTTTTTAGACATTGCCTTAGACTCGTCTCTACGATCTTTCATAGATTGAGACTTCTTTCCGTTTCTAGAACCTAAAGACTCATCTAGTCTAGAATTATATCCTTGTTTTTTCATAATAATAATTTAAGTAACAAATATAATAATATTTTATTTATATTTTTTCTTTAACCTTCTAGCTATTCCTTCCGCCCTACTTGCAGATATTTTTTTTGTTCTAACTCTTCTATTACCATTTCTGGTTCTAGAAACATACTTAGTAAATTCACCATCGTTTTCACTAACCTGTTTAAATTTACTTTTTTCTTTAGTTTTATTTCCTCTAGTTTTTGTTGTAGTTTTACTATATGAAACATTTGGTTTATTGCTATATGCAGGTGTGTTAGAGGATTCGGAAACAGTTTTAGTTTTCTTTTTCTTACCCATTTTCTGATTAGACCTTGTAGTACTTTTAACTTGTATATATTCAGTATCGTTTTTTTTCTTAGCCATAATAAATATTTTTTAGCATCTCCAGCGTCTTCTAGTTGCTTTTCCTCGTTCTCCTGTCCAACTTCTTGATCTTGCACAAAAATTTTTTCTTCGTTTTGCTGCTTTACTTCCCTTTTTTACTCTACCTGTAACGGCTGTTTTAAGTTTTGATCCAGGGTTAGCTCTTCTATACGCAGCCACTCCTGCTTTTGTCATACCTGCTCCTTCAGAAGCTTTACGAAAGTTTCTTCCAGTTCCTACAGTAGTTTTTCTAATGTTTTTTTCAGGCATGCTATTTCAAAGCTTTTTTTACTTTAGTTTTAACAATGTAATTTCCTGTGGAATTGTTTTTATATGTTTTCTGTGTTTTTCTCAAACCTTTTACTGCCCCGCTTTTTCCACCTATCGAGGCCGAAGATGCTTTAAGTGTGCTAATCCTATGAGCCATATTTAAATTTTTTGATTTGGCACTTACCACTGTATCTTTTTTTTGATTAAACGT
>Ga0207905_1000293_pt1 | contig 12764 bp, 17 predicted proteins | sample LinPmetageLP49_FD_184060 | JGI IMG/M metagenome (GOLD analysis project Ga0207905, IMG submission 184060) | Marine viral communities from the Subarctic Pacific Ocean - LP-49 (SPAdes) | ecosystem: Environmental > Aquatic > Marine > Oceanic | place: Pacific Ocean | collected 2011-08-27 | reverse complement strand
CTGTAATGTCTGTAATCATTATTTCTATCTTCTTTTTCTATTCTAGTTTCAAAATCTCCACATCTTGATCCATACTCGTTAAGATATTCGTTTCTAGAATGTGCAGGTTTTATAAAACATAACAACACAAATAAAACAACTAATGCTCCTGTAAAATAATAATTCATCCTGGCTATCTCCATGTGATTACCTATTTAAATCTTTAATATCGTAACTGTGTTCTCTAACTTGATCTGCTAGTTGTCTGTATAAATTCTCTGCCATCTGCCATGTAGACTCTGCAGAAGTTAATCTTGTATTTTGATCTGTAATTTTATTTTCAGCAACTTTTAAATCTCTTTTAAGATCTATAATTTCTGATTGATTTGCGTTAATGGTGTCTGTTAGATTAACGACGTACTTAACGCCAGTGAACGTCCCGAACAGCACAGATGCTATTACGGGTACTAATACAAAATTCTTTTTGAATAGTTCTGCAATGTTCATATGGCATAAGGTCCTTTATTAAAAAAGTATAGCTCCAACTACGAAAGCTGCTGCTGCAGCAAGAACACAAACTTTGTGGTTATTCCATATGTTAATAGCTTTGTCTTTAATTTCATTTATCATCATTGTCCTCCAAGTTTTTCAGCTTATAATCATAGCTACCTTCTTCATGTTCGTCGGTAATCCATTTAGCTGAATTTTCTACAGAGTATATTTTACTGCTTACTAATCTATTAATCAAGTTTTTGTTTGGGTCAACACCCATAGAGGCATCAAACATTTTAAGTCTATTATTTGGCTGTATTGCATAGTTTCCATCATCTAATGCAATTACATGGCCACATTTATGTTGATCTGGTTTCTCGGCATAACCAAAATTTAACTCATTAAAGTCTCCTGCGCACCAATCAATTGTAAATAAATACTTACCTTTACGTTTTACATTACGTCTAGAAGTGTACTGCATAGTAGCACCTGCTAGTTCATAGAAAGTTGTAACACTTACATTATAACTAAAACTATCCCACATTATTAATTCATCTAATGGTAATTCTTTTACTCCAGGTTTAGAACAAAAAGCTGATATAGGTGCTCGCCACCATAAACCACCATCTTCCATTAAGAAATGAAACATAGGTACTCTGTTTGGAATAGAACTAAAACCAAATACTCCTACCTCAAAATATTTATCGTGTGAATCTTTTTGATCTCTAAGAAAATTACCTCTTACCCAACATTCTATTACCGGTATGTTTGCGTTTAGATATGCCATTATTTAATTTCACCCCAATTAGTTCCCGATTCGTAATCTACTTTGTTAGGAACTTTTAATTCAACAGCAGATTCCATTATTTCAATTATTTTTTCGGCTTTAGCGTCAGATTCAACAGAGATATCTACCTCATCATGAATTTGTATGTGAGGTATTATACCATTTTCATACAAAGCTACCATACTTTTTTTTGTCATATCTGCAGCTGATCCTTGTATTAATTTGTTTAATGCTTTGTAAGTAAACGCACGTTTTAATGGTTCATCATATTCTTTTCTAGCCATCTCTAGTGGTAATGGTTTAAATATACCAAACTGTGTAGGTTGCCATAAATCAAAATGACATGCTCTGCCTCCTAAAGTTCTAATTTTACCTCTGTCTTCTGCTTTACGAGTTACATTGTCCATAAGTTTTTTAACAAACGGAGCCTTTGCATGATATTGTCTTATTAATTTTTCTGCAGATTCTTTCATTAATCCTAGTTCAGCCATTAATTTATTTTTACCCATACCATACATTAAACCTAAGTTAATAGTTTTTGCTTGTTTACGTTCGATACCTGCCATGTCTGCAACAACTTGGTGAAAGTCTGCATCTCCTGCATTGTATGCATTTACAATTTCATCTACACCTTCTAAATTTTGTAACTTTGCATAGTGTACTAAAATTCTAGGTTCTTGTTGAGAATAGTCAAACGATCCCCATTTAGTATTATCTTCAGGAATAAATATAGATCTAATCATCGGTCCAAGCTCCGGATGCCTCGCTGGAATTTGTTGTAAGTTTGGATTGCTCATAGAGAATCTACCTGTCACGGTTCCACCTTGATCTGATCTTATTTGATTTATATCTGCATGAATTCTACCTTTAGCAGAATGTTTTGTAATTGAATCTATAAAAGTTGTATGCGCTTTGTTAATCTCCCTTGCATCAGCAATTGATCTAGCTAGTTCATGTGGATGGTTTTGTAAAAAGTTTTTAGTAAAGCTAGGCTCATTACTTTTTTCTGTCCTATCATAAGGAAGTTTAAGTTTGTCAAATGCTTTAGCAATACTTCTTGCTGCATGTATTTCTACATCAATTCCTGTCAACTCTTTGATTTTACTAATAATTTTAGCTTCACGTTGCATTAAATTTTTCTTTAATTTGTCTGCATGTTCAAGATCAACTCTTACACCTTTAAATCTCATATCAACTAAACAAGGAAATAATTTTGTTTCCAGGTTAAATACATCCATAAGTTCTTGGTTATGTAATTCAATAATTAATCTTTGCCATAACTTTAATGTAGCTTCCGCATCACGTTCAGCATATTCTCCTACATACATAGCAGGAAGTTTATACATTTCTGATTTAGGATTTACCGAATAACTTTTAGCTGCTTCATTTAATAATGTTTCATTCTTACCCATGCCAACATAAAATTTAGCCAACGTATTTAATGCATAAGACAATCTATTCTCATCTATTAAAGACGCTGCAATCATAGTGTCAACAATCTTACCTCTAATTTTTATACCTGCTTGTCTTAACCAGCAGACGTCATACATTGCATTGTGAAATATAAATGTAGTTTTTTCTTGATTGACTAGATCCTGGACCCACTCTAAAACAAGTTTTTTATCCATATTTCCACCACCCTCGTGTCCTATAGGATAATAACCTTTCCACCCTTCTACGGCCACCGCAACGCCAGCAATGTGCCCTCTTCCTATAACATTACCTGATCCTAATGTAGTAAGTTCAGGGTCATATGTTTCTAAATCAATTGCAACTTCTTTTGCTCCTGATAAATCTTTTAGTTCGTGCGGTGCAACCCATTCTGTTTCGGGTGCAAATAAAGGTATTTGGGTTCTTCTCATTCGTAATCTCTCTCTTTCACCATTTCTAGATAATGTATAGCTTTATCTATATCTTGTATGCCTCCTTTTAGAGAGTGCCTACATATATACTTTATAGCGTTGCCCTCTGCAAAAAGCAACTTATTTTCGTTAATAAATTCAGCAGGTTGTATTTTCATATTTTTATAATGTTTACCTCCTACTTGTTTTTCTAATGAGTCGTATGCTGCTTTTTTAAATATATCTTTAGTTGTCATTTTTTTTCTCCTCATAATCTTTATATTCTTTTATTAGTTTTTCGGATGGATGCCAAACATCAACAGCTGCATGACAATGTGGACAAGATAAATTACTTACAATATCATAGTCTTCATTTTCATCAGTGTCGTGATCCCCACCCCATATTAGTTCAGTGTTACAGTGCCAGCATTTCATAATATATAAGCCCTATCAAAGTTTTTAGGATCTAGTAAATGCAATTCACGCTTCGCTCTCGTCGCTCCAGTATAAAATAATCTATGTAGTTCATCTGGGTCGTGACTAAAAGTTTCTAGTGCTGCACCTGTTAGGTCCTGTAATAATAAAACGTTGTCGGCTTCTCCTCCTTTCGCTGCGTGTATAGTTGACATTTTTATACGAGGATTTTTATTTATCATCTCATCATTCGCCCTCATATTACGAATATAAGTTTCTGTTATAGGATCTAAACCTTCAAAAGATTTAAACCAAACATCAGATGCTGTTAATCCATGTTGTTCTTGACATTCTTTTAATGTATACTTCGCATCCGAATGAAGAGTTTTACCTTTTTGAAACCCAACCAATACATTAGATCCAAGATATTGATAAATATTTTTAATTTCTAAATGATTTAATAATTCACCTTTACGCCAATGTTCCCAGTTATTTAAAGCAAGTAATAATTTTAAAGATATAGAATTTATTCCTTTGTATTGATAGTACCATCCTTGTATTTCACATAAATCTTTAGCATCATCTAAAAAATAATTTGCAGAGGATAATACTAGCCAGTTACCTTTACTCATATCTACCTGTGTTATATCAGAATATCTTTTTAATAATCCTATTTCTTCTCTGGGTTTATATTCTTTAATAAATCTGTTCTGCACTTTGTTTATTATTTTTTGTGATAATTCGTGTATGGGTCCACCTGGTATTCTATAAGATTGATCTAATACTTTAATATCATTTACTTCTTCTCTAAGTGCTATGAAGTGATCAACATCTGCTCCAGCCCATTTAAATATAGCCTGGTCATCGTCACCCGCTATGTAAGTTTTTTTTGCATGTTTCCAAAGATGTCTAACCATTTCCCATTGTATTAAAGATAGATCTTGTGCCTCATCAATAAACAATACTTCTAAACTTCCCGGTAATGACTTTTCAATAAAATCTTCTAATAAATCCGTAAAATCTTTTAAACCTTTTTCTTTTTTAAATCTTTTTAATTCTTCCGCTAATAAAAATAATGTATTTCTTTCTATGTCTAGTATGTTTTGTCTTGAATCATAATAATCTAACAAATCTATACGTTTAACTCTAGCTGTGTTAATGATTGTTAAGTATTCATTATCAGAATTAAATGTACCATCTTCAGATGAATAGTTTGCGGTTTTAATAGGTATGCCACATTTTTGCCCAAATTCTTTATAGTCTTCTTGCTTCATCATTTTTTCTTTAGTCATTCCTAAATTTCTAAAAGCTAATGAGTGTAAAGTTCTAAAATTAGATAGATCATTCTCTATATCTAAACCAAATTTTTCAGCCGCACGATTAGCTGCCTCTGTTGCGGCTTTTTTAGTAAACGAAAAGTACCCTATTTGTTTAGGTCGAATCCCTTGTTGAATGAATTCGTCCACCAAGTTTAACAACGTTGTTGTTTTTCCCGTTCCTGGTGGCCCTAGTATTATTGTCTTCATGTTTTTTTAACTTCCTTTCTGCTATTTCTAACTGTATTTGTGTTACTTCTAATTCTTCTTTTAATTCTTGTATTATTAATCTAAATCTTAAATGCCAATTAGGTCCTATGTCTTTAGAATATTTCATTATACCAATTCAAAAATAAAAATTGTTATAATCAACAAACCAAAAATTTCAGTATATGTATTCATTAAAAATCTTCCTGTTGGTAAGTTATTTTAGAAACTGCTGCTTCTATTTTTTTCATAGTTTTTATTTTAACAACTCTTGGATGCTGAGATTTAATTCTAAGTCTTGTTTCTTCTATAAATATATCATCTAGTCTTTTAATTAAATTACCTGTTTTAACTTTATCCATGTCCCAATTATTTTTTTTAAGAAATGCATAAAAATCTTCCATTCTAAAATATGTAAAACCATCTTCGGTGTAAGGTAATTTATTAAATATATCATCCATAGTTCTTGCACTTTGTCTATTAGTAGTCCAGTCTTGCAAGAGTCCTGTAATTTCATTAGTAGGATTTAAAGATTCTAGTGGTTCTACTGATTGTAAATTTTGCATCATTGGTTTTAAAAAATGTTGTTTCCAATCTTTAGGTTTAGGTACAGGTACAATTAAATTAGCTTGATCTAAACATGCTAACGCAAACAAAGGTGGACTATAGAGTTGTTCTGATTTTAATTCTATTCTAGTTTTATCTACATTTAAAAACCATTGAGGAGGTGTTGATGTATATTTTGTAAGACTACCTAATACTGGCATTTCTTCTTCACCAAACCCTACACCAAATCTTTTAGTTCTACATAAACCAGATTGACATACCGCATTGATAGGTGCATCTTTACATCTGTATTTGTCATAACCTTTTCTATTTACTGATTTAATTAATTGTTGGACTTCGTTATTACTTAAAGCAGGATCCATATATTTTGAATTAGCTTTTACAATTTCATCTTCCCATGTATCAGGATGTGATTGTTTGTAATAAACCGCTACATTAAATAATGCATTGTTTCTGGAACCCTCACCAAAACCTATTGCTGCCAATTTGTTTAAGCAAGGGGGTCCTCCAGGAAATGCTTCTTCTATTTTTTTCTCTTCCGTTTTAATTTGTTCCACCTCTTCTTTTCGTAAAGAAAACTCATCATAGAGCTTATAAAATTCCTCAAGTGTACAACCGGCGCCAGTATCGTTGATAGCATATCGTAGTCCTTTCATTTGATTGTGGTAAGGTAAGTTTAAGAAATTACCAGTGTCACCACGTTCCACTAAAATTTCTGTTTGTTTAGGAAATATTTCAGAGCCTTCATAACCAAGTATGATAGACATTTGTTTTAATTTTGATTGCATCAATGATGCAGATATATTTTCTTTGGTAAATAAAAAAACGTGAGCGCCGCCTGATTTAGAACGGCAAACTACTAAAGGGAGTTTAAGATCCCGAATACTTTTAATGAGGCCAGTGTGATCAAGGTTATATTCGTCAATATCAATGCACCCCCACCTACAATCATTATTTTCTGTGATAGGGATAATCCCAAGGGCTGCCCCTTCTCCTTTAAGATGATTGGTCCAAAGTTCGTCGGTAACGTTTTTACGAACAATAAAGGCTTTACCTTGTTGTTTACCATTCTCTCCTCTGTCACCGGGTTGGTATTGTCCATATGCTATTGTTAATCCGCTAAAAATTTGTTTGAATTTATCCATATATTACATTCTTATTTCTTTGTAAAGGGGATCTTGCGATCCCCTTCAACTAAATTTAGTACGGAGTACTATCTTTAGCTTTCTCTTCTACATCAGCTTTTGTTTGCACGTTACCTTTTGAGGCAGTAGCATTAAAATCTTTAGCCGTTAGGTATAAAGATTTATCTTCCTGTCCCATTATTCTGTCTTGTGTAATAGACCAACCATACCAAGAACCTTTATCGTTCTTTTGTAATACAGATTGTAAATTATACACAACCCCATGCATAGGAGGGATAGCCATGCCACCTTTTCCGTCAGGTATTTGTATGGTTTTCATCATAGAATTCCATTTTTTACTGACGTTAAGCTGTGTTGATTTCATAGTAATCAACGCCGGTGTCATCCCACCTGTTTTTGTTTCAACCAGTACATAATAAGAAGCTGTTTCTTCTAAATAGTTACCATTAGGTAATCTAATTTTAGAACCATCTCTCTTACCTGTTTGAATTATCGGACTGTTCGGTAGATGAACTGCGACTGGAGCACCTGGTCCGTCCCCCCTATCTGACCATTCCGGAAAATCCTTTTTGTAGTAACAAGGAATAACCTTGATACCTTTTTTACCATCGAAACATTCGCTAGTAACAGTATTATAGATCATACCTGGTTTAGCACCTTCTATATACTTTGCATCACCTTCAGTTACCTGTGGTGATAGTTGTCCTAAGATTCTAACAAACGGTAACGCCATATCTTCTTGCGTCATGTTTTCAAAACCTTTTTGCAGGTCGTCACCAAATAAGGCAACAGAACCTGTATCTTTTTTTATAACTTCACTACTCATTATACATTCTCCATTATTTATTTCCGGCTTATTTTAGTTTTATCTTTAATCCAAAGACTAAAGCTATCAGAAGGCATGTCCAGACCGGCCTGAACACGCTCCTGATATAGAGCCGTTAATGTATTCCAAGCCACATCAGATTTTTGTTGTGGTTGAAAACCATTTTCAGCTGCAAGGTTGAGCAATTGCTCTGCCTTGTCATCTTCTCCTTTACCAAAAGATACAGTTACATTGTTTTTAATAATGTCACCCAATCCTTGGTCACGAAGCCATTGTAAACAACTTTCCCGTCTTGCATCATCTTTAGGAATAGTTGCTCTAAATTCTTTTTTAACAGAAACTTTGGAACCATCTGATAATTTAATTTCAGTCAATCCTTGTTCAGCCAATAGTTCAGGTATTACCCTAGAACCTATGTCATCTGCTTCTGCTTTTTTTGCTTTTAATTGATCTTCTAGTTCAGCTATTTCATCTTCTTTTTGTTTTAGCTTTACACACTCTACAGCAATAGTAGTTATTTCTACGTTGTCTAAAAGATCTTTAGAATCTTTTAACATCATATTTGTTACATCATTACTCATCTTTCTTCCTTCTAGTTATAAAAGTCTAACTCTAATGGGTAGTATCTATACTCTCTTTTATCCCATTTTAAAACATTAAACTTTCCGTTGGTTACATCACTTATAGCAATGTTACAAATCCCAATTATAATAGGATCTCCTATTGCTAATAAATAATCTTGTGGTCTAAAATCTTGTAAATTTTTTTTCATCTTTCTTACAAAAGGTGAGGTAGAATAAATAGCTTGAGACTCTGGTCCTGTGTTTGGTAAACAAATAACAAGATAACCAAAATCAGATGCACTTAATATATTTATATTTGCTGGTGGTTGCTGTGCAACGTAAACAAATTTTTCTTTAGAATTATTTTTATAAAAATCTAAAAATTCTTTTAAAGAATCTGGTTTATATAACTCAAATATTTTATTTTTCATTCTTAATTTCTTTTTTCTTGACAGTCTTTATACTGTGATTTATATAATTGTCAACATAGAAAGAAGAAAATAATATGAATTATAAATTTAAAACTAAACCTTACGCACATCAATTAACTGCATTAGAAAAATCTTGGGATAAAACTGAGTATGGTTATTTTATGGAAATGGGAACAGGTAAATCAAAAGTGTTAGTTGATAACATGGCTATGCTTTATGATAAAGGTAGAATAAATGGCGCACTTATTGTAGCACCAAAAGGTGTTTATAACAATTGGTTTACTCAAGAAATACCAATACATTTAGCTAGTCACATACAACCTACAATGGTATTATGGACTGCTTCAACATCTAAGACAAAGGATAAAGAGTATCAATTATTATTTGAAACTGGACATGACCTTCACATCCTTATTATGAATGTTGAAGCTTTAAGTACTAAAAAAGGATTAGAGTTTGCTTCTAAATTTATGATGTGTCATAAAACAATGTTAGCAATTGACGAGTCTACTACTATAAAAAATCCTACTGCAAAACGCACTAAATCTATTTTACAACTTGGTAAACAGGCTGATTATAGAAGAATACTTACAGGTTCACCTGTGACAAAAAGTCCATTAGATTTATATACTCAATGTGCTTTTTTAGATGAATTTTTATTAGGATTTAATTCTTTTTATGCTTTTAGAAATAGATATGCTCACATGATTGAAAAAAATTTTGGAGGTAGAAGAGTGCAATTAATTTCAAGTTATCAAAGATTAGATGAACTTTCAGAAAATATTAAAGGTTTTTCTTATAGAGTTCTTAAAGAAGATTGTTTAGATTTACCTGATAAAATATATACTAGGCGTGAAGTTGATCTTACTGATGAACAAAATAAAGCTTATTCTACTATGAAAACCGCGGCCCTCGCTTTACTAAAGGGTAAAATGGCTACAGCGCCTCACGTGCTTACACAAATGATGCGATTACATCAAATAACTTGTGGTCATTTAAAAAATGATGACGGCACTACAACTAAAATTAAAAATAATAGAATGAAAGAGTTATTATCTTTATTAGAAGAAGTAGAAGGTAAAGTTATTATTTGGGCAAACTATATTTATGATATTGAAAATTTAGTTGAAACTATTAGTGAAGTATATGGAAATGATTCTGTAGTACAATACTATGGTGCTGTAAATACTAAAGATAGAGCAGAAGCTATTTTAAAATTTCAAGATCCAGATTCTAAAGCTAGGTTTTTTATTGGTAATCCTCAAACTGCAGGTTATGGTATTACTTTAACTGCTGCTAATAATGTAATTTATTACTCTAATGGATATGACTTAGAAAAAAGACTACAGTCAGAAGACAGAGCACACAGAATAGGTCAAACCAAGTCGGTAACATATATAGATCTTATAGCACCAAAAACTGTAGATGAAAAGATAGTAAAAGCATTGCGTAAAAAAATGAATATAGCTAATACTATTATGGATGAGGATTGGAGAGAATGGATTTAATTGTTGCCAACGATGGTTTGTATAGTCTAATTCCTGTAACAAAAGCTATGCTTGAACATATAAAAATAATAGTTGAAGTAGATTGTTTTGATTTGTGTGAAATTATAAGAATAAAATTTACAACTTATGCAGATAGTTTAAATTTACATATTATGAATAATGGTAGTGGAAATTTTTATGGTTGTATTTGTAAGTAGGATTTTCTAAGACAAAAGTATTTTTGTTGAGAATTACAAATCCACTAATCCCGTTTCGCGATTTAAAAATTTATATTCTATTTTCTGTATGTTAAAGTCCTGTTTAATTTTATTACAAATTTTTTCTACGTCAAATTTAGCACAGCTATAGACATCAAACTGCATTAATGCAGGCGAAGGTTCGTCCCATACATGCATAGCGATGTGTGATGTTTCTATAATTGCAACGGCAGTGATGCCGCGGTTGCCTTCCATGTGACAGTACTTAACATAAGGACCCATAAATATTTTCATATCTATAGACTCTACAAAATCTTTCATCCATTCTGTTAGTTGCTCTTCGTCTGTTGGAGGTTTAATTGCTTCAGCACGAATAATTAAATGCTGATGCACTAACAAACTATTTTTCATAAAATTAACTTATTACTTTACCACCAGACCATTTCATTTCTGGTAAACCTTCGGAATATTTTTTACCATCAAAGGTAAGTATCTGTTTTCTATTAGAACCTTGAGCATCATAAGATACGTGTATCCATCCCGCCTGATCATCTTCGGGTTTATAGTACTCGAGAATGCATTGATCAAAGTCAACGTTGTTAGTTAGCCAATAAGCTACCTGAATATTTGGAACTCCATTAATTTCAAAATCTGCTGCGCACCCAAGTGCGTGTTGTGAGGTTTTTTTGCTTCCTATAGCCTCGCACAGCGCTTCTGAACGAAATCCTGAACTGATACTTATAGCTTTGTCAAAGTGTGCTCTAACGGGCTCTAAGACCTCGTAACATAGATCTCCTAAATTTTTTATCTCTCCAGGCCCTGGAATATTGTTAATTCCTTTACGAGCTGCGGTCATCGAATTGGTCATCTCTCTTAAAGTAAAGTGTTTACTAAGTTGCATAATTTTCTCCTATTTTGTAAAAAATAAATCTATCACGAAGAGTGTAGTTGTTCCCGCAGCTACTAAAAGAACCCAATAGAACTTGTCTATCTTACCGCCCAATTTCTCGACGTCTTCGTGAATATGTTTAAGATCTTGCTTGTTCTTAGCAATATCTTTTTTAATTCCAGTCATGTGTCCATATAAGGATAAGATATGTTCTCTTGTGTTTTTAGGTTCTATAGCCATAATTAACTTCCAAAAGTAATTTCACCAGGTTTATTAAACCCAACTCTTTTACCACTTGCTAATTTTTGATCTATGTTTTGTTGTTCGAAGGGTACATCAAAAGGTGATGGATTAGTAGTTTTAGATAATAAATCACCACCTGTTACTCCTGCACCTAAATTATTTAAACTTGCTATTGGGTCCAGGTTAACTTGTGTTTCATCAACTCTAAATGGATTTTCTATATCAGGTAATTTTTCTAAAGATAGTGGTGCTATTTCTATTAAAGATTTAATAGCTTCTATTACAGAACCGGCTTTATTGTAAGGATTAGGCACTCCAAGTTTTAAAGCATTTTCCTCAAATGCTCTTAAAATATCTGGCGATGGTTGATAAGGTTTAAAGCTGCCATCTTCATAAGAAGCTTTATCTGAACCAGAAATACGTCTTGTACTATCTTCTAAATCTTGAGATTTTATATTTAATGTTTGAGCGGCATCATAATCTTTTAAAAAATCACTTCTAGCAGCAAATAAAGCGTTATTTGCATTTATGTAAGCATCTGTAATTTCTTCTGGTGTAACCACTCCACCTTTTAAAGATGGTCTTTTAAATAAATCTCTCGCAAGTCTTTCTCTTTTTTTTAATTCTGAAACTTTATAAATCATTCCTTTAGCTGGATCAACATCAATAGCTCTTAAGCCTGCAATACCTGCAAGTTCATTACCTAATTTATATTCATTACCTCTTCCATCAAACCTATCTGGATCATTTTCATCTTTAAGTGAAAGTCTCATTCTATTTAATTGTTTTACATTTAAAGGTACTTGAGATTCAAATAAATGTGCTACACCTTTAGATACTCTAGAACCTAAATTATCTTCTTCATTCCATACTTGAAAACCTTCTTTACTTCTTCCACTTCTACCTAATACTGGAGCTACATCAACTAAAGCTTCTGTCCAAATAGATTCTGTTACAAAAGGAGCACCTAATTCTTTAGTAGAATCTATTAAACCTAAAATAAAATCATCCATAATACCATCCATGTCAGTTTCACCTTGCCCAACTCTATTTAATACCGTCTGTAAAGGTCTAGTAATAGTGTCATAGGCATTCATGTGTGAAAAATCTATATATTTTAATTGACCTGTTTCTTTATCTCTAATTGGAATTAATGTAGAATTTTTAGACCACTCAGGAACAAATCTTCTTAATGCTCCCATTTCATCTTCTGTTACATTATATAATGCTTTAGCTCCTTCTGCTGCTGCGTAAGGAACAGCTAATGTTGTAGCTGCCATTCCTGCTAATCTTTTATAACCAACACTTTCAAGTGGTTTTACAATTTTTCCATTATCAAGGGTCGCTGTAAATGAAATT
>Ga0207905_1000290_pt1 | contig 12887 bp, 13 predicted proteins | sample LinPmetageLP49_FD_184060 | JGI IMG/M metagenome (GOLD analysis project Ga0207905, IMG submission 184060) | Marine viral communities from the Subarctic Pacific Ocean - LP-49 (SPAdes) | ecosystem: Environmental > Aquatic > Marine > Oceanic | place: Pacific Ocean | collected 2011-08-27 | reverse complement strand
AGATTTTGTTCATGTATGGTCTGATGGCACTAACTGGTATCTTAACGGACAGTGTAAAGTTCAAGACGGTATTACTACAACTCAAGCGGGTTAATAGTACAGTCTACGGTATTAACTGATACCAAACTCGGAGGGGTCTTAGGATTCCTCCACCTATTTTAAAAAAGGAGAAGAATATGATGTACGGTAAAATGAAACGAGAAAAGAAAATGTACGGTGGTATGACAAGAAGTCAAAAAAGTTCTGGTGGCACACCTGCAAAGAAGATGATGGATGGTGGTCGTGTAGGTTATAACAAAGGTGGCTCAACTCAACCTGAGTACAAGTCTGGTGACATGCCTAAGTGTATGCCTAAATAATTATGAAAGGCGTACCACATTATAAAAGAGATGGAACTGAACATAAAGGCACTTCTCATAAAATGCCTAACGGAGATTTACATACAAATAAATCACACACTAAAACAAGTGTAAAGCTATTTCACTTTAAAGATTTAAGTAAGAAAGCAAAACTAAAAGCTAAAGGTAAATAATGGCAACAACATATTTAGAGTTAACAAACGAAGTCCTTAGAGAACTTAATGAAATACCATTAACTTCTGCAAACTTTACAAGTGCTGTAGGACTACAACAGTTTGTAAAAGACTCTATCAACAAGTCTATATTTGATATAGCAAATGAAGAACCACAGTTACCATTTCTTGCAGTAGGCGAGAGTGGTGGAACTGACCCGTTCTATGGAAACGTGACCGTAGCTTCTGTAGCTGGTACCCGATGGTACGAGTTAAAAGTAAGTAGCTCAAGTCTCAAAGATGATTACGCTTCGATAGACTGGGATGATTTTTATTTAACTACTATTAATGTTAGTGGTGAATCAGCCCCCTTTGTCTCTAAAGGGTTAGGATTTTTAAGTCTAGCTGATTGGAAAAGATATTACAGAGACAGCGAGAATGTAGACGATGCAGATGCACAGTCTTACGGTGAGCCTTCTAGGGTTATTAAATCACCAGATGGTAGGAAGTTTGGATTAAGTCCAATACCTGACAAAGTTTACAACATACATTTCTATGCGTTTGACAAGCCTACAAAGCTTTCAGCACACGGAGACACAGTTGTATTCCCAGAACAGTACACAAATGTTATTACTGCTAGAGCAAGATATTATGTTTGGCAGTTTAAAGAAAGTCCACAACAAGCAGCGTTTGCTATGGACGATTATAAGAAGGCGATGAGGACTATGAAGTCTAACTTGGTAAACCCAACTCCTCGTGCAATGACAGACGATAGAAGATACTTTTAATTTATGGCAGCATCACAACCCTATACAGTTGCATGTGCCGGTGGTTTAGTTAAAGCAACCAATCAGATTGATTTGCTTAAAACTCCGGGAGTAGCAACAGACCTAAGTAACTTTGAAGTTTCTATCAAGGGTGGCTATAGACGTATTAGTGGGTATAGTAAATTAGGAGCTGGAGATGCAGCTCTAGTAAGTGGAAGCATAGACACTATTCTTGGCGTTACACCTTATGCTGATGGCGTTATAGCTTGTGCAAGTACAGGTATATTTTTTAGTCAAGATGGTGAAAGCTGGTTGAACGTAAGTAGAAGTTCTGTAGCTGGTAGTGGTGATGATTACACAGCCTTTACAGGTCGTAATGCATTAGCAAGAACAGCACAAGGACAAGTAAGTTTTGCTTTGTTTGAAGGACCAACATACGATTATGGTATGTTAATGATTGCTGATGCAAATAATTTAATATATTATTTTAGAATGGAAGGTACTAGTGCTAACATTAACACTAGAACTTTCTTCTCAGGAACAATAGACCCAACACATTCAGCTACTAAGAAAGCTCAACATGTAACAATACATGATAAGCGTTTAGTTGCAGCAGGTGTTGAAGATAATTTAAGTACAGTATTCTATAGTTCTTTATTAGACCCAACAAGTTTTAATGGTACTGGTGCAGGTTCAATAACCTTATCAGACCAGATAGTAGGCATTAGAAGTTTCCGTCAGGAACTTTTTATATTTTGTAAAAACAGTATATTCAAGTTACAAGATATAAACGGTACACCGGTGGTAGTTCCAGTGGCAAAGAACATTGGTTGTCTCTCAGGATACAGTATTCAAGAGATAGGTGGTGACCTTATCTTCTTAGCACCCGATGGACTAAGAACAGTTGCTGGTACAGCGAGAATTGGAGATGTTGAATTAGGTACAGTGAGTAAAGCTATACAACCAATTCTTACACAACTAGCAGAGAACGTAGATAAGTTTGTAATTTCAAGTGCAGTACTTAGAGAAAAGTCTCAGTATAGATTATTTTATACAGACTTAACAGTTGTTAATTCACAACAAAAAGGAATTATAGGTACACTTAGACCAAACGGGTTTGAGTGGTCAGAAATAAGAGGAATAGAAGTAACCAGTATAGGAGCTGGATTTAACGAAAATGGTGTTGAAGAATATTATCATGGTGATACTGACGGCTTTGTGCTTGTGCACGATTCAGGCAATGACTTTAATGGCACTGATATACTTGCTAGATATTCCACTCCAGACTATGATTACGGAGACTTAGGAACTTTAAAAACTTTACACTATGTTAGAGTATCGGTAGCAGCTGAAGGAGTTGTAACTCCAGAGCTTCAAATTAAATATGATTTTAATAGTCAAGATGTACCTCAACCAACAACTAACTTTCTTTTTGGAACAATTAATCCACCTGCAATATTTGCAGAAGCTGTGTTTAATACAACGGTGTTTGGGGGTACTGCAGCACCTATGGTACGAATACCAGTACAAGGAAGTGGAACAAGTAATAACTTTACAGTCATTACAGAAGATAGCAAAGCACCATATACAATAAATGGTTTATATATAGATTTTATACCGTCAGGTAGGAGATAGGGAAATGGCAGGTTACATAAGACAGAGTTCGTTCGTTGATGGGGACACAATTACTGCGGCATTATTTAATAACGAGTTCAATCAAGCACTCAATGCATTTAGTAATACAGGTGGACACAAACACGATGGAACAACAGCCGAAGGTCCTGTTATAGGATTGATTGGAGATGCAGGAGAAACGGCTCCCAATAACAAAGTATTAATAGATACAACAAATAACTTTATTGAGTTTTACGTACAAGTATCAAGCAACCCTGTACAACAGTTATACATAGCCGATGGTGCTATCATACCTGTTACAGACAGTGATGTTGACTTAGGTACAACTGCTTTAAGATTTAAAGATGCATACATAGATTCTATTACTACTACAGGTAATGTAGGTGTTGGTGGTAATCTAACAGTTACAGGTACTACAACTTTTAACGGTGGTACAATCACTATGGGTGATGCAGCTACTGACAATGTAGTCTTTGGTGCTGATGTAAATAGTAATATTATTCCTAATACTGACAGTGCTTTTGACCTTGGTAGTTCTTCACAAGAATGGCGTGACCTTTATTTAGATGGCACAGCACATATAGATACGCTAGACGTAGATGTAAACGCTACAATCGCAGGAACTCTAGGTGTTACAGGCGTACTAACCGGTACAAGCTTAGACATTTCCGGAGACATAGACGTAGATGGAACAACTAACCTAGATGTCGTGGACATTGACGGTGCTGTTGATATGGCTAGTAATTTAGCAGTTGGCGGTAATATTACAGTTACAGGAGATTTAACCGTAAACGGAAGTACAACAACTTTAAATACTGCAACGCTTGATGTCGAAGATAAAAACATAACACTTAACAAAGGTGCAGGAGATACTTCAGGTTCAGTAGATGGAGCTGGTATTACTATACAAGATGCAGTCGATGCTTCAAATGATGCATCTATAACATGGAGTGCTTCAAATGATAACTTTGTATTTTCACATGAAGTAGTTGCTCCTAGTTTAGATATATCTGGAAATGTAGATATAGATGGAACATTAGAAACAGACGCTTTATCTATCAACAGCACAGCAGTTACTTCAACTGCAGCAGAACTAAATATATTAGACGGTGTAACAGCCACTGCTACAGAACTTAATCTTATTGATGGTGTAACAGCTACAACAGCTGAATTAAACATATTAGATGGTGTAACGAGTACAGCTGCTGAACTAAACATTTTAGATGGAGTAACTTCTACCGCAGCCGAGTTAAACATTTTAGACGGTGTTACAGCTTCTGCAGCAGATATTAATCTTATAGATGGCATTACCAACGGAACTGTTATAGCTAGTAAAGCCCTTATAGCTGATGCTAACATTGACATTACTGGTGGTAGAAACATTACAATCTCTGGAGAACTAGACGCTGCTACACTTGATATTTCAGGTAACGGAGACGTTGCAGGAACATTAGCAGTTAGTGGTGGTTCATCAAATGGTGTGCTACTATCTCAAGGTGCTATATCAATTAAAAATGGTGGAGCTAAGTCTTACATAGACTTATACTGTGAATCATCTAATGCTCATTATACTAGAATAGAAGCAGCAGCTCATGGTGCTTACTCAGGAAATGTTACAGCTACTTTACCTACCTCAACAGGTACACTAGCTTTAACATCTGATATACATACTACAGAAGAGCTACAAGACATTATTGGAGCTATGGTTAGCTCTAATACTGAATCAGGTATTACAGTAGCTTATCAAGATGCTGATGGTACAATAGATTTTACAGTTGGCACTCTTAACCAAAATACAACAGGCTCGGCAGCTACTTTAACAACTCCTAGAGCTATTGCGGTAGCCGGTGATGTTACAGGTACAGCAAACTTTGATGGTTCAGCCGGTATTTCTATAACAACTACTTTAGCTACTGATGCTATTGTAACTGCAAATATTACAAATGCAAATGTTACACTGGCTAAGATGGCAGCTAATAGTGTTGATAGTGACCAATATGTAGATGGCTCTATTGATACAGCACATATTGCAGACAGTCAGATTACAAGTGCAAAGATAGCAGACGGAACAATCGCTACAGGTGATATTGCTGATGACGCAGTTACAGGTGCTAAATTATCTAATGATGTAACCGTTGCTAATGACTTAACAGTCTCAGGAAACTTAGTAGTTACAGGTAGTACAACACAAACAGGTTCGTTACTATCTAACTCTAACTTCCAAGCTTTATCACAAAATAATAGTGGTAACTCTACAGACTTTGGATTCTACGGTAAATATATAGAATCAAGCACAACTAAATATGCAGGTCTTGCATTTGATGCGTCTACTGATAATACTTTTAGATTATTTGTAGATACTACAGCTGCTCCGGGCAGCACAGTTAATACAGGAGCAACTGGTTATACTGCTGGAACACTTATTGCAGGAGAAGTTTCAATGACTACTCTAGATATAGGTGGAACAAATGTGACATCTACTGCAGCAGAGCTTAACATCCTTGATGGCGTTACAAGTACAGCTGCAGAGCTTAATGCCTTAGACGGTATTACAGCAGTTGTTGGAGAGCTTAATGCTCTTGACATAGGTAGTACAGCAGTCGGTACAGCAGTAGCTTCAAAAGCAGTTATACTAGACTCTAACAAAGATTACACAGGTATTCGCAATTTTACAATTTCAGGTGAACTAGATGCAGCTACTTTAGATGTAAGTGGTAACGTAGACATTGATGGAGTGTTAGAAACTGATAACTTAACAATTGGCGGAGCACAAGGAACTGATGGACAAGTACTTACTTCAACAGGAAGTGGAGTAGCTTGGGAAGATGCTGGGGGTGGAGGAGCTACCTCAGATGCTGATGGTGATACAAAAATTCAAGTAGAAGAAAGTAGTGATGAAGATAAAATTAGATTTGATACTGCTGGAACAGAAAGACTTGTTCTTGATAACAACGGACATTTAATTCCGGGTGCAAATAATACTTATGACTTAGGAGCCACAGCAACTCGTTGGAGAAACATTTACACCAATGACTTACAGTTATCTAATGAACAAGGCGATGCTAACGAAGTAGACAACACTAAAGGCTCTTGGACAATTCAAGAGGGTGCTGAAGATTTATTTATTATAAATAGAAAAACAGGCAAACAATACAAGTTTAAATTAGAGGAAGTTTAATGGCGATTTATGGAGGAACTGGAGTTTGCATTGGTTATGGTAATGACTACCAAGTTTCATCACAAACCACAGTTATTAACAATAGTGGTGAAGTATATGTTCCTTTTAAAATACCTTTGAGGTCACATACTACTTCAAGTAATATAGACCCTAATCAAACATTGGCTCAAGCACTAACAGATTTGAATGGTGATTCAGATGATACATTGTATGGAGCTACAACATTAAGTAGTGCCTGTCAAATACTAGTAACTATGTATGGTAATTACTACCATGGAGTTACTGCTAGAATGTTTAATATACAGACACATCACACAGACCAACTAAGTCCAACTAATAGGGTTAAAATTACTACAGTATGGAGCAATCATTGGAGAAGTCATAGTGGTTGGAATACAGGAGATACGTACCCACGCATAACCTCTTCTAATACAGCGACTGGAGAATTTTTATTAAACCCTTGTGGTGGTGGTGAGCCTGATTATTTTGGTAGTAATAATTTTGAAATAGTTTTATTAAACGGTACAACAGCAGCACCTTACGTAGGTAACCTAACCTATGATAGTAGGTATGGACAGGACCAAGCATGGAAATAATATGGCAGTAATATCACACGGACAATCAGCTTTAATAGCAACATTTAGTGCAGAAGGAAACGATGCAAGTGCTTTAAAAAAAATGGACTTTGTAGTTCCAGTGGGACGTGTTATAGACAGCGTTATAGCACCTACAAGTGGAACTAATTACACACAAGACCCTATTTATTTATGGAAAGCTAGTGCTCATGCTAATAGTGGAGCTAATTATAGAATGGGAGCAATTAAACTTGGTATTCATGCTACAGGTTCTTACAATTCTGGACAAGAGTATAAAGAATTTGTTTACTTTAAACATTTTAATGGTGGAGCAATAGCAACACTAAGCACTCAAACAGGAGATAACAGTAGTACTTTTGACAATGCTGGTAATTTTAGTTTAGCAATACAAACTGCTTCAAGTGATACATTACGAATAACGCAAAACAAAGATTACAGAACAGCAAACGAAGTTAAAGTCTATTACTTAGGTGGAGGTTGTGATGTAACTTTTGTAGGTAGAAACAGTGGACAAGCTTCTGGACTCGGGTCTGTAGGAGCAGATTATGATGATAGATGGTATCAAAGTTTTTGGATAGTATAATATGGCATTAATAGGACAACATGGCGGAAAACTTTTAGCAGTATTTAATACTAATACGTATGCAAGTAACGGTGGACATGACGGTTCAAACGGTGGCGACATGCTGTTTGATTTTTATTTACCTACAGACATTGATGATACAAAAACATTTGGAACAAATACAGCTGATGTAGAACACGGGTTTCCTGCGACTTATCAGTCTCACTACATAGCAACTCATACTTCAGGAAGTTACTACTGGGGTAACTGTTGGAAAGAATTTTTAATACACAGACAAGTAATTAGCGGTGGTGGTTCAGCAGGTACATATATGCAAATACACTTTCTTAGAGAAGTAATTTATAGAGGACATTCTAGTTTTAATGGTGGTGGAAGTGGAGTAGGAGCTCTTCCAACTTTAGCAGTGCAAAGTGCTGCTAATGCTCAAGTTAGAATGAAGGTAGGCGGTGATTATTGGAATAGTAATAGTGGAGAAGTTTATTACTTAGGTGGCTCTGCAGAAACAAGTTGGATAGGAAATACACCCCAAGCCCATCCAATTTACGATACAACAATAGGGGATTGGCAAGAGTAAAATTATGGCAAAGACAGTAACAGAAACAACAATTAATGGTAAAACAGTAAATATGATATATATCAAAATGTCAAATGAAGCTGCAGGAACTATGGAAGGTACGTATACATGCGGAGAATTAATAAACGAAAGTTCGACTAACCCCGGAACTTGGGTAGAAGCTAAAGAAGGTCCTATAGCTGCCGGTCCCGGTTTTGATGCAGATACTTACACAAGTTTAACAGACTATGCTATGAAATTAGCAGCAGACAAAGAAAGCTTAACAATTACAGGTAACTTTACTCCTGTTACCCCTGAATAGATAAATCAACATGGAAATGGTATCACCTTACATTGTTTGGAATGTTCTCATAACTTTAGTGTTAGCTCCAATCTGGTTTCAGATTAGACAAAACACAACAGAACTAAGAAGACAAGACATTCTCTTAAACAAAACACGAGAAGAGATTGCAAAAGACTACGTAACAAAAACAGAACTTCGAGACGACATGGGATTACTCATGGATAGGATAGATAAAATTGGTGAAAAGCTTGACAAACTCTTTGAAGTTAAGTAAAATAGGTATATAAGTATGAAAAAGAATAAAAACAGCACTAGAAAAAAAGTAAAAAATCAAAGGCAAGATTACACTAAAGGTGGTCGTGTAGGTTTTCAAAGAGGAGGCGGTCGAGGAAGAGAAGAAGCAGATCAGGTAAGAAATACAATGGGTGCTAATGGTGAACCTACAAGATTTGACGATGGTCAAGCCTCAGTACCTACGCCTACTCCAAGTCCAAGTCCAAGTCCAAGTCCTAGCCCAAGTCCAAGTCCAAGTCCAAGTCCAAGTCCTAGCCCAAGTCCTAGCCCAAGTCCTAGCCCAAGTCCTAGCCCAAGTCCTAGTCCTGCATCCGGACCTGAAATAGGTTCTTTAGACCCAGACAATACTGGACTAGTATGGGGCGGTGAATCATATGTACGACCTGAAGGTATTGGAGAAACTGATGTTTGGAATGTAAATAATGGTGTGTGGGAAACTAAACAAGAAATAGCTGATAGAGTAGCAGAAGAAAAAGCTGTAGCAAAAGCCGCAGAAGAAGCCGCAGCTGCTGCAGCAATAGAGGCTAGACTAGCAGGAGCAAAGTCTCAACAAGTTAATACTACTACTGCAGACAGAGAAAGAACTGCTCGTATTCAAGAAACTGCTGAAGCTATTACACGATCTGCACAAGGTGCTGTACCAGAATCTACACAAGTTGATGACGCTGTTAAAATAGGTGGGTATCAGGTAGATGCTGATGGTGAGTTAATTCTAGATGAAGAGGGTAAGCCTGTATTAAAAGTTGCAGATACAAAAGCAACTCCAATGATAGGTACAAACACAGTAGTAGGTTATCAAAGAAATAAAGAGGGTGAATTAATTCTTGATGTTGATGGAAACCCTATTCCAAACACTAATGCTGTTGCGAGTACAGAATCAGTAGAGACTGTTTTAATGGAAGACAAAGCTGATGGAACAAAAGCAGAGTTTGGTACTGCTAAAGTAGCCGATGCAGATAAATTAGGAACAACAGATAAACCCGTAAATGTGTTTACTGGAGATACAATAGATGCAACTGAAGCTTTAAAAGCCAAAGCAGATGCAGCAACGTTAGCCGCACTTGAGTTAAATAAAAAGGCTATTGCAGGAGCCACAACTGTTAGTCGTACTGGTGCTACTGCTGCAGCAACTTCTGTACAAAATGTTGAGGGTGATTTAACTGCCAGAGTTGTTGGAGTTATTAGTGACGATGCTAAAGCTACCGCAGTTAAAAATGTTGGAAGTTCTTTAGCTAGAGTTACAAGAGCTAAAAAACAACTAGCTAAAGCTGGACTAAGTGATGCAGATATTGCAGAACTAGCCAACGACCCAGATTCTTTAGAGGCAAGACTTGAAGACTTTAGTGAAAAAGAACGTGGAATTATTGAAGGACTTCCTGAAGAAGCTCTAGTATCTAATCAAATAGATACTTTATTAAAAGGTATTGAAGAAGGTGAAATTCCTGTGTGGGCTAAACCCGCTATAGCATCCGTAGAAATGATATTAGCACAGCGTGGTATGTCAGTCTCAACAGTAGGAAGAGATGCCTTGTTCAATGCTATTATAACAGCGGCTATGCCAATTGCACAGTCTAATGCACAAGCTATACAAGCTAGTGTAGGACAACAAAGAACAATTGAAGCTCAAGAATCTGAAGCTAATGCAGCAAGAGGACAACAGACAGCGTTAACAAACGCAAGTAACGTTTTTCAAATGGACATGGCTCAGTTTAGTGCTGACCAACAAACAGCATTGTCTAACAGTAAGTTTTTACAAACTGTGAAAATTACAAACGCAACTATAGCCCAACAGGCTATTATGCAAACTGCATCTTTAGCGGCTCAAGCTAATATAACAGAAGCAGACTTAACTCAAAAAAGATTAACACAAAATGCTCAAGCATTTTTACAACTCGACTTAACAAATTTAAACAATAAACAACAAGCAAACTTATTAAATGCTCAACAGAATCAACAGCGGTTATTAAGTAATCAAGCATCTACAAATGCATCGTTGCAGTTTAATGCTTCTAGTAAAAATCAAATAGATCAGTTTATGACTAATCTTAATACTCAAGTAAGTCAAGGTAACGCAGCTCAAAAAAATGCAATGTTACAGTTTAACAAGACACAAGAAAATGCTGCAGAAGCTAGAGATGCTCAACGAGAAACAGATGTTTCTAAATTTAATGCTCAGTTAGTAGCACAAGTAGATCAGTTTAATTCTCAACAAGAATTTGCAAGGAATCAATGGAACTCGCAAAATGCTGCAGCCGTTGAAGCTTCTAATGTTCAATGGAGAAGACAGGCTAACACAGTTAACACTGCTGCACAAAATCAAGTTAATATGCAGAACGCACAAAATGCTTACGGTCTTACAGCACAGTCTCAATCTTTCTTATGGCAAGAACTAAGAGATCAAGCTGATTTTGATTTTAGAAGTTTTGAAAATGAAGAAAACAGAAAGGCACAAATTATATCAACAGCTATGGCTAACGAAGGAAAGTCTGGTGAAAAATATGATGATTATTTAGATGGTTTGTTAGTTTCTTTAGGCGGTTCTTTTTCAGGTGGGTATACTGCTGGAGGCAGTTACACAGGATCAAATAACCGTGGTGGCAGAAGTGGTGCTTAATAAAATTAAATAGGAAGACAAGATGGGAAAATTAAGAAAAATTGGTAGGAAAGTAAATCGTGCATTAGGAAAAGTTTTTGGTAAAAAGCTTGGTAGTCTTATAGGCGGCATTGGATTGTCTATGGTTATGTGGCAAGGAGCACAAATGCTTTTCCCGGGAACAACATCAGCTATATCAGAGGCAGTTGCAAATACAAAAAATGCTGTTTTTGGAACGCCTACAGAAGCTGTTCTTGAAGTAGGAAAAACTATAGACCCTAACGTAATAAATAATAGCACGACCCCAATAACCGGGGGAGAAGTTTCAGGTGCAGGTGCAGGAACAGGAGCAGGTGTACCTGATGTGTCAGGAGTTTCGGGAACAGAGGCAGGTGGAAGTATTCTTGATAGTTCTTCTGTGTCTGTAATGGCTGGACCAGAAACAATTACTGTGGCTCCACGATTAACTCCTACTCCTGCAGATGCTCTTAAAAAAGACGCACTCTTAACGCCTGAAATAGACTTTACAAAAGATGTAAGTTTTGTTGGTAAAGGAACTGGTGGAGAACTATTACCTGAAACATTAGGTCAAAAAACTAGTAATTTTATTACAGGTGCTCCGGAAAAAATAAAAGATTATGTTACAGAGGGAGATTTTGTGGGTGATGTAGGTAAAGGAGTTACTACAAGTTTAATTATGCAAGAAATTGCTGGTGACCCAGAAGACATGTTTGCCGGTGGTGGTGTTGCTGGACAGCCAATTTCAGAAGCTGCTCAAGGAAATTACATGAGAGATGTTGGTCCTTCAGCAATGGCTGCAACAGGCATGACACGTATGCCTAGCTTTCAAGAGTTATCACAACAGACTCTTTACGGAACAGGTGCACCTAACTTCATGGCACAATTTTATCAACCACTAGCAACCCCAAGGATGGGCTAAGAATATGGCAGTTTCAGAAAAAGCAGTAGAATTTTTAGGTAATAGTCTTGCTACAGGAAGACCTGTGCCCGGACAATCACTTACAAATAGTCCAGAAGATAAGTATAAGTGGGAAAGCCCACCAGAGTTTACTAGTACTAGAGAAGCAACAACTTATGTTTTTGGGTTAGTAACCGTTCCGGCAACAACAACAAATCTTTTAATGTCAGTTACAAATGGAGTAGGGATTGTAGACTTAGCATCTATTATTTTATATTCAGGTTTTTTAGAAGGTAAATGGAATCCTGATTTAATGACATTATTAATGGAACCAACCATGTATATGATTATGGCACTAGCTGAAAAAGCTGAAATAGATTATGTTATAGAATCTGGAGATGATGAAAAGCCTAACGAAATGTCTGCAGATAAAGAAGTTGAAATGATTAAAAATGGAATTAGTTCTTTAGATAATATGAAACAACAAGCAACACAGCAACTAAATGATAAAGTAATTCCACAAGAAGTTAAAGAGATGATTGACAGCACAGAGTTATCTCCAAGTTTATTAGAGAAAGTAAAATCAAATCCTAATTCAAGTTTATTAGGTAAAGGAGAATAAAAATGGCAGATGATTTTAAAAGTTTATTAGGCAAAAGCTCTGGTACAAATTGGGGAGAGTTAGCAGGTAGTTATTTTTCAAGGAATAATAAAAAAAGTAATCGTTCTAGAAATATTTTATTAGCTTCATTATTTATGAATGCTGCTGAAGCTAGAATGCAATCTAATGTAATGAAAAATTTAGAAGATTTAGAAGATGATAGAACAATTGAAAAAGCTAAACTTGCATCTCAATGGAAAAAAAGAACAGATATTGAAACACAATATAAAGACATACAAGACCAAGGTGCACTAGGATACTATGAAGATCAAGCTGAAAAAGCTTTTCAAAAA
>Ga0207905_1000285_pt1 | contig 13003 bp, 11 predicted proteins | sample LinPmetageLP49_FD_184060 | JGI IMG/M metagenome (GOLD analysis project Ga0207905, IMG submission 184060) | Marine viral communities from the Subarctic Pacific Ocean - LP-49 (SPAdes) | ecosystem: Environmental > Aquatic > Marine > Oceanic | place: Pacific Ocean | collected 2011-08-27 | reverse complement strand
TAAACGGACCTAATGATGAGCTAACTGCTGTGTCACTAGGATAATCTCTTAAATCTAATTGTATAATAGCATTTCCTTGTTGTGATATAAAGTCAGGAATAATTCTACTTACTCTCATAATGTTTTCACCATCACCTCTGAGGTCAGCCATGTTTGTAGCGGCCCCTCTTATAACTTTTTGTGTAATATCATAATCTCCAGATGTAATGTTTGCTGGAATTGCAACAGCAGCTGTTGCTGCTTCTTGTTGATTAACCCCTGTTTCATGTTCAAAATATATTGTTATACCGTCTGTATTACCTCTTACATCAAACGATGCATCATCACCGGCATTATATTTAGTTGCATGAGGTAAACCAAATACTGCTGAGTCTTCCCAAGTTGTTCTAGGAAATAAACTATTTGCATTTGTAAACCATATAGGTCGTTTAGCAGTTGAGTCTAGATAACTATAAGTAACGGCTCTGTTAACATTGTTTGATGTAGCTGTTGGATAAAACCAAGTAATCTCACCAAACAAGTTATTAATACCACAATAAACCAATTGATTAGATGAAGTGTTAAGATCATCATAAACAAAATCTTCAACCAAACAGTCCATAGATTCTAGTTTACCAGTGTATCTAAAGAAACCATTATCAGACATCCAGTACGCAGCACCATCAACTTCAACAGCTGCGTTCTGTCCTATCAATCCACAGTTAGTACCTACTTGTTCATAAGCAAATGTAAAAGGAGTACCAACAAATCTCATAGTAAATAACGATGTATCAGACCAAACATAAATTGCATTCCTACCAAGTTTAGCACCCATGATCCGTGATCCGGCGGCCAGTCTTTGTGTACCAGCAGTATTTTCTGCTGTAGGTGTATAGTCATTAATATTTTCTTGAGAAGAAAATCTTATAAACATATCATCTTGTGTTGCTTTGTTACCAATAGTTGTTTCTGTTCCAAAAAATACTAAGTGACGATCGGGTGTTGACACTAACATATCACGTGACGCTGTTGGTGCACCAGTTATAATAGTTGCTCTTGTCGCTGTTGCATTTGTTGCATCACCATCCCACTCAAAACATTCACCATTATGTATTAAGGCAATTAAAGTGCTTCCTAAATTATCCAAGGACCATAGACCAGGATCAATTACTTGGTCGGTGTTGGCTGCAGCTGAACCCCATCCAGTAAAACCGGAAGAGTTAGTTACTGTTGCACCATTAGAATGAGTTGTAGCTGTAGTTCCTCTTGCTCCTCTTCCTATACCTGTAAGTTTATTTCCTGAAACACCTGTATATGATATTTCTTCTGTTCCTATTAAAATATGATTTGTTCCTGTAGTTGGAAAACCTGATGCATTAGTTAATGTAATTTCTGTAGCAGAACCATTGTTTCCGCCTGACGTAGCATTAATAGCTCCGTTTAAAGTATTAGTTAGTGCTCCTAATAAATTACCACCCCACAATGCGATACCCCAACCAAACGCACCAAGTTGTTCTGCTGGTCCTACATGATAGTATTGAAAAAATTTAACACTTCCAGATGTAGTGGCACCTGAACCTGTTTCATTATTATTCATTGTAATAGTAATAGTCGTGTCTGATGGAACACTGGTTACCATATATTTTATGTCATCAAAATCTGTTGCTGTATAATTAGAATTAGTTGCGGTTGAGAAATTACTAAATAATATAATGTCTCCTGCTACAAAACTATGTGGAGTAGGAAAAGTTATTGTAACTGTGTTTGATCCATTAGTTGTAGTAAAACAATTTGATAAAGTTGTACCTGATGGATTAACTAAGGGGTGTATGTCATAATACACACCTCCAGAATAAACATATAAAATTCTATTAGTTCCTATACATGAAAATTTTGTAGAGTTTTTATTAACAAAATGATGCAAACCTCTTGTAGCACCTGTTAATTTATCTTGTCCTAATTGGTTCCAGCCACCTATCTTTTCAGGTGTACCATATCTAAAACGAACATTTTCTCCATCTGTCCATTGTGATTCAGCACCTGTAGATGTAACTTGTTTATTGAAACCTGGTAGGAATCCTAGTTTTTGTAACATATAACCTCATTATAATACTATTTTACACCTGACGGTAGACCTAACTTAGCTCTTCCATCAAACTTGTTTTTACTAGCAAATGGGCCATTTACATGATTATAATGTAGAAATACTTGACCGCAAATGTTCCCGTCAAAAGGCTCTCGCCAATGTTCGAGTTCACAGCCACTATATACTAACATATCTCCTACTTCAAGCAAGACTTTAGTGCCTGCCGGAGCGTTAGGTTTATGAATATTTTTGTATTCATCGATAACATTATCAGCTCCTGTGCCATCTATAAATACAGGCCAAGGGTCACCACCTAAATTAAGTGTGCATGATATTTCACAAGAAGGTCTATCCTTATGTCTTTTAAGTTCATCACCTTTTTTATATGCTCTAGCGTAGGAATAAGTAGGACATAGATCTAGTCCGCTGTGTTGTTTCATAACAGGTAACATTTTAACTAATAAAGTTTCCATTACAAAATCACCATAACAAGAATAGGTATTAGGTATCTGTTGATCGGTCCATGTTCCAAGGATCGGGGACTGTGAGTGTATGTTGTTTTGATACATATAACTTACTGCATCTCTTTTAAGTAGGAAGTAATTAAGTATAAAATTAGCTAGCTCATACGACACAGCATTTTTGATAACTTGATATTTCTTTATCTCAAACATATTATACCATAAAACATTTCTGCATAAAATTAAAGCTTACTGATATTCTTATATCATTTGACTCATTAGTATCTACGCAGTGATTTAACCAAGACGGAAACATAATTAATCTTCCTGCCTTTGGCTCATAATTATCTTCTCTCCATAATCTTCTTGGTGGTTTACCTTGTTTCATTCTAGGCCTTACCATTAATGCAACTGATCTCGGATCTTCTATTTTTAACTGACCAGAATTTTCAGATGCTTTTACATAATATACACCAGACCATAAAGAGTTTGGATGTATGTGTGCACGGTTCATGCTACCTGGTGGATTTATATTGGCCCACATATTACCTAAAAAAGGTTCGCTATCTAAATGTTCTTGATCATAAATAGTTCTTTGTGCTTCGTATAACATGTTTACTAAATCTTGATACTCAGGTTTTAAATTCATGTCTGTTGTTGAGTGCCAACCTTTTATATTTGTTCTAACTACACCCTTATCTTGATTAGACCAATTAATAATATTTTGTTCTAACTGTTGATTTAAAGTTGGATGTTTTATGTCAGCAATATAGATAGGTGTTGGAAAAACTAAATCTCTAAACATTATTTAAACGGTGTGCCTCCAAACCACATTACTAAAGATTTTCTATGACCTCTAATAACTGGTGTTACTCTGTGTCTTATAAAAGATGCGAAGAATACTGCGTGTCCTTGTTTAAGTTTTGCAATCTTACCTTCTGACATTAATTCTAAATCTCCACCTTCAAACTCTGACTCAGGTGAAAGTAAACATGTCATAGATATTTTTCGAACAGGTGGTTCGTGTTCCATGTTCACATCATTATCTACATGCCAATCATAAAACCCTCCTTCTGGATACTCTGTGTACTGTGCAAGTTCTGTTATCTGCATTCCATCAAAACCAAAATGATTACCGTTAGTTGTTTTCATAATACGTTCTATGTCTTTATACATATCAGTCATTTTAGAAAAAGGTATCCAACTAATGTGTGAAGTTCTAGTTTTAGTATCTACAACTCCTCCCTTAATCCCTGTTTCTCCTGCTCCAACAGATGCATCTCGTTTAGGCTCTGCATGTCCAGCTTCAATAATCATTTTACATTGTTCAGGTGTAAAGATTGGTGTAGTGGTTTCTACTATAAAAGATTTCCATCGTGGTTCTGTTATCATATTAATATCCGTATTCTATCCATCCCGTTATTATATATTTATCATTTGATAGAGGTGGGTTGCCTCTATGAATGTGTGTAAATTGTGAAGGCCATACTAGCAATGTATTTTTTTCAGGTTTAAACCTACACTTTTGATATAAAAATTCTGTCTCTCCACCTTCTGTTACATCATTTAGATATACCATAAAAGCTAGTATTCTATTTCTTGCTTTCATTTCTGCATTCTCACAATGCCAAAAATGATAACCTTCACCTACTTTAGTTTTTTGTATTTTTACTTCTAGTATGTTGTGTGTTGCTAATTTTTTTAGATAAGAATATTTTTGAACATACAAAGGATACACTTCTTTAAAAAATAAATCTATAAAAGGTTTGTTGTTATAAGTCATTGCAACATTGGTATCTCTTATTGTATCAATTGCATTATCAGATACTAACATCTCATCTTCCCGTCTAGGATATACTGCACCTTGTTGCTCACATTTATTAAAGTAAACCATATAATCTTCTATCAATTGATCTGGCATAAAATTTTTAAATATACCTATGTGATCGTCTCGAACTAAATATTGTCCATCCATTATACAGCTCCTCTGTTTCTAATAGGGTCAAACTGTACATCACAGTTTGCAGCTAGTGTTCGTCTAGTCTCATTCGTTCCATTAAAAGGATAAACACAATGTCTCATATCATATGGAAACACATAGAAATCTCTAAGGTCCATTGGTGGTTGATAATCTATTTTAGCAAACTGACCATTACTAGCTCCTAATATCTGTAGTCTGCCGTTTTGTGGTATGTCTGCATTAGAATATTCTCTACCATATGTTGAGGGTAGTTTTAAAATCATTACAGATGACAGACCTGTAAACAACATACCTCTATGAATATGTGCAGGATTATATTCATGTGCTTTCATTTCATTGACCCAAATAGAATTAAGATGGGTATCGTAATCTCTAATTTTATTAAACGCTAGATAGTGTTTAAACACAGTCATAAAATAATTTGTTACATTTTGTGGTAACATATTATGGTTTTTCATCTTAGATTGATCTTGACCATTATAAAACAAACTATGTTCATTCTCAATCTTACCTACTAACTGTTTATTAGCAGGTGCTAGTCTATGAAAGTTTTGTTCGTATGTTTGATTAATCGCAGAAAAAATATCTAACGGTACTTGATACTTTAAAATTGATTGACCTAAAAATACAAAATCAAAATTAAGATTTTGGTTTTCCATGCTGTTCAATTTGTTCTTTCTCTTTGTAACTATTTTCTAACTCACCAGATTTTCTAATTCTCTGTAAGGATTGTAGTTGTCCTAGAACATTAAACTTATCAGTGTCAGAAGAATTTTCTGTAAGCTGTTTTGCTTTTTCAGCATACTGCATACCATAAGATTCTAACTGATGCTGATTAACATCTTTGTCATTAAATGATCCATCGTTAAATTCTTTCTTTAATCCAGACCACATTTTAATTTCTCTCATTCTATGCTTTGCAACTTTTTCCATAGAAGCTTTTGCAAATCTACATTCATCTATATCTATTTGATATTTAGTTTTTTTGTATTCGTCTTCTTCTTTATCAATTTTACCTTCTAACCATTTAATCTTTGCTTCGTTTCTTCTATAATCAAACGATAGTGTCATTAAGTTATCTAAGTATGATGATTGTTCTCTTACACACTGCCAGTATTTTGCAGCTTTAGTTGGATATCTATTGTCTTGTAATACAGAAAACCTTGCTTCTGTTTCTGTTCGAAACATTTGTTTCTTGGTCCAAGTGTCTCTAAGCTCGTCTACCATACCTTTAAAATCGGTAAGGTCTTGTTGCTCCAATAAATTATTTAAATGAGTTTCTTCTTTTTGTATAATATCTTTAACGTCTTTTTTTTCTGTCATTTCTTTATCCTTTATAGTTCTCTCTTATATATACTATCTTAAATATATATCAACCCTTAACTAGTTGTAAACGTTTCTGTAAGTTTACCGTCACCATACCATTCGTAAGTGTCTGCTTGTCTTGCGCTACCTGAATCAAATCCACCAAAAAGTAAAGCTGCAGTTTGAGTTCCACATCCAGATGCATTTCTTAGTGCTTGCGGAGTTGGATTTTCATTTGTCCAATTTGTTCCATTCCAAGATTCATTTGTAGTTGATGTTGATACACCAGGTAAATTTCCTGTAGATGCTAAAGCACTTGTACTGCTAGTTCCAGTGCCTACTGGAGCATATCTTGCAGTGTTCATATCATTAACTTCAGTCCAGTTTGTTCCATTCCATAGTTCTGTAGCACTTGAAAAACCAGGAGCTGCTTCACCTCCAAAAATTACAGCAGAAGGTGTTGTTCCAGTAGCTCCTACAGCAACTCTTGCTGAATTTATGTCATTAACTTCTGTCCAATTTGTTCCATTCCAAGACTCTGTTATAATTTTTATAGAAGGAGATCCAGGTCCTTGACCTGCAACAGCTAAACCAGCTGTTGAAGTACCTAATCCTGCTCTAGATACAAGACCTGTATTTACATCGTTTACTTCAGTCCAAACATATCCATTCCATGATTCTACAGCTGTTGTAATACCAGGTAAACCAGGTGAAGTAGTAGTTCCTGTTGCAAATATAGCTGCAGTTTGTGTGCCAAAACCTGCTGCTAATCTTCTTGCTTCATTTAAATCATTTACTTCAGCCCAAGTTGATCCATTATAAGATTCTGTTTTAGCTGTGTCAGGACCACTATTATCATTTCCTCCCATAGCTAATGCTGCTGCTTGAGTTCCAGCACCGTTTAATTCTGATCTTCCAGTATTCATATTTCCACTAGTAACCCAGGCGCCTACAGAAATGTTTGCGTTCCATTCTTCTGTGGCTGCTGTAACAGGACTTCCGCCAAATGCTACTGCTAAAGTAGAAGTCCCACCTGCTGCTAAAACATTTCTAGCAGTGTTTAAATCATTTGTTTCTGTCCATTGAGATCCATTCCAAGATTCTGTTTGTGCAAATATTGCTGTTCCTTCTCCACCAATAGCTAAACCTGCTGTATTAGAAGTTCCAGCTCCTGCAAGTAATCTTTTTGCTGTGTTCATACTATTAACTGCATACCAAGCAGACCCATTCCAAGCTTCAGTTTCTGCTGTATTAGCTGGAGCAGGTGTTTCACCACCCATAGCTATTGCTGATGTAGCAATTCCAAAACCAGATAATTGTTTTCTTACTTGAGTTAAATCACTAACTTCAGTCCAGTTAGTTCCATTCCAAGATTCTGTTTCTCCTTTATTAGGTGGCCCACCACCAAAAGCTAAAGCAGATGTATTATCTGCACCACAACCTGCTAAATTATTTCTTGCAGTAGTTAAATTATTAACTTCTGTCCAGTTTGTTCCGTTCCACAACTCTGTTTCATTTAAATCAGCTCCTGGACTTGTTTCTCCTCCAAATGCTAAAGCAGATGTTTGAGTTCCAGCGTCTCCTACATATCTTTTAGCAGTGTTCATAGGATTTACTGTTGTCCAAGAAGATCCATTGTAAGATTCTGTTGCTCCTGTAAAAGTTGGAGTTGCTCCACCAAAAGCTAAAGCAGCTGTTTGAATACCCGCTCCAGCTAAAGCAGCTCTAGCAGTATTTAAATTTCCACCTGTAGACCATGCGTTACCTAAAACTTGTTGATAGCCTTTTAATTGTTGAGTCGTAGTATTATACCAAACTTCTCCTGTTACAGGATTTGATGGGTCTGATGATACAACCGTAATATCTGTTCCTTTTATTTCTTTGTATGTTGCCATTAGTCTATATTCTCCGATAGTGTTCCGTCACCATGCCATTGTTCAGTGGAAGCTAAAACATATGTTCCAGAACCAGAACTTCCACCAAATGCTAAAGCTGCAGTTTGAGTGCCTGCTCCTGCTAATAAATTTCTTGCAGTATTTAAACTATTTTGATTAGACCAGTTTGTTCCGTCCCAAAGATATGTTTTTGCTGTTAAAGCTTCTCCTGGATTTTCTCCACCAAACGCTAAAGCTGCGGTGTTACTAGATCCTGATCCAGCAATCTGCATTGTAGCAATAGGTAGATCATTAACTTCTGTCCAGTTAGTTCCATTCCAAATTTCAGTAGCACTTGTTGTGGCTGTTGAAGTTTGTCCACCAAAACCTAATCCAGATGTAGAAGTTCCTGCTGCTCCCATTTTGTCTCTTGCAGTGTTTAAGTTATTAACTTCAGTCCAGTTTGTTCCATTCCACAATTCTGTAGCGTTTGTGGTAGGGGAACCACCAAAAGCTAATGCTGCCGTATTATTAGATCCCATTCCTGATAAAGCATTTCTTGCAGTGTTTAAGTCATTTACTTCTGTCCAGTTAGTTCCATTCCAAGATTCGTTAATATCTAATGTGGCTGAACCTGGGTTTTCACCACCAAAGGCTAAAGAGGCTGTGCTAGTTCCAGCACCTGCTAATTGTTTTTTAGCAGTATTCATATTATTTAATTCAGCCCAAGCAGTTCCATTATATAATTCATTGAAAGTAGATGCAGTAGGAGGTTCTGTTGCTGTTCCACCAAAAGCTAGACTAGCTGTCGTTGTTCCTGAAGTTGATCCTGCAAGATAATATCTTGCATTATTTAAATTACCACCAGTAACCCAGACACCATATGCAAAATCTGCGTTCCATTCTTCGGTTAATACTGTTGCAGGGGGTGTATCTCCACCAAAAGCTAAAGCAGAAGAATTTGTTCCTGCTCCACCCATACCATCTCTTGCAGTATTTAAATCATTTGTTTCTGCCCATTGTGATCCATTCCATGATTCTGTTATTGCTGTTCTTGCTGTTGAAGTTCCACCAAAAGCTAAAGCTGCTGTTGAAGTTCCTGCACCAGAAAGAGATCTACGAGCTGTATTTAAATCATTAACTTCAAACCAACTTGTTCCATTCCAACTTTCTGTTGCAGCAGTATTTGGTGTAAAACCACCAAACGCTAATGCATCTGTTGCAGTTCCAGCCCCTGCTAATAATCTTCTAGCAGTATTTAAATCGTTTACTTCTGTCCAGTTAGTTCCGTTCCAAGACTCTGTTACTGCTGTAGAAGAACCTGGCGCAGTTCTTCCACCAATAGCTAATGCTGATGTATTATCAGTCCCAGACCCTGCTAAAGATTCTCTTGCAGTGTTTAAAGTATTTACTGCAGTCCAGTTAGTTCCATTCCATAATTCTGTGGCATTTGTTGCAGGGGGTATATCTCCACCAAAAGCTAAAGCTGATGTTTGAGTGCCTGTCCCTGCTAAATTTTGTCTTGCAGTATTTAAATCATTTACTTCAGTCCAGCTTGAACCATCATATTGCTCTGTTAATGCTGATACAGCAGGAGCTGTTGTTTGACCTGCAAATGCTAAAGCAGCTGTTTGAGTGCCTGCACCTGTTAAATTGCTTCTAGCCGTATTCAAATTCCCACCACTAGCCCAAGCACTTGTTAAAGTAGTCTGACGAACACGCAAATTTCCCGTGGTCTCGTTATACCATACCTGGCCCACGTATGGGTTACCAGGATTTTCTTCGAAGTTTTGTACTGCTCCGCCTTTAGTGCCTTTGTACTCGGTCATTTATCTCCTTTTTACTCAGTCAATGTAATGTCAGCTGGTCTTGGGTTATCTTCTTTATCTTCGTCAGATAAAGCATCCCATGCAGTTTGTGCTGCTGTGACCTCTGCATCAACAATCGCTTGAGCTTCAGATAGTGTTTTAACAGTTCCACTTACTTTTGCAATCCAAAGATTTGCATGTTTGTTGTAAGCGGGAACTTGCCAAACATTACCAGGTAAACCTGTAAAAGATATTTTGATCGCTTCTACGTGATCGATGAATCCTTTACCCCAGTTTTCTGCTACACAGTATTGATATGTTTTTGCCATAGTTGTCCTCCTTATTCAGTTGTTGTTGTAATTGTTTTTGTTATAAACCCTGTTCCGTTCCATTCTTCGGTAGTTGCTACAGTTGTAGTAGTATAACCACCTGCAACTAAAGCAGCTGTACTTGTTCCTAGTCCAGCTAATCCACCATTACCAGCATTTAAACTTTCTACATTAGACCAATTAGTTCCATTCCATTCTTCTACTGTTGCAATAGGTCCAGGTAATCCAGCAATAGCTAAACCAGAACCATTGTCAGCTCCTGATGAATTATGTTGAAATCTGTTATTGTTCATATCATTTACTGAGGTCCAGTTTGTTCCATTCCAAGATTCTGTTTTATTATCTGTACCTGCAGGTGATGGAGTATCTCCTCCACAACATAGAGCCGATGTTTGTGTTCCAGCAGATGATCTTTGTTCTCCTGGTAAATTTAAACTATTTACTTCAGTCCAGTTGGTTCCATTCCAAGATTCTACTTGAGCTAAATTTCCTCCTGGAGGTGCTCCAGGGTTTTTTCCTGCTGTAATTAAAGCTGAAGTGTTACTAACTCCTGCTCCTGTTGTATCACTTCTTCCAGTGTTTAAATCATTAACTTCAGTCCAAACATATCCATTCCAAGATTCTGTTTTTGCTGATCTAGAACCTTCCCAACCTCCAGCTGCTAACGCTGAAGTTTGTACTCCTCTCATCATTAAACCATATCTAGCAGTATTTAAATTATTTACTTCAGCCCAAGAAGTTCCATTATACTGTTCTGTAAGAGCCTGTTGTCCCGAAGGTATGTTTCCCCCAGCAATTAAAGCTGCTGTTGTAGTTCCTGCTCCATTTCCATTTAAATTATTTCGTCCAGTATTTAAATTTCCACCAGTAAACCATGCTCCAAGATTAATGCCTGCGTTCCATTCTTCGGTTGAAGATAATGAAGTGGTAGAAAGACCTCCAAATGCTAAACCTGCTGTTGTAGTTCCTGATCTTGATCCTGAAAGAAAACTTCTTTCTTGATTTAAATTACTAGTTTCTGTCCAAATATTTCCGTCCCAAGTTTCAGTTATACCTGTGGATGGATTACCTCCAGCAGCTAATGCTGCTGTTTGTGTACCCATACTAGCAAATGCTTGTCTAGCTGTATTCATATCAGCTAAATCTGTCCAAGCAGAACCATTCCAAGATTCTGTTTTTGGAACTTCATCAACAGTTGGGTTTTGTTTTCCACCAAACGCTAATGCTGCTGTTATTATTCCTGCTCCTCCAGGGTTATCTCTTTCTACACTTAAATCTGCTACTTCAGTCCAGCTACTGCCATTCCAAGATTCTACTAATGCTGACCTACCTCCAGGGGTAGCTCCGCCAAAAACTAAACCTGATGTATTATCCACACCAGCACCACCTAAACCAGTTCTACCACTATTTAAATCAGCAACTTCAGTCCAATTAGTTCCATTCCAAGATTCATTTATAGCAGGGTCTGGAGTACCACCAACACTTAAAGCTGATGTTTGAGTTCCAATTCCTGCGGGATATGCTCTTGCAGTAGTTAAATTATTTACTTCCGTCCAGTTAGTTCCATTGTATTGTTCAGTATTATTAAAATCATTTCCAGGAGGAGATTCTCCACCAAAAGCTAAACCTGCAGTCTGAGTACCAGCCCCACCTAAAGCATACCTAGCAGTATTCATATCATTACCAGTTGACCATGCATTACCGTAAGCTTGATATTTGTATTTGAATTCTGAATCTGAGCTATCGTACCAAAGTTGACCTGTAATAGTACCAGTATCGCCAGCAATGTTTTGGACTGCTGTGCCCACACTTTCTTTATATGTAGCCATGATTATTTAGTCTTTAACAACCAACCCTGAGTTCCATCTGTATAGACCAAAGTATTAGCTGCCCTTTCTACTGAAACTGTTAAATCTGCTGTTGAGCCTAAAATTTTTTCAGACCCGTTTGCTGAAATAGTAAATGTATTTGAATCAAAAGTTCCTGCATAATCAGCAAATGCTATTTCTTGACCTAAAGTTCCGGCCGGTAAATTCATAGTTATTACACCACTTGTAGTATTAACAAAATAACCTTCTCCAGCCACTGCTGTGAATGTAGAAGTTTTTACTGCTTGCCAATCTGTTCCACCAGAATTATCTACAAAGGATAGTTGTCCTGATCCGTTAGTAGTTAAAATTTGATCTGCGCTTCCTGTTGCTGCCGGCATTGTTAAAGTATAAGATGTTGTACCATCTTTTGCTTTTAGGCCAATGTATTGACCGCCTGTATTATCTTGTAATCTTAATTCTTTTGAAGTTCCAATATTTAATCCTGTTGATGCATTCCAAATAAAATTAGCGTCTCCACCAAAAGCTCCTGAATTATTAAATTGAACTTGTGTGTCTGATCCTCCAGGTAATCCACCTGCTACAATTTCTGTAACGTCAGGGTTAGTACCATCATTTTTAGTTGCTGAAATAATTTTCCAACCTTTATTGACTGCCGACCAAGTAACAGTATCTCCTGAACCTGTAGCATATTTTATTTGAACTGTAGATGCACCGGTTGTGTTGTTTAAAATATAATAAGTATTTTCAATATCATTAGGAATTGTAACAACCTTGTTTCCTGTAATTGCTTGTGCTGATTCTGCACCAAGAATAATAACTCTAGATTGAGCTGTACCTGTTAAAGCACCATCTGCTACAGTTAAAGCTGTAGTGTTAGCTCCTGTACCTGCTGCATTTAAAGTAGCTACAACATAGCCACCAGTGATACCTTCTACTAGGTTTAAATTTGCGTTTGTTTTTGTTCCCCAAGTACCAGCGTTTTCGCCAGTTGCCATTAGCTCTACGCCAAGAGGTGTGTAAGTTGATGCCATAAATTAACTCCTGATTAGTTTTGTTTATATTGTTTATTTAGTTTCAAGTCAAACATATTTATGCTGTTTTAACAGTGTAACCTGTACTGTTTTTAGGTGTCTTAGTTGAGTATCCTGTACTTGTTTTAGGATCAAGTTTTTCATAGGTACCTGGAAAAGATATTCCTATACCAACATTAGATGTTGCTAATTGTCCTGTTAAACCCATTACATCAGCGGGAGTAATAGAACCGACGGCTGATGTAGCACTAAGACCTGTTAATGGAACTCCTATTTCAGTAACTAAAGATCCTACAGAAGATGTTGATGATACTCCT
>Ga0207905_1000277_pt1 | contig 13234 bp, 8 predicted proteins | sample LinPmetageLP49_FD_184060 | JGI IMG/M metagenome (GOLD analysis project Ga0207905, IMG submission 184060) | Marine viral communities from the Subarctic Pacific Ocean - LP-49 (SPAdes) | ecosystem: Environmental > Aquatic > Marine > Oceanic | place: Pacific Ocean | collected 2011-08-27 | reverse complement strand
CGGTAAAGACGGTCGTATGGGTCAAAGTTTTCAATCAATGGGTAAATTAGGTCAAGCTGCAACTGTAGGTATGGGTTTGAATGCTGTTGGTGCGTTTGACGGTATGGGTCAAGATGAACCAGCTACTATGCCAGGACCAATAGACCAAAGCGGATATCTTCAACAAGGTTTAACCCCAGCCACATTAAGCGACGTCTATGGTACGGGTACGGGTATAGCGGGTAGTATGCCTAGTTTAGCACAAAGTTATGACTATGACCCTATTAATTCAAGTATAGCGGAATTATTAAAACAACAAGATGAATACGAATTAGAGTTCCCTGAGTTCACTAGGGTAGGAATGCGTGACGGCGGTAACGTTAATATGTTACAACCGATTCAGTTAGGTGGTATAGATAAATTCGGACCACAGTTACCAAGTATTCAACAACCGTCTTTTGGTGGGGCTAGAAGAGGAGCTCAAGGTGGAGACCTTATGAGCGTACTAAACCCTATAGGTGATTATATTCAAGATAGAATTAACGCTGACGAAATAGGACCGACAATAAACGAGTTTGCTCAAACCATAGAAAGCAGATTCCCTAGTAGTGATCAAGGTGGTGGTAATATGATGCAACCTTATCCTAGTGTAGGGAGACCACCTTCTATGGGAAGACCATTACCTATAAATGATATTGGCGGAAATTTTTTAAACAAAATAGAACCTTTACCTGTTCCTGGAATGTTAGAACCTATTTCACCTGACGGTGGTGGAATACAAGAACTTTTACGTAATAACGAAGATCAATTACCACAAATAGATAATATGATGGCTCTTCAACCTACCGTAGCAAGATTAGCTGACGGCGGTACAATACCAGATTTAGATTTAAGAGACACAGGCGGAGACATAGTTGATGAAGAAGGTTCAGGTGATGAAGATACCGTACCAGCAATATTAGCAGACGGTGAGTTCGTAATGACAAAACAAGCAGTAGCGGGTATGGGTAATGGTGACCATGATAAAGGTATCGCTCAACTTTACGCTATGATGGATATGAATGAAAACAAAGCTCAACAAATGGGCATAGGAAGGGCATAATGGCAGAACAAACAACAGGGCGTACCGAGACTTTACCTCCAGAGTTTTATAGACAGTTTATGGCGGGTGTTCCGGGTGCTAATGTCCCTGGTATATTGCCTATGCTTAACCAAGACTTAGTTAATAAACTCCAAGGTATAGGCGTAGCGGGTGCTAACCCTTATACATATCAAGGTCAAAGGATAGCTGACTTTACCCCAGCCGAACAAATGGCTATGCAGATGACGGGTGAAAACGTAGGTTCTTATCAACCTTACTTTAATGAAGGTGCCGATATGGCACGTCAAGGTTACGGGGACGCTAGAAGTAGTGCTGCTGAAGGCATGGACTTTATGCGTCAAGGGGCTCAACAAGGTGCTGCGGGTATAGGTGAAGCCCAAGGTTTATTAAGGCAGGTTCCTGGTGTAGCACAAGACGCAACTTACGAAGGTTTAGGGGCTGTGCGTCAAGGTCAAGGTACTTTAGGTCAAGCACAAAACATGGTCGGTAACGCTGGTATAGATTTAAGTGGTGCAATGAATCAAATTTCTGGTTCAAGACCAAATTTAGGAACAGCACAAGATGCTATATCTGGTTCTTTAGGTAATATAGGGGCTGCAGCTCAAACTGGTTACGGTGCTACTCAAGGTTTTGACCCTAGAGGTATTTCTAGTTTTAGTAACCCTTATGAAGACGCAGTAGTAGGTAGAGCTTTACAAGATTTAGAAGACCAAGGTGCTAAATCACAAATAGCAGGTAACGCACAAGCTATAGGCTCTGGTGCTTTCGGCGGTAGTAGAGCCAGATTAGGCTCACAAGAAAGAGAAGAAGCATTAAGAGAAGCACAATTAAAAACTGCTGCGGGGTTACGTGCTCAAGGGTATGAATCATCAGCAGGTAGAGCACAATCAGCATTTGAAGCACAACAAAATAGACAAGCACAACAAGCAGGTTTATTGGGTAATTTAGCTGGTCAGCAAGCAGGTATAGGTAGTCAGTTAGGTCAGTTAGGTTTAGGCGAAGGAGCACAAGGCATCCAACGTGGTCAAGCTATGGGTACTTTAGGTTTAGGTCAACAAGGGGCTCAATTAAATCAAGCTAACGCTATGGCTAACATAGGACAAGGTCAAGCGGGTATGGGTAGCCAAATAGCGGGTATGGGACAAAACCTAGCGGGTACTATAGGTACTGCAGCTGGAGGACTAGGTAGCCTCGGTACGGGTTTAAGTAACGTATTAGGCGGTACGGGTCAAAACTTAGCACAAAGCGGTTTACAAGCTGGTCAGTTCGGTTCTAACGTTGGCGGTCAGATGGCTGGGTTAGGTCAAGGTCTATCAGCTTTACGTCAAGGTGACGTTAATAATATGATGGGTGTAGGCGGTATGCAACGTGGTCAAAATCAAGCTGGACTAGATTTAGCTTACCAAAACTTTGTAGGTCAATATAACTTACCAGGACAAATAATAGGACAAGCGGGTCAAACCGCAGCAGGACTAGCCCCTACTTTAGGCGGTACTACTTTAGCTCAAGGTTCAAGTAGTGGCGGTTCTAATTCAATGATGCAAGGGTTAGGTACGGCAATAGCAGCATACGGAGCACTTAAATAATGGCAGTTAATCAGCAAGACTTACAGGCTAGTTTTCAAAGGTCACAAGCAGAGAATGCAGCTAGGGAAATGCTTAGCCGTGGCGCACCAATGGAAAGAGTAGTACAGGATACTGGTCTTGACAGGGAAACCGTTCAAAATATCTATATGAAAGACGCAGTTATGGGTGCACCTAGTAGCCCTATGCCTAACCCTGTGGCTCCTGGAGTTAATTTAACTCAAGACGTAGCTAACATGGGTATTATGGGTAACGCTTCTAACGATGAAACTACTCAGATGATAATCGACGGTATGACTAGCGGTGAAGGTGAAGGGGCGGATATAAAAGAATTTTTAGATTTTAGTTTAGGTGCTAATAAAGGTGAAGACGAGGACTTAACCGTAGGACAAGCACTAGAAGTAGGGAGTCTCGCTGGTAGTAAAGGTAATCAAGGTTCATTCTCTTCTTATTTAGATAGTGCCAGTATGCTTGAAGGTTTAGCCGATCCAGAAAAAATGGAAATCTATAAAAGAGCAGCAACCGATATGGTCGGTGAAATGGACTACGATGAGTTTATACAACAACCCGACAAGGTGATGCCCTACTTAGCAGCAGGGCTTTCGCTTATCAACTCAGGTGAAAAAGGTGAGGACTGGGGTGCAGCATTAGGTAAAGCTTTTATATCTGGTTACGGTTCTAAAAGAAAAGAAGAAAGAGACTTTGAAAAAACTAAATCTAGTATAGGCATTAAGAAACAAGAAAATGTAAACAATCTTGTTGGTCAGTTTGTTATGCTTGATTATAAAAACAAAGTAGCATTAAATAAATCATTGATGCAATCTAATCTTGAAAAACCTTTAATGATTGATATAAGCAATGATGGCAGTTTTACTGATAAAGAAACAATCCCAATGTCAGAAGCTTCTTATGCATTTATGGCTAGACAGTATCCTAACCAAGTTAGAGAATCAGAAAATAGAGACAAAGAAGCATGGACTGTAGTAGATAAAACAGGAGGCATGGTCAATGTCTTATACGATCAAGACCAAGTGAATAATTGGGACTCTATGAAAAATGACGGTGCAGTTTTAAGAAAAGGTCATGATGAGCAAACTAATGTAAAACGTTATCTTAGAGAAGATGTTGAGGGTAACACACTTAACGAAGCATTATTATCACCTCAACAAGCCAAATATCAAATGGACAATCTCGGCTATAAACTTACTGAAGCTAGTACTTCTGGTACTATGAAATGGGTTTTAGATAAAAACGGTCAAGGAATATTCGTAAGTCAAACAGACATACAGAAAAATCCTACAGCTTATAAAGATGACTCAGGTATGAGTATGGTTATGAACAGTGACGGTAGTTTTGAATTCTCTAGAGGTAGTGCAGGAATGCAGAGATCTAGAGAAAATGCTGGGCGTAAGTTTTATCAAGAATCTATAGAAAGTTTAGGTGGTGTTCAGCAAGCATATACAAATTATTTTACCGCTTCTTTAGAACAAGATAAAATGCTCAAAGCTTTTGTTGATGCTAATCCAGATGCTATGGACTTACCTTTTAATAATCTAGCAGGTAGAGCCCTAAGGGGACTTGATTCGTTACGAGTAGGTTTTCAGGGTTTAGGGTCAGTTTTTTCTAAACCTTACGAAGATGGTGGTTACAAATTTAACATAGTAAATGATAACGGTGACAGTAGAGAAGCAGATTTTAATGAATTTAGAGAAAGCGTGATGACTTCAGCAGCTTTCACCGATGCACTAAAAAGTCCTTTTGCTAAATTTTTAGAAGATATCGGTATAGCAGGTGAAGCTCTGAAAAATACAATGTTTGATTTAGCTATGGTTGGTGCTGCTACTTATGGTCCTCAAAAAGGTGGCGGTCTTGACTTAAGAGCTATGAGTGATAAAGATGTTATGTTTCAGATGGGTGTACAAGGCGGGAACTCATACAGTTTAGCTGGTTTCTTAGATACACGTAATAGGTTTGCTAGAAACTTAATAAAAAAGAATAGAAATTTTATAAAACAAGCTATTATACCAAGTAAGATAAGTATGCTCATTGATGAAAACAACGAACCAAAACAAAGTTATATTGATGGACTTACGGGTGACGCAGAAAATATGTTAAAAGAATTAGAAGAATATGAAAAACTTTATAATGAATCGTATTCTTTTGGTTTTCAAGGTGAATCTAGTAGTGTAGCCCCTACATATTTAGTAGGCGTAAAAGATGCTGATGAAGATAATCCTAACGTAATAGAACTTAATGTATCTATATCACCGGAAACTGGTGTGACTATTAACGGGGAAAACGCACCACAATTTCAAAACATTATACAGCAGTTTGGTATTACAACACCCATTGATTCTAATACTAATACGGTAAACGGTTCTTACCGTGACATGACTGGAAAATATATAAACTTCGGGAAAACAAACCAGCAAAAACAAAACGAATATTATAACATGTTGCAAAAAACTTTAAGCCAATCAGAGTTTGCAGTGCTTAATATGCATATACTTACAACTCAAAAACAGGGTAACTAAACATGGCGATAAATGACATAGTAGATATAGACCCGCTCATAAATCAGCAAATAGATTTAAGTAAACCTATACCTATGATGGGACAACAAAATATTCCTGAACCTGTGGCTGATAAAATATACTCTCCTGGTGCTGAAACTCCTGGTCAGTTTGTATCTAATGATTTTAAAAACTTTTTAGTAGATAGAATTGGTGTCGCACCAGAAGTAATTGATAAAGTTCTAGGTCAGCCGTATAGCGTAAGAGATCGTTTTTTAAACCTTAACCCTATTGACGCTCTAAGAGATATAGGAAGATTCGCTGTTCCTGGGGAACAACCTTTAAATCCAGAAACTCAACAACCATTCGGTTTAAATATTGATGAATTGTTTAATCCTACTGACCCAGCAAGTAAAGCAGCAGAGGCACAAGGAATTAAAAACAACCCTAAAAACAGACCAGCATTTAAAGCATCTAAAGACGCTAGTTATTTACCCCCTGACCAATATGATAGAGGCGTAAAAGTTTTACTAAAAGAAGCGTATCCTAATACATCTTATGCAGATTTAAACATACAAAGAGATCCTAATACAAAAAGAATTGTGTACACTAACCCTGAAAACGGAGAAACAGAATTTTTACAAGCACCCGGAATAGACTGGTCTGATGTCACTGCTGTGATGGCACCAGTCGCCCTTGAAGCAGGTTTGGGTGTAGCTGGGTTTATTTATGGTAATACTGTTGGCAGAATACAGGGAGGAGTAGCTGGGGGTGTGGCTGGGTTAGGAACTACCGCAGCAATAACAGATAGTCCATTTTTACAAACTTTAGGTGCTGCAGCTGGTGCTGCAACTGGTGCTATTAGTCCTGTTAGACCTATAGCGTTTACAGTCGCAGGAGAAACTGCTGGTCATTTCTTGTGGCGTTATAACAATTTAAAAAATATGAAGGAACGTGGTGTTTTAGACGAAACTTACGATCAAGAAAAAATACTTAAGACAGCTATGAATGATTCTAAAATAGTAGCAGCATTTAGTCTCGGTGGTAACTCAGCGTTTAATTTATTTGCTAAGTATTTAAGTGCTAATCCAGCAAACACACTAGGAATAAATAAAGACGACTGGGTAAAAGTATATGAAGAAATAGCGGACATCAAAAAAACTGGTTCTCCAGCAGAAAAAATGGCAGTTACAGATTTATCTAGTGTTCAAGTTTTATCCCGTAGTGAGTCAGCTACCCCAGAAAGATTAGGTAATATTCAAAGGGAAGTCGACACAGCATCATTGAATGATCCTAATATAGAACGAAGATTTATTAATCAAAAAGAAAATTTTGATATAGGTTATGCAAAAATGTTTGATGAGGCTGGTCTTGACACAGATATACTTTTAATACCTGACGTCAGTAAAATACGTCAAACTTTTGGTAGGGACATAGGTGCATACTTTGACCCAGAAAACATATCTAAACTAGCTGGTGGAAAGTCTTTTCCTAAAAATAGAGAAGTATTAGCTAAAGAAATTTCTAAAAAACTTGAAGGTGCTGACCCAGAAAGTGTTTTTAATATAGTCTGGAATACAGGCAAAGTTACTAAAACAGAAACTTTTATGGATATGATTCCTAAAGCACAACAAACAGAATTTAAAGAACTTATATTTAGAGATTTTTTAGATAACACAGCTGATTTCAACCCTAACGCTATACAAGGTTACTTAAATAAACACGCAGATCAATTAAAAGCTGTGTATGGTGAAGAGTTTGTAGATGGTTTAAGGGGATACAATAAATTAATAAAAGATTTAAGTGTCAAAGGTGCCAAAGATGGCGTACCTGAAAATGATTTAATAAAACTAGGTACAGGCTTAGCTAGGGCTTACTTAGGTATTTTTACTAGACCAGGAAGGGTTATAACTGCTGGTACTCAAATAACTTCTAAAAGTAGAAGAAAAGGTTTTGAAAAATATTTACTTGACCCCGATTTATTATACAAACAAATTATGAGAGAAAATCTTTTAGATAACGAAGCTTTTTATACTACCGCTAGAGCTATAGCAAGAACATATGAACAAGCAACTTCGTCTGTAGATCCTGAGACCCCAGTTTCTGATGTACCTACTAGACCAAGAATAATAGACCTAGAAGGGTTAGAAATGAACAAGGGCGGTAACCCCTTAATGGAATTACAATACGGTTACGGAGATAACTAATGAGTTTATTAAGTAAGTATAACGAGGCAAGAAAACAACAAGTAAAAGCGGAAGAACGCATTCCACCTGATGAAATGCCTATACGTCTACCACCTCCACCGAGAAAAGGACCGCCTTTAAATCCTCCTACTATCGGTACTATACGAGACCCCAATCTAATTATGCGTGATCAAGCGAGTACAGGTCTTGGCGGATATTTAAACCCTAGCCAGTTAGACGCTTTTGTGAATCCACCTAGCCCGAATAATTCTGCTGGTCAGCAGAATATGGCTGACTTAATGAAACAACAACAAGATACTTTCGGGGCTAGATTTGTTTACCCAGAACCGCCAGACGATACACCACCTCCTCCTCCTCCGCCAGACGATACGCCACCACCTCCGCCAGATGACGGTATAATTTTTCCACCAGATGGACCGCCAATAAAATATCCTCCAGGTATTGGTTTTCCGCCTATAGATTTTCCGCCTAATTTTCCGCCTATAAATTTCCCACCTAATTTTCCACCAGATGACGGTGGTCCAGGGTTACCGCCTATGGTTCCACCAGGAAGACTACCTCCAGGAGATTTCCCTATAGGAGGTTTACCTCCAGGAAAAGAACCACCAGTACAAGTACCTCCGCCTTTACCTCCTGAAGTTGGTGGCGGGGTTGCTACGCCACAAGTTATAGTTTATGGTCCAGACGGTACTATGTATCCTAATCCAGGAGCAGCATTAGCAGCAGGAGTTACAAACTATACGTTTACTCCGCCTAATTCTGGTATCGGCGGGTTACCGCCTATGCCACCAGGAATAGGTTTACCACCAGAAAAAGAACCAGGATTACCACCTATGGCTCCACCAATGGCACCACCTATGGCACCGCCCCCAGCACCACCTATGATGCCACCAATGGCACCTCCACCAATGGCACCTCCACCAATGTCACCTCCTATGGCACCTCCTAGTTTTGAGAGATTACCAGTAGAAATGCCACCGAGGTTTGAGGAAGCAAGATATGATGATATCATGCGGGGCATGGAAGATATGGAAAAAGGAATCGGTAATTTAAAAGGTGTTGATAAAGATATTATTACAAATGATTTACTAAAAGAAATTAATAATCCAAATTCAGGTGGTGGGGTAGGGTTACTGCCAGGAATGAATTTACCTATGCCTAGAATGGCTACTGGTATGGAAACTTTAGTGTCTCCTGCAATGATGAGAGGAAGAAGACGTTAAGTCAACCAGTCTTTTAGATTTTCTTCTCCTAGAATAGTACTAGCTATTGATTGTTTTTTACGTAAAGCTTTCACTATTTTTTCATCGACTGTTTTTTCACAGACGATATCAATATAAGTTACTTTATTAGTTTGACCTATACGGTGAGCCCTATCTTCTGATTGTAAACGTTTTTCTAAGTCATAATTATTACTATAATATATTACCGTACTAGCAGCAGTCAAAGTAATTCCGTAACCACCTGTTTGAGTATTTCCTACAAAAAATCTCATAGGACTATCTAGGTCTTGGAATAAATTAATCACTTCTTCTCTACGTTCTTGCTTTACATCACCGTAATAACTTCCTACTGATTCTTCACCGTAAGTTTCTTTTAACAGTTTTTCTATCCTTTGTATGTCGTGGCGGTAGTTTGCCCAAATGATTACTTTACCGTCTGTTTCCTCTAAAATAGAGGACAATTCTGAGACTCTATTATTGGTAAACTCGGTAATACTACCGTCATCAGTACCTATGAATCCACATGATATTTGATGTAAACGTATTATCTGGGTCATTATATGATTTATAGTTACTAACTTATTATTATTGAGTTGAGTCGCAGCAAAGTTCTGTAATTCTTTATACGCTTTAGTTTGTTCAGTTGTCATTTGTATTTCACGACGTATATATATTTTTTCTGGTAAGTCTAAGCAATCTTTTTTCAATACTCTATGGCTAAACTTACCTAGTGTTTCATTTAATTCATCTAAGTTTTTATAACCAGTCACAAATTTAAAAGTTCTACCTTGACCAGTCATTTCTTTCATGTCTGCATATCTAGCACGGAATGCAAAATAACTACTGAAGCCTAATAAAGCTGGATCTAAAAACATACACTGGCTATATAAATCTAATGGACTCTTAGTTATAGGTGAGCCTGTTAGTATCCTTCTGTAATGTGCATACTTACCTAACCTTACACAATTAATAGTACGTTTAGCTGAAGGGTTTTTTATAGTTGTACTTTCATCTATAATAAACATAGTTTTATTAGCTTGTATAAATTTATTGGCATACTGACAACCTTTCTTAGTACTAAACGCCTCTATGTTCATAACTAATATTTTTAAGTTATCATCATAAATAAACATTTTATCTAGTTCTTTTAAAAACTTTTTAGTATGGCTACTAGTCCACTTAGCAACGTCATAAGCTACGTGTTCAGGTATGTGGGCTTCTAGTTCTTTATTAACCCATGTACTATAAACACCTTTAGGGGCTACTATTAATATATTACTTACCTTACCTTGACCGTACAAGTGTACAAAGTTGTCAATAGTTACTTTTGATTTACCACAGCCCATCTCCATAAATAGAGCGTACTCTTGTTTATCAAATGATTCTACTAAAGCCTCTAACTGATGGTCATAGGGTTTAGTTTTAAAAATAAAATTATCCATATCTCGTCTCTTATATAGTTATATAGTAAACTAGGTCAGTAATAATAAAAAGCATATTGCACGTTTTAGCTTAATAGGGGGTTAATAACCTTTACCAATAGCCCCTCAACCCTCTCCACTACAGTATTAATTGTAAAACCTATTGACGCTATTACCTTTTTTATAAATATTTAAAGATTAAACTTTATTTATTTTTAAATACCTATATAGTAATAGCTAAGTATTAATTTACTTACCTTCCTTAAAGGTGTAAGGTGGTTTAGACCCTAAATTTAAACTACCTTATTTTTAATAAGATAAAAGAGACAAGATGAGTGTATATGTAGTAGAAAAGCCAAGCGATAATAAGAATATTTCTTCGGCTTTAGAATATGGTGACTTCGAGTTTATATTAGACAGTCGTTCTAATATGATGTATAGTCCCGTACCCACCGTAAATAGAATACGTAAAAAACTTCAAGACTTTAGTGATAATGACTACCTATTATTAATAGGTGATCCTGTGGCTATTGGTGTCTGTATGCATTATGCTTTACTTTCTAATAGAAGTAAAGTTAAATTATTAAAGTGGGATAACCGTGACTATAAATACAATATCATAGAGGTAAATATAAATGTTTGATGACGTTAAAGTAGAGGTTAGTGAGGTCTCTTTAAAAACACTCACCGATAAAGCTAATGAAATGGTAAAGCTAGAAGAACTAGTAGAAGAAAAACAAGCAAGTTTAAAGCTTACACAAAAAGAACTTAAAGTATTAAGTGAAGAAGAAATACCCGCCTTATTAAGCGAGGTAGGTTTAAGTGAAATAACCTTAACTAACGGTAAAAAGATTAGTACTAATTCTTATTATTACGGTCGTATTACTGAGCATAACCAACAGGAAGCATTCCAGTGGTTACAAGACAACGGACACGGGGATATTATAAAGAATGTAATATCTGTAAGTTTTGGTAGAGACGAAGACGTCAATGCCGAAAAGCTCTTATCTAACCTTCAAGATAATGGGTACTCTACCAACGGTAAAAAGTGGGTAGAGCCTATGACTCTTAAAGCGTTTATAAGGGAACAAGTGGAGAGTGGGAACGACCTACCCCTTGAAACTTTTAATGTATATGTAGGTCAAAAAACAAGGATTATTAAATAATGACAAATAAAAATGAAATAAGTGACAAGAAAAATAATACTGATATATCTGTACCATCAGCCTTTATGGAAGATGCTGGTAGTGGGCTAGAAAATATTGGTGCAGAAGACGTTACCATACCACGTTTAAAAATACTTCAAGCTATGAGCCCAGAAGTAAATAAACATGACGGTAAATACGTTGACGGTGCTAGTACTGGTGACATTATCAATACAGTAAGCAGTACGCTCTATAACGATGATAACCCACTGGTAGTTTTACCCGTAGCTTATAAGCGTTTATTTCTAGAGTGGACACCTAGAGAGTCTGGCGGTGGTTTAGTAGCCCAGCATGATGACGCTAATGTTCTTAGTACAACTACTAAGAATAAAACTGGTCAAGACGTTCTAGAAAATGGTAATTATATCCAAACTTCAGCTACTCACTTTGTTCTAGTTATGAATAAAGACGGTGGTTATGACACAGCTATGATATCTATGGCGGGTACTCAATTAAAAAGGTCTCGTACTTGGAACTCTATGATGGCTAGTGTTAAAATAAAGCAGGGTGATAAAGTATTTACTCCTCCTAGCTTTAGTCAGAAGTACAAGCTTGGTTGTGTACAAGAGTCTAACGACCGTGGTACATGGTTCGGTTGGGGTATAAATGCTGTAGGTCAAGTTACAGAAAGTGAGATGGATTACTACCATGCAGCAAAAACTTTTGCTGAGCAGGTAGGAGGTATAAATCTCTCTGAGAAAACTGTATCTGCAGAGAGTGCTGACGCACCATTTTAACCATTTAGGGGGTGTAATAACCCCCTTTTAATTTTGAGGAGCATGTGTTGGAATTACACAAATTACTATACGACATTTTTGAGGGTTCACGTAGGGCTCACGGCGTATTTAATGTTAATCTCCACACCACAGGTTTAAAACAACAAGGCGTAGCCAAAACAATCAAAACAGCTGGACCAACAGCTGAACACTGGTTAGCCCATTTAGAGGGTAAAGCTGGTTTAGGTATCATACCTATAAACGAAGAAAATAAAGTACGTTGGGGGGCTATTGATATAGATACGTACTCCCTAGACATCCCCGCATTAGTAGAAAAAATAGAATCATTTAAGTTACCGTTAGTAGTGTGTAGATCAAAAAGTGGTGGTGCACATGTGTATTGTTTTATAGAAGAATTTATTCCTGCTGGAGACATGCAAGATAAACTTAGAGAGTTAGCAGCAGGATTAGGTTATGGGGGTGTTGAGATATTCCCTAAACAAAGAGAGGTTTTAGTAGACAGAGGTGACATAGGTAGTTGGTTAAACATGCCTTACTTTGAAGGTGAGGACTCAGTAAGATACGGTCATAACCCTAAGGGTGTGGCTTTAACTCCTGAGCAGTTTATAGCATACGTACGTAGTAAAACTATAACTCACGAAGTTTTGTTAACACTAACTGTACCAGAAGTAGACGATATAAAAGGCGGACCACCGTGCCTAAAAACATTATTAAAGCAAGGCTTCCCCGAAGGTACACGTAACAACGGTCTATTTAATGTAGGTGTATATCTAAAGCAATCCACACCTGAAAAGTGGGAAAATCAAATAGAAGAGTATAACCGTAAGTATGTTGTACCACCTTTACCCGCTCAAGAAGTACTGACCCTTATTAGTACATTAAAGAAAAAAGAATATAACTATAAATGTAATGATGAGCCAATACGTTCTTATTGTGACGTACAAAAGTGTAGGACTTGTAAGTTTGGGGTAGGTAAAGGTAATACTACCCCCACGTTCTCTAGTCTTGCTAAATTAGATGCTAAGCCACCTTTGTGGTTTTTATCTATAGATGATAAGCGTTTAGAACTAACTACAGAAGAGTTACAAAATCAAACTAAGTTTCAACGGGTGTGTATGGAAACCTTAAACCTTATGCCTCCTAAAACTAATGAACGTGAGTGGCAAGCACAAATACAATCACTCATGGATAGCGGTATGGAAATTATAGAAGTTACTTCTGACGTATCTACTGAGGGTCAGTTCTTAGAGTTATTAGAATCATT
>Ga0207905_1000273_pt1 | contig 13316 bp, 12 predicted proteins | sample LinPmetageLP49_FD_184060 | JGI IMG/M metagenome (GOLD analysis project Ga0207905, IMG submission 184060) | Marine viral communities from the Subarctic Pacific Ocean - LP-49 (SPAdes) | ecosystem: Environmental > Aquatic > Marine > Oceanic | place: Pacific Ocean | collected 2011-08-27 | reverse complement strand
TGGTGATGTAGAGGTCAGTTCAAATAATCAAACTACCAGCTTTAAAGTTTTTTTTAATTTAGCTAAAAGCTAATTATTAAAATTAATAACTCAATGTTTGCTCTCAGCATTTTGGCGAAGTTTAACTTGATCTGAACCAATAGTTTTGGACACCTCATTAAGTGAGTAAACTAACTCATAGAGGTGAAACATGACAACTAAGACCAAACGTAAATCCTATTCAGAAGAATTCAAAGAAGAAGCACTAAAGCTGGCGAGTAAAGTAGGTTTTGCTCAAGCTGCCAGAGAATTAAGTGTCGCAGAGTCCCAGCTTTACTATTGGCTAACTGCTGCTCTGAAAAAGGCATCTACATCAGATAGAGAAAGTACGTTAGCTACCGAGAATGCTCGTTTGAAACGCCAACTAGCGGTGCAAGCAGAGGAGCTAGACATATTAAAAACAGCCGCCACCTACTTCGCGAAAAATCCAAAATATCACGATTTGAATTTATGCAAAGCTACCGAAGCACATTCAGCGTTATCAGAATGGCTAAGGTACTTTGTGTATCGCCAAGTGGGTTTTATGCATGGATAAAATCATGTGAGCACGTGTGTAAGCGCAAACAACAACAGCAAATGTTAGATACTCAGGTCAAAGCCGTATTTGTTGACAGTAAAGAGCGAGACGGTGCGAGACGTATCCAAGTCGAGCTGGCGGAGCAAGGGAATAAACATGATGTAAAAACCATCAACAGAAGCATGGGACGTCAGGGTTTAGTAGCTAAAGCAGCTCGTAAATTCAAGTCGACCACCGACAGTAAACACAATTTACCTGTGGCCCCTAATTTACTTGAGCAGAACTTTACCGCCGATAAGCCCAACCAAAAATGGGCAGGTGATATCACGTATCTAATGACCAGCGAAGGATGGCTTTACCTCGCTGTGATTATCGACCTGTACTCGCGCTCAGTGATTGGTTGGTCAATGAGTACACGCATGACATCATCTTTGGTGTGTGACGCCCTGCAAATGGCTATCTGGCGCCGAGGTAGACCTAAAGATGTCATTGTACATAGTGATAGAGGCAGCCAATATGCTTCCCATGCTTATCGTGATTTATTAAGCGAACATCATTTAATGCAAAGTATGAGTCGTAAAGGCAACTGCTGGGATAATGCGTGTGTGGAAAGCTTCTTCCATTCACTCAAGGTCGAAGCCATCCAATATGAGCCTATTATGAACCGAGAAACCATGAGGCAGCATGTATTTGAATATATAGAAATTGATTACAACAAAAAGAGAAGGCATAGTGCGTTAGGCTATTTAAGCCCCGAGAAATTTGAACAACTAAATGTCGCTTAACGAAGTGTCCACTAATGATGGTTCAGATCACTTAATAAAAAAAGACAGCAAATACACTTGAATAGGGGAGAAGCATTAAGCTTCTAACCTAATATTTTCGTATATTCCTATTTTTACGTATTAACGATTATTAAAAAATTAGAATCCATTTGGTTAGTGTTCATTATAGTTGTTGTAAAATAAGTACATAGATTAGGAAAATTGAGATACACAATGTGTATCTCAATTTAAATTATAACTTATTGTTATAATATTAAAAAATAGAAAGTACACAGTAATCACTATATATTATGCCTAGTATTGGACATAATGAATTTTGATATTTATGCTAAACGCAGATTTATTAACCATATACCTTATTAAAGGAAAAATCATGAAAAAATTACTTCTGTTGAGCATGTTAGTTATTAGCGTTTTATTAACAGGTTGCGCTACTACAGGCAGTGCTTCCCCTGGAGAAAAACGTGCTTTAGTACAAAGTATGAAATCGAATACATTAACTGCTCTATACGAAAAAAAACCAGATGTTAAAACTCAAATTGCAAACTCTGCCGGTTATGCTGTATTTGATAATGCCAATGTAAACGTTATTTTAGCCAGTTTTGGTGGTGGGTACGGTGTAGTAAAAAATAACCTAACCGGAAAATCTACCTATATGAATATGGGTGAAGCTGGTTTAGGCTTAGGTTTAGGTGTTAAAGATTTCAATATTGTGATGGTTTTTCACGATCAAGCTGCGTTAAATAGATTTATTAAACATGGTTGGGCGTTCGGTGGTAATGCCGATGCTGCTGCAAAATACCAAGATAAAGGTGGCGCTTTAGTTGCCGAAGCTATTGCTGACCAAGTTACTGTTTACTCTTTAACCGAAAGTGGCCTTGCACTGCAAGCTGTTTTAAAAGGTACTAAATTTTGGGTCGATTCTGAGCTAAACTAAGCTATCAAAACCCTATCATAAGTGGGCTAGTTTGTATGATTGTAAATAGAAAAATAGTATGAGATTGGTATGCTACGGCTGGCGCGGGATTGATCATTTAACGTGAGATTCAGAAATTCACTTTTAGACAAATAACGTAATATCCATCTTTATTTAGACTATTAATATGATATCTATCTAACGGATTTTATTATTTATTTTTAATAATTACATTGAGTTTATATAGTATTGCAAAAAATGTCAAAGCCCCGATTTGGGGCTTTTGTATTATTAGCGAAGAGGCTTAATTCCGAGTGTAAACCAAAGAGGATTCGAAGGTGGGGTCTTAGGTTTTTCAGACTTTTTTATCGCTGAGGTTAACTCGTCATAACGAAGCGCATACAATACTTGGTATCGGCACTGATAAATAGAAGTCCCATACAAAGCCTCAATTTTGAGTTTTTTTAGCTTATTAACTTCAAATTCGAAGTCTAAATTTCTGAGGGAGCAATAGCGTCTAAAATTAAAGTTTTGTTTGTTAATCTTCAATAAGTCTTCAACTAAATAGTAACTTTTTAAAGACTGTTGCCACTTGAGAGAGTATAGCTTTCCATTTTTGTTTAACTCTTTAATATCACGTTCAGTTAATTGAAAGACTTCAAGCGCTTCGTCATAACTAATCTTCGATTTGCCGCATTGGTTCAAGTGCTTAAACATATTTTTGAGGGCACTCAAAGGGCTTACTTTTAGCCGTTCATAAATTGGGCGATCACTGCAATTTAGAAAACCATCTATTTCTTTATGATAAACCCGGCCAAGAATATTGCTTCGTTCAGCCATAAATGAAGTTAACTTGTCTTCTAATGTAGTAGCGAGAATCAAGTCACCTTCAGAGGTAGCGTGTTGAAAATTAAAAAAACAGTCTTTCAATTCATCTAAGTTGTAAAATAAGTTTCCATTTTTCTTGTGTCCATTTAATGGTTTTAAGTCAATATTATTCATAAATTTAGAAGCTTGATTAACGTCTAAGCCAATTACATCTGCAATTGTCGTTAAGTTAGCTTTATCCCTAGCCAGTTGGTTTTGTTCCTCTTCTGTCAAACCGTGTCTTTTCCACTTTGGCCTAAACGGGAAGTATTCAACACCAAACTCGAAACATTCGGTACTAGAGGCTCCTTCAATACTAGTTGGAAGATAGAAATCTAAAATAGGCCAATCGCATTTGAGTTTTCTCTTTAATTCTTCTATTGGCGCAAAAACAGCGTATGCTCCTAGCATTTCAGAAAATTTGTGACGGTTAAAGGCTAGTTCATGAGTCCATTTGTGAAACGATGTTTCATCGGTTAATAAATTATAGGCTCTTTCAAACAAGCTTAGGTCTGCTGGTAATTTGTCGTAATGAATTAATTCTGGGGAACTGTCAATTGGTCTTAGTATATGGCTTGTCGCACAACACAAATCCCAAATAATATCAGATCTTTCTCCAACATTAGTGCTTTCAATGAACGTCTGATGTGCAGAAACAGGAGCGTAAGTGGGCATTAACGTTTCACCACAACTGCTGCACTTACCATTTATAAGAGCATGGTCCCAAGAAAATTTATGACCACAAGAACAATATGAGATGAGCTTTGTATTATGTTTGGAGCAATGCGTACTGTAAATGTATGAGTGTTCAATCGGGCAACTTGATTCATTCACGCAATCTAAACAAATTTTCAACTCATTGCCCATGATGGATTTGAAGTACCGGGAATTATCATGTTCAATAACTCCATTTAACTCGAACGCAACATCTTCACCTGAGAGCATCTTGATATTTTGTCGATGCTCATCAAGGCGTCCTCGGAACTGTCTTGGTTGACTTCTGCCGTTTGCAGAAAGTAGATCTTGCGAGTTTGTATAGCACGCCTCATCAGCAACAATTGCAGTGATATAAGAAGGGTCCTGATTAGATTTAATAACTGTCATTACGCTGCATCCTCAGTACTTACGCCAATTTGATTAGCTTTAATTACCTTCTTTAACTGGTCTAACGCTTTTTCATCACATGTGAATGGGTTAACGCCCATTTCTGCGGCAAAAAGTGATGCAGATTCTACATCATTTGTATTACAAGTTTCATAGGCACTAGCTAACGTCTCATAGGTTATTTGTTCACCGGGTTTCACTTGCAATAACGCATTCTCAAAAATCGGGGCCATGTAACCAATGAGTCCTTCAGACGCTACCCACATACGAGTAGCAAACTCAGTATCGTTAAGATCGATAATAGATACGTCAAATTTATCTTTAATTTCAGCAAACAAGATAGAGAAGCCATTTAGTATCTGATGCAATTGACTTTTTTTATAAAGTCCTACTGGGCGCAACTGGATAGTTGCATAAGAACGTCTGCCAACTTGCTTTTCTGCTTTCTTGTCATTTGAATTTCGAACATGAAATTGATTCGTGATTAGGCTCTTAACACTGTTGAGTCCGACTAACAGAATCGAAACATTAGTTCTATCTTTAAGCAGTTTTAGTGCATTCGCCACTTCCATCGTTTTTGCTCCAGCGTTATGTGGCAAAGCATGTTGCACTTCATCGATTACAAACATCCTAGTCCCATACTTTTTCGTAAGTCTGCATAAATGATTTAATGAGTCTTCCTCTTTGTAGCTAGCAGGGACTCTTATATCCATTGCTTTTAACAGTGAATCATAAATACCTTTACCGTATGTTCTGCTAACAAGCTCTGTGTAAACACACTGATGTTTAAGCGAAGAGTCGCTCGAAAGAAGCTTTTTGACTTCTTTACTAATTGCTGACTTACCTACACCTGCCTCGCCAACCATTGCTACAATTTTTGCGTTTACGTGGCTCAACTGAACGACTTGTGCAATATGTTTTATTGCTTCGGTCATTTGTGGGTACAAAAAGTGTTTATCTTTAAAGAACCTTACGTGTTCGTTTGTGCTGGGTTTAAATAGCTCTTGTAAATTGATATCTACCATAATTTTTTAACTCCATAGTTGTTTGTGTGTTTGTCTACTGCATTCAATGGCTCCTCTGATTTGGCAGGGCTATTATCTTTGTTTGAGACTTCAACCTGTTTTTTAGTTGGTTGCTGATATGTGTTAGCCCCAACCATAATATCTAACTCGATTTCTGCTTCTTCAGGTGTTACTGGATCAGCATTTATATTGATTAGATTTCCTGTTTTTCTTGGTGCTCTGTAGGTTGTCCATTCACTTTCATCACTGACGAATACTGTCGCGCCATCAAGAATTTCTACACCTTTGTCAGCCGCTCTTAATTGAGAGAACGACTTACCATTTACTTGGCGAGTATTATTAGCTGTAATTAGCTCGATATTTAGCGGATCACCTGAGATGACCGAAGGGACTATTACGCTTACGTCATCAGCGTTCAAAGGGTCAACTAGAAAGTCCACTTTGTATTCCTTGAACTTTCTAGATTTGTGCATTTTAAGATATAACTGCTGCAATTCTGGTGAATTGAACCAATTACCCAAATGAAAGACTCCTTGATTTTTGTTAAGAACACGGCCTTTAACAAGTTCCCCTTTGTATTTCCTCAATTCAGGAATATCGTCAATATCCATCAAAGGGTTAGATCTAAATCCTTTTTTCCACGCTTGATTGGGTGTAAGTCCATTAAGTCTATCAAGGGCAGTGTTGTGATATTCCTTTACGAAATTTGCAAACACAACCCGAAATTGTTCGATTGTGAGGTGAGCAGCTTTTTTAACCGATACATCCGTATACTCATCAGGGTTATACTTCCCAAGGTAACCTTTAATACCCCGAAAAAAGTTATCTCTTACATGGCGTATTAGTCTCTCTACTGCACCTTTAAGCCAAGGAGAGCGAGTAGGAGTAACGTCAAATTCACATCCAGCAGCTTCAAGAAATGATCGCGTAGATTGAGCAATGTAGCCAGCGCCAGCGTCCATCAAGATTCTTCTGGGAATTCCACTTTGGACAAAATTTGGATCATGTTTTATTGACATAGCATGAGTTATGGCATTAACAACAAATCCACTTTGCTCACCTTTTTGACCTATTTGGATTGAATACCCCGGAATACTTCCCGTTGTCGGTTCAAAAACAAAGTTGATACTCACAGTGCCGATGTAATAAACACGATCTAAGTAGTACTCGATAATACCGAGATTAAAGTGTGCAGTATCGACTTGAAATTCTTCGCCAAAATGAAGGTAATCTCTTACATCCGTTACTTGTCTGAATTCCTTTCTTGCTTCACTAATTCCTTTTCGTTTTTCTGTCTCAAGTTTTGGGCAAACTTTGTCTATTCTTCTCGTGAATGTTCTTTCTGGTGGGATATAGTCATAACCTATTCGCTTACACACAGCGACAAATTGTTTGTAAGTTCCACTTTTGTGTAACCCTTCACGCTTCAAGTAGTGTTTACGTATTACTTTATCAATAAGAGACTCCAATTCTGGAGTCAGTCCCGTTCCTCTGCCTTTTTTTCCTAAAACTTGCTTTCTGATATCACAATCATGCTTTAGATAGTCGCTTACCCAACGACTAACAGTCGAATCTCCCGGTCTCTTTAAATCATTTCTCGTGGCAAATACAGATGTTACTATCTGTTTTCGTATGTTCGGGCTATGGCATTTTTCGTGGCGGAGCATCGGCAATATGTATGCTTCACGCATTTCCATTTCTTTCATATGTTTTTTTGAAATGCGAAAACCATTTACTGCTTTATTGCATTGTTTAAGCAGTCTTATTACTCCGTTAGAATGCAGCGTCAAAAAGTCCTCATAATCAATCTCACCTAATTTTTCGTTTTCGTACCGAATTAAAACAATATGAGGCTCATCTTCCAAAACGGTTAAAATCACTCCTTTTTGTGAACCGTAGATGATCTTAGTACCCTTTAGATCGAAATAATTCATAGGTTCACCTCCACTGGAGTGCTTGGGACAAATTCACATTCAAAATCAAAAACAACTTTTTTTTGAGCCAAAAGCGCAAAAGCAAAAGAGGGAGGGGCATTAAAATGGGAAACAACACCGAACAAGTCGTCCAGTGTTTGCACCGTCCTAAGGTGTTTTCCGACTTTTTTTAAATCAAATCTAGTTAAGTCAAATCTGCGGTAAGGGTAAAATCGTTTTAAATTACTGACCATTGAACCTTTATCGATATCACTATATTTCCATCGAACAAGTTTTTGGCCGTATCTCATCATGAGACGTTCATCAACTTTATCAAGCCGTAACGAAACATCAGGATCATCAAACTGATAATCCATCTTTAGTTCTCTTAATTCTTTTGTTTTATCAAAAAGTAAGACGCCAAAGTCAACAGTATATCGACTTAGCGGTTTATTAGGGTCTGGTTTGACCGATGCGGGCTGTGCTCGATACGAAATAACATTATCATCAAATTCAAGATACTTTGCCGCAGTGCGTTCTGCTTCTGAATCTAACTTAAATGTTAAGCCAGTTTTAATTGACGGAAAATAGCGGGTTTGTTTTCCAGAGAAGTCGCTCTGTCTTCTTTGATTATTTGGCACACTGGTAACCTCCTTAACTATACTGCATTACATAGTGTGTATTTAGTATTGATCAAAGATTTTGAATCTGTCAAGAATAAATGCTACATTTCTCAGTATGTAAAACGAGTTTGATAATAAAATGAAAAATGAACAACTCTCACAATATGCAGACATTTCAACTGGTCGTTCTTTCAGAGGGGCCATAAAAAAGGCTGATAAAGAAGGTTATAAGGTGATCCAGATTGGCGATGTTCGTCTTGAAAAGGGCAAAGCAACCGTTGATTTTGAGCAATTAACTCAGACTGACCTAAACACAACTAGAAAAGTGGATTGTTTAAGTGATGGAGATTTGATCATGATTGCAAAGGGGAAAGAAAAACACCTGATTTTACTAAATAATGTGCCGGAGAACCTAATATGTACTCAACATTTTTTGGTAATCAAACCCAACTTACAATTTGCCAACATTACTAGCAACTTCCTAAAGGCTTATCTAGAGTCTGAATTTGCTAGGGAATGGTTAAATGCTAACTCTGGTGGGAATTATCAAAGCACTTTAAGCAAGGCGACAATAGAGCAGCTTCCTATACCTGACCTTTCTAACGAAAATGGCACGAATTTCATTGAGTATATCTTAAGCGTAAATGAAGAATTAGAAAAATATCATCAACTAATAGAGGCAAGAAAAAACCAAGTAGCCGGGTTAATAAGTGAGATGGTGAAGCAATGATAACCAATGAACTAACAATAAAATATGTAGAAGCTTATAAAGGCAGCGATTTGTTGCCAGCTAATTTAGATGAAAGACTTTCTTTTCTTGCGCTTCTAACTATCGATTTGCTCGCCAATATAGAGGATGGGAAATATCAAAATTTCTTAGAATCACTTCTGGTTTCTGACGATATTAAATCGATTGACGTGGAAAAATTTGATTTCACTGACTCAGAAGAGTTAGTTGTAAAACAAGCATTAACAAATTTGAGTGATGAAAAGTTCAATAAGCTCTTGAATAGATTCAATGAGATACGAGAAGCATTTGATTTAAGTGAATTGACGCGTATCGACTCAATTGTAATATATGAGCAAACTCTCAAATTATTACAAGAGCCAAAAGTTTTTGAATTGATCCAAAGTGATGCGAAAGGTTTTGATTTTCAGCTCAGGCCAGATGACTTTTCTCGATTGATAGCAAGTATCGTTAAAAGCAATGAAAAATTGAAAGTCTATGATGCAATGGCATCAACTGGTGAGGTCAGCAATTACCTCGCGCAATTAAACCCACACTGGCATTTTACCACCGAGAGCTTGCTTCAAAACCCTTACTATCTTGTACACAAGTTTGTGCTAGCCGGGAATGACGATTGCGTAGTAAGCCAGAGTTATTCACTCAATAGTACTCCATTTGTAAATGCTTCAACTTTTGACTTAGCGTTTGCGCTGTATGAGCCAACAGCCGTTAGAAAAGCATCTGGTTCACAAATCAAAAAGTCTAAAGAAGGCGGGTCGTTGAGCGGTCACTATGACCCAAAAAGAATAGATCTGGATATAATTTCATCTCAATATAACGATCACGCACTTCTACAACACCTAATCTGGTCAATTAACGAAACGGGCATAGCAATAGCATTTGTTGGGCGAGGTGCATTGCAGCGCATAGAAGAAGCAAAGTCTCGCAAATTCCTCGTTGAAAATAATTACGTTGATGCAGTTATTCAGTTACCAACGAGCTTAATAAGTGCAAGAACAGTTGATTTGTTTGCCGTAATTCTTCGTAAAAATAAGCAAACCGATGACATTGTGTTCATCGATGCATCTACGTATTTTAATCGTGATATCAAGCGAAACAAATTAGTTCGTGAAGATGAGATTGCAACTATTCTAGCAGAGCGGAAAAACATTCCTGACATTTGCCAAGTGATGACTAATGGGCAGGTTGAAGAGTTAAGTCGGATTGATGAAGCCACCAATGAATCGAACTTCTCTTTAAACGTAGCGAGTTACATTAGTAGAAGCAAAAAGATTGTAGATCCCACTTCGATTGATGAGTTAATAGACGAGCTAAGATTAACCCAAGAAAACTCAAACCAGTTATTCGACAAATTAATGAAAAAAATTTAAAAATAATTATTATTAACTATCAACAAATTAACTATTAACTTATTGTTTTTATACATATTTGTATAATGACAAGATTAGCTACCTCTTCTATAAAACCTAATGTTTAAATAGAAGAGGTAAGCGATATGGAACATATAGATAGTAACCAAGAAAATCCTGAATATAGTGATTTTCAGATCGATACATTAAAAACATATCTACGGGAAGTAACCGTTATTTCTGTAGTTGATAAACTGGATGGAGAGCTGATAGAAATCGCTCAAGTGTTACACGGCTTTGTTGAGATTGATGAAACACAAAGGTTTTCACATGATGATGTTGTGATTTCGTCACCAATACAAATTTCGTCTAATCATAATACTCGATTTATAACAAAATCCGGCTCTCTATATGTGAGTTGCGATGAGGTAGAGTACGTCACGTTAAATGGGCAAGATTGGCTTAAAATGAGGCAAACATTGATGAATCCAAGAGATATTTTGATTATGAAATATCTATCTTAGTCAAAAGATAAACGAAAAGGACTTAACTGCTCCTTTTCTTTTATCTGGACATTGACGTGATTATCAAAATGATACACACTAGCTCAAATACGTAATTAGTATAATAAGTTAGATGGAACTAGAAAACGTCAATTACGCACAAAAACAGCGCCTCGCTTTCATTGATTTTAAATTGATGTTCACAAGCTCAGTAACGCGTAACGAAATAATTCAACGTTTCGAGTGTGGTACTGCCGCTGCTTCCAGAGATTTAGCTCTTTATAAAGAGCTTGCACCTAAAAACCTGTCGTATAACACAACAGAAAAGCAGTACATCATAGAGTCCAACTTCAAACCATTGTTTAATCATGATCCGCGAAAGACACTGGTTAAATTAGCTAATGAGATATCAGACGGTTTTGATGCGATTAGCGACACAAAATTTCCAGTAGAGGCTCCTAGTTCATTAAACGTTCCAGATTTGATGATTGTTGCTCGTATCTCGCAAGCCATCTTCCAAAACAAAGCAGTCAATATCATTTATACATCGTTAAGTAGTGGCTCAGGAGCACGAGATATCGTGCCGCATTCGATTGTTGATAACGGCCTTCGTTGGCATGTTCGTGCTTATTGCAGAAAATCAAAAGAATTTCGCGACTTTGTATTAACTCGAATTACAAAAGCAACAGTGATGGCTGGTTTATCAAAAGAGCACGAGAGCAAAGAACACGATAAAGAGTGGAATACGTTCATTTCACTAGAGTTAGTTCCTCATCCAAAAAATATTAAACATCCTACTGCTATCGCACTCGACTACGGCATGGTTGACGGCAGTATGACAGTTAAAGCAAGAGCTGCGCTTACGGGTTATTTATTAAGACGTTGGAATGTAGATTGCTCAAGTAATGCTGAACTTAAAGGCAGTGAATATCAGCTTTATCTCAATAACAAAAGTTTAATTGACGGAGCGTTAAATTTTACTCTTGCTCCCGGTTACAAATTATAAAAATAACGGAATATTAAATGAACATTACCCAAATAGAAGAAATCGTTAAGAAGTTAGTTGTTGATGTTAACGCAGGTAGCGTTAACAAGGACGATTTTATTTATCAATTAATGGCAGCTTATGGTCATCGCAAGACAACAATTGGGCGCATCAAATCAGGTGAACGTAACTTGGCTGATGTTGCTGGTGAAGTAAGAGCGAAGCGCCATGTTTATTTCAAGCATTGCCTAGGGAATAACGTGTTATCAGATATTGATAGCATGAAAAAACAGCCTTCTGTTGCTCGTGAGAAAATCCGTTTTGTTATTGCTACCGACTTTAATCAATTTGTTGCCTTAGATACTCGTACCAACGACACCCTTGATATTGAATTTAACGACTTAGGTAAGCATTTTGATTTCTTCTTACCTTGGGCCGGAATGGAAAAAGCCGTTTACCAAGGCGAAAACCCTGCTGACGTTAAAGCTGCTGAGAAAATGGCGAAGCTGTTTGATGTTATCAAAGCTGACAACTTCAATAATGACAATAAGCATGACAAACAAGCGCTCCACAATTTAAACGTCTTCTTAACTCGTTTGTTGTTTTGTTTCTTTGCTGAAGACACAGGCATTTTCAAGCAAAATCAATTCAGCGGTGAGCTAGAGTCCCATACCAAAGTTGATGGCTCAGATGTTGCTGATTATCTAAATAGATTATTCGAAGTATTGAATACGCCTAAAAACAAACGAGCTGATTTACCTGACTACTTAGCAAACTTTGAGTTTGTTAATGGCGGGTTGTTTGCCGACAACATAGCGTCTCCAAGATTTTCAACCAAATCTCGCAAAATGCTGATTGAATGCGGCAGTGAATTAGATTGGTCTGATATTAACCCCGACATTTTTGGTTCAATGATCCAAGCTGTAGTACATCCAGACCAGCGTGGAGGTATGGGGATGCACTACACCTCTGTCACCAATATCATGAAAGTGATTGAACCGCTTTTCTTGGATGAGTTATACGAAGAGCTTGAAAATATTGAAGACAATATTGATCCAAAATTAAAACCAAGTCGCCTACGTAAACTTCATGACCGTATTGCTGAGATTAAAATATTTGACCCAGCCTGTGGTTCTGGAAATTTTTTGATCATAGCATTTAAAGAGCTACGAAAGCTTGAAATGGAAATCATAAGGCGACTTCAGGAATTAGACAAAAATGAGAATCAAGATGACCTGTTCGGAGATATTGGTCTAGATTCATCTTTCTCAAGAATCAAACTATCCCAATTCTATGGCATTGAACTCGATGATTTTGCACATGAAGTGGCTATTTTGTCTCTCTGGTTAGCCGAACATCAGATGAATGTAGAATTCAAGGCAGAGTTTGGAGAATGTGAACCTTCTTTACCGTTGAGACAAGGGGGGAACATCATTTGCGATAATGCCGTTACATGTAGTTGGGATAAGCATTGCAATGCATCTGAAGGTGAAACATTTTTGATCGGGAATCCACCTTATCTCGGTGCGAAAGTTCAAAGTAAGAAGCAAAAGGGTGAAGTTGTTGAGCTTTTATCTTCGGATAAAAAGTGTAAAACATATGACTATATTTTTTGTTGGTTCTATAAAGCTGGAAACTTTATAAAACGTAAAAAAGCCAAATTTGCTTTTGTATCTACTAACTCAATAAGCCAAGGTGAACAAGTTAGTTTTTGGAATAACGTGTATCTAATGGGGTTAGAAATAGGTTTTGCTCACACCTCTTTTTTGTGGAAAAACAATGCAAAATCGAATGCAGCGGTTATGTGTGTCATAGTGTAGTGGCATAGTTAATTTGGTCACCCATTAAGAAAGAAATGTTATGCTAATAAGCATACAAATTTGGGTGAAAAAATGACGAAATTAAAACGCGCAACATACTCTGCGGCAATCAAATTAGAAAC
>Ga0207905_1000271_pt1 | contig 13348 bp, 12 predicted proteins | sample LinPmetageLP49_FD_184060 | JGI IMG/M metagenome (GOLD analysis project Ga0207905, IMG submission 184060) | Marine viral communities from the Subarctic Pacific Ocean - LP-49 (SPAdes) | ecosystem: Environmental > Aquatic > Marine > Oceanic | place: Pacific Ocean | collected 2011-08-27 | reverse complement strand
GATAATAACAGAAGTAATAACTCCTGATTTATATGAGAAGTTGGCAGGCGAGACAGCTATCTTCCCAAAAGAAAAAGCCTTAGAGTATTTAGCTCTAGGCTTGACTAGTGAAGCAGGTGAAGTTGCAGGCAAAGTTAAGAAACTTATACGTGACGGTGAGGATGTGGAAGGCTTTGAAGTGAAGAAGCTTGCCATAGCATCAGAGATAGGTGACGTACTTTGGTACTGTGCTATGATGGCTCAAGAGGTAGGTGTGCCACTGAATGATATTCTACAAGAGAACTTGAGAAAGTTACATAGTAGAAAAGAACGTGGTACACTTCAAGGGTCAGGTGACGAGAGATAAAAATATTAGGCATAGACTAGCCTTTAATTATACCATAGTCTATGCCTACTTGATATAACATTCCATAATCATCATCTTCTATATCTACTTCAGGAAACATTCTTCTGAATTTATTAGTTATAATTTCTCTATCCATAGAAGGTAATCTAAAAAATCTAGCCTTTTGTTTTCTTATAACATCTACAGGTGTGTCGTAATCTTTTGCTTTTAATACGTCTTTTACAGCGGCTGTACGCACTGACTGTAAATTAATTCTTAATAGCTTCTCTTTTTCATAATCACTTTCTAAACCATTATATTCTGGACTATTAATTAAATTAGTCATGTGATATTCCATAGCTTTAGCAACTTTCTGTCTAGCAAGTCTATTACCTATATTGTCTTTAATCTTAACAGGAGCAACCTCAAAGTAGTCAAGACGAAATCTATCTAACTCTTTTTGTATATCAGATTTTTGTTCTACTGGAGTTAATCCAGTTATCTGCCTAAACATAGGCATTGTATTTCTAATACCTGTAGTCTTGTATGGAGTAGTTTGAGATGGTCTGTTTAAAAAACCATCACCGTCAGCATGTGCTTCCATAGGAAATGACCTAGTAGCTTGCTTCAATAAGTATGGTAGGAACTGAACATCTGAGTTATCAGCTAGTAATCTAGTATCTGGGTCTACTACAGCAACTGCATCTTTAATCATGCCTGCTCCAACTGTGTATGTACTAAAATAATTACCTATAAATTTAGCGGCACTCTCTTCCATAACACCACTACCTGACTCGTTACCCTCAGTAAATATCTTTACAATCTCATCTACAAATTGTAGACCTGTACCTGCCCTAGACAAACCACCAGACAATGCTTCTGTTATTTCTCTAGTTTTTATAGTAGAGGATACCTTGTCATTATCGTGAAGCCTAAAACCAAACATATTTTCTAAAGCACCATTAGGTTTACCAAATCTATATAGAACATCAGCTACAAAAGCATATGCCATGAAAGGACCTAAAGATGCCCTAGCATCAAATGTTCCATGCCCAAATGGATTTTTATATTCATATGCACCTGTATTCTCATCACCTAAGTTATCTCGCATCCCATAAAAAGCACCTATCATAGTCAAACCAGTTAATTGTTTTCCCATTTTCTCTGGTGTACTAGCTTTATTTAATATACCAGCTAAATCATATAAACCTATTATAGGAGCGTGTTCATAAACAAACCTAAGTTGATTAACTATGTATCTTGGAAAAGGAACAAAAGCAGAACCTAACTGACTAGAGGAAGCTTGTATAAAACCATCAGCTAATGTGTTAAATGCACCTGCCTTACCTTTAAACTTACCAGTCTGATAAGTAAAATCTAAAGCTGTTTCCATAGAGCTAGCAAAGACTTTATCATTAAGCATACCATTAAATTTACCACTGGATACTAAGTCACTTAAATTAAGAATACTATTTTCTTTATTTAGAGAACCATCCTTTTTATATTTTCTAAATACATTATCTACATCTGCTCTAATAAACTTGTCTACCTCACGAGAGAATATAGCAGACTTAAATACATTATCACTCAAGGTATTAAATTTATTCATAAATCTAGCAGTCTTCAACATATTTCCTGAGTCAGGACCAACAGATGTTCCTATATCACCTAGTTCCCTAAATAATTGTTTTGCTACCTCAGAGTTACCTAGTTTAGGGTCTTTAAATATTCTAGTTAAAATTGCTGTATCAATACCCTGTAGACCAAATACCATATCTTTTAATTTTAAAGCTTGTCCTCCTGCAAAAAGTTGAGCTTTGCCCATCTTCACTGCGTTATCAGCAACTTTGGCTAAAGCAACGTCAGAACTATTTCTATTAAATTTTCCATATGCAATATTGGATATACCCATACCTATATTATCTAAGGCATATACATAGTTACGCATATAACCGTTTGTAGTATTTCTAACTGTAGTGGCAGCTTGTATAGTCATAAAACCAATACGTGTTTTATTTAAGTCTCTAAAAAAATCACCAGCTTTATTTAAAATTAAACCTCTATCTGTCTTATCAGCCAAAACTTTTTTAGCGGCTTCCGTGCTATCACCTAAAGTAATTAAAGCTTTGTCCAATTCAGTCAAGTCATTAAATAGTTTTTTAGCATATTTCTTTGATATAACACCTGCGGTTTGCATAGAAGAAGCAGCTTGAGACATCTCTGCTGCATATAATGCACCAAATTCTGTAGGAGATAAATTATGAGATTTTAATATACCTAAAAATCCGTCAGTCGGTAATAACTCACTTGATATACCTCTAGATATACGAGAGGTTATTCTTTCTTGTAAGTCCTCTTTACTACCTTTAACTATTTTTACTTCTTTACCATCAACATATTTTATTCTAGGTGGAATCTTATCTATAACTTCTGATGCCGCAGAAGCAATATTTCTCATTATCTTATCATCTAAACTTAATAGAGTTCCTTCTTCAGGAGCATTATCTATTTTTATTTTTTTACCTACGTTCATATTAAAGCTACCTACAGTTTCATCTAAAGATTTCTTTAATGTTTTAACTACAGTCTGAGCAACTTTACTTTTTAAGTCTTTTCCTTTAGCAAACTTTTTACTACTAACAGTTTTATAAACATGGTCAATTTGACCTTTACGTTTATTAATTTGTTTAATAGTAAATTGTTCTGCTACGTTACTAGTAAAAGCTTTACGTGAACCTACAGCACCACCTAATACACCTCCGGGAAGACCACCTAATGCTCCACCTATTGCTATATTACCATAATCTATTTCATCTTTTTGGTCTGTAACAACACGAGTTTTCTCTTGGGCTGCAACTGTACCTGCGGCAGATAAGGCATCAACAGTACCAGCACCAATAGCAGTTTTATAACCACCACCTAAAAATGCTTGTTTAGCTGTTCCAAATTTACCTAATGTCTCAGTACCCTTTTGTAACTGCTTCTTTGACATCTTAGTACCTGTAGCTTTAGCACCATTCTTAATTATTTCTTTGATACCAAACTTAATACCTTGTTGAGCTGCCAATGCTCCAGCCTTACCTGCACCAAAAGAAAATGCAGAGGCATACGTAGACGGAGCAGTAAATACACCACCTAAATAGTCAGTTACAGTTTCAGCAGTAAATTCTGTGTCTTGATTTTCAAATGTTGACATCAGTCTTCCCATACGAGCAAGACCTTCATCATCACCTTTTCTCTCATAATCTTGAGCTAAATACATATCACGCACAGCAGAAACCTCATTCACGTTTTGATAACGGAAGTGCTCTAAGTATCTATCATATATATCTTCATTATCATCTGATTGATAATCTTCTCTATCATACAAAAATTGTTTTGCATCATAAATGAAGTCAACATCATTGATTAAGTTATCTTTGTTTAATTCTTCCTTGGACATCTGCGTGTAGGACATTAATGATTACCCTTATTTAATTAGTTGTCTAAATATCTGTTGAGCCTCACTCATAGTAGTGCCTTTATTTTCTTTCATATAAGACTTTACAAAATCTCTTTCTAGAGGAGTAATTCTACTTTGACCTAGGTTAGGGTAACGACTCTTGAGTTCTTTATATTTCTCTATATAACTTGTAGAGCTTCCTAGCTCCCCCACAGCTAAATTTTTCGTGTTTCCGGGAAGATTATCTTTCTTGTCTTTAGGTTTTAGTATGTTTATATTATCTGAATTAACTAAATTAGAATCATCGCCATCTAAAACAATTAATTTATAGACACCATTTATATTAGTAGAAGTTAATTTTTTATTCTTCCCCATAGCTTCTATTATTGTTTGAATATAAGACTGCCCATCTTCTAAATTCCCTTTTAATGTAGACTCTGCAGCAAAATTCATGTAGTAATTAACGCTTCTATTTATAATTTTCTTTTGTTCAGCTTTTGCATTACTGCCAATATACTTACCATATTCATTAGTCTTCATGTCTAAATCATTAAGAGTATGAAAATTTTTATAAAGTATAGATTGCGTGCTACTAAATGTGGCAGTGTCCATAGCCTTATTCTTTCTCATAGACCTTGTAATACCCTCGGTAATATCAATCATTTCTTTCATCTCACCTTCCATCTTAGGTGTTAATGTACCATCTCTTTCAGCATTAGCCATCATAGTTAAAAGTCTGGCTTTTTCTTCTACAGGATTTTCTTTTATGCCTAATAATAAGGGGTCTATCTTACCCTTTAACGCAGGAGGTAAATCAATAGTTTGCTCATCTATATTTATACCTCTAGCCTTTATTAAAGCTTCTGCTCTGCTAGATATATTAGAACCTACAGAATCCTTGCCACCAAGAAAGTCCATCTTCATAAAACCAACTGCTGCAGACTTACCTAATTCAGACACGTCAGGCATTGACATGGGTGTCACAGTACTCTTTGTTAAAGCACTTAATGTTATAGGGGTGGAATTTCCTGTTTCGTCTGCAAGTAAAGATTTAGTAGGATGTTTTCCATACATTCTAAATGCTTTATTGTAATCTTGAGCTAATGTAAAAGCACCATCTAAACCTTTTAAGTTTATTAATGTTTGAGCAGCTTGTAATGCTTGAGGATGTTTTATACCTTGTTCGCCACCCATGTTAGCGGCAATATTTTCTACAAGCTTCTTGTTATCTTTAAACATCTTATCAAATTCTTTTTTGTTTTCTACAGCACCCTTATATGTTTCAATAACTAAGTTATCAACATTATCTTGGGTACGTTTCATATCATCTTGTATTCCCTTGTCTACAGATGAAGCAAGACCAGTTACAAGTCCTTCACCAAATGAAGAACTGAGACCTAGGGATTTACCTAAACTACCTAAAAATGCCATTAAACTCTCCTTGCCATTAAGCCTTTGGGTTGTTCCATAGGCATCTCTTCTTCTTGTTCTTGTTCCATAGTCTCTTCTGTAGGCATCTCTTCTTGTTGCATGTCCATGCCTTCATCTGTTTCTTCTGAGTTACCTCTCTCAGCCATCATCTCTTCAATAATTCTGTTATTCATAGCGGGTCTATCTGCTTTAGCTTCTTCCATACCACTTATATATTTAACGTCAGAGGCATCAGCTATAAGAACCATAGTCTCTACTAGAATAGGTATCATAAGCATACCAACATCAACAGTGTGTAATCCTTCCATAACACTACCAAGCTGTATAGTATTTGCTAGTGTGGTTAAAGGCACTTGCATTTGAATAATATCTAATAGCTGTTCTTTAAATGCAGGATTAGACATTCTCTCAATATAATAGTCAGCCGCTTCATCTACAGTTGAATAAGTAGGTGGTGTTTGCCAAGGTCTAGCACCCAACTCATGTGTCATACCCATTCCGGGAATAGGTCTGTCAAAGGAAGTTTCGTCAAGCTGTTTCATTATTAGTATACTTTCTATTTGCATTTCTTATTGCTAGTTGTATTTTTCTAGCTCTTGCTGCAGGAGGTAAAGATTGATTAGTTGGTTTACTAAAACTATCTTTTTTATTCATCATACCATTACCCTTTGCTTTTTTAGGTAATTCTGATGGTAATTCCATTTTTTCAAAAGAACTTATTATTCCTTGTGCTCCATTTGTATCTGCCATTATCCAAATAATCCTTTAGTTATTGCCGCTTTACCTAATGTTCCAATCAACCCACCTATAGCTGTTCCCGCGGCAGAACCTGATGCCATTTTACTAGCTTCTAGTTGAGCTTCAGCAGAAAGTTGTGCTATTGCCATTTTATTAAGTCTCTCTAATTGATTGTCAGCACTAGTCCAAGCCCATTCCATAGTATCACTATAGTAAGACCAAAGATTATCATATGCTGTTTTAGATATGTCTAGTACAGCATTTGCATTTAATTCATTAGCTCTGTTAACAGCAGCTGTATCAGCAGTAGCTACTTCTCTTCGCCATACTGCATTGTTCTGTGCTATAGCTAATTGATTAGTAGCATTGTATTGGTCACGTTGATTGTTCATCTCTGCATTAAATCTTTCTACTGTATTTACTTGACCTGCATTAAATTGAGATTGTGCATTAGTTTGTGTTGCATTGAACTGTGCTGTCTGTGTTGCTAAGTTAGCAAAGAATTGGTCTGTTTGATTTTGTGAAGTAGCATTAAATTGTCTACTTGCATTTTCAGCAGCTTGGTCTGTAAATAAAGCCTGTGTCCTCTGTTGAGCCTTAAATAAATCTGTTTGCTGTCTATTTGATAGATTAGCCATGTCTTGTTGTAAGAAAGTTTGAGCATTATTAACTGCAGCTTGTTGTCTATTATTTAAATTAGACATATCAAGATTAGCTAATGCTGATGCCTCACCCATAATCATTGCTTGCCTATTATTTAAATTTGCTAAATTCATTGTATTAACTGCACGACTGTTTTCCATTGCTATGTTTTGTTCAGCAGTAAAATTCATATTAGCTATATCACCAATTCTAGCAGAGTTCTGCACTCTAGCTTGGAAGTTTTGGTCAAACTCCTGACCTATAAAAGTAGCTCTTTGTTGAGCTGCAAGCATAGCACGTTGTTGTCTATTTGTCAAATTCTGTGCTTCAAAACTAGCAATAGTTTGAGCATCTGCTTGTGCTATAGGAAGTGCTGACTCTAATGCTCCTTGAACCATAGCTTGACCTGCCATACTAGATGCACCTAAACCTCTAGCCGCCATTTGTGCTTGTATACCCCTTAGTGCTCCAGCAGCCCATGATGGTGGATTACCTGCATCAAAGTTAGAAGTAAGATTTGCTAATTGTCCTTGTACAGTAGCTTGGTCTGTAGGAGTAGCTGTAGCCGCTTGTATCTGTTCTGTAAATGTAGCAGCTGTCTGTGCGTTTGCAGCACCTGTTATTATCTCACCTGATTGTATTTGTCTTTGCACTGGGTTAGACATTAAAGTAGCATTACCTTGTGCGGCAGACAAGTTGCCTACACTAGAAGCTGTTTGTTGAGCTGCTAAAACTTGAGCACGTGGGTCTTTCAAGTCTAATTGAGCAGCATTAGTTGCAGCCAGTGCACTATCTACATTATCTGCTGATTGAGCTGCTGTTGTTTGTGCTGCTTGTAATGCTTGAGGTTGATTTGCTGTAGTTGTAGATGCTGTAGCTGTAGGAACACCAACACTACCTGACACTTGACCTAACCCTGTGTTTATTTCTTGGTCAGCAGTTATCTGTGTTCCAACAGGTATAGCTACTCCACCTTGAGGAATACTAGGATTTTGTAACATCTTAGCTGATACATCTCCTATAGTATCATCAGCATCATAGTTAGAAGTTGTAGGAACTGTAGCCTGTGTTAATTGTCTAGGTTGAGTTTGACCACCAACAGCCATTTTATGTACGACACCACCCCTAGCCATTTCTTTTGCCTTATCTTGGAATACTGTCATTTGACGTTGCTTGTCTGGATTTTGTTGTAGGTAGCTATCAAACTCTTCCATTCTACCTGCGTAACCCATGTTACTAGCTATCTTCTGTAATCCCTGTGGCTTAAAGCCTCTAAATATTGCCATATATTATATTCCTACTTCATTACTATTGCGACAACCAAAGCTACCACACCTAAAGTTCCCACCATAGACATAGCTTCTATTCGCCACATTCTTTTGTCTAAACCTTCTAGTTTATCATTGACTGATTGATAACGTATTGCACATTCTTTCTCATGTGCATCTAGTTCCATTTGTACTTTTAGTTCAGGTTTCAATGCCATTTTTATCCATTAACTCTCTATATAGCCGATATGATAAAGGCTAGTAATTCACTATACCTTACACCTAGTCTTGTTTTTTCTGTGTAACCAGTAGTAGCTTCTTGTTTATCATCTATATATGTATAAGCATCTTTAGCTTCTACTTCTGCACTAACTAACTCAGTTGTTTTTCCACCATCCTCATCTATTACTTCTTTATATACAGCATCTTTAGCTTCTACTGCATCTACGGATATTTCTTTTTCCCACCAAGTATCTGAACAGAACATTGAATATCTACTTGCATCTAAACTCTCTGCTGTAAAAGCATCTTGTAAGTCTTGTGCTATAATACCAAAATGTATTCTTGCCTTATCACCTTTTTTTGCAACTGCATCTATCCATCTGTATTTACGCATAAGACCTTTAGCAACTACAGCAACTCGTTTTTCTGCATCTGTAAGTTCTTCAATGTCTTGTTTTTCAGTTCTGTCTGAAGTATTAATTGAATCCTCAGTTGCAAATATAGTTCCATATCTAACACCTGCTTGTCCTAAATTTTGGTCATTATCTGAATTAGAACCATCTGCATTACAAGGAGTAATACAATTCAAATCATCTCTAAATCTAATTCCAGAATTTCCAACAGATGCAATATGTAATTTAGTACTTGTTGCACCAATAGTACCTGCGTGAGAACTAGCTTGATAAAATTCAGCAAGATTTCCACCATTAGTAAGTCTGTTTACAATCAAAGCACCACCACCATCACGAACAAAAGTTGCTACGGAAGGAGATATTCTATGACCCGCAGTTCCAAGAGCAGTGGTAGTTTTTCCAATAAGTAAATCACCAGCTGATGTAATTCTCAACCTCTCCGTTGCTGAACTTGCACCATCTGCTGTTGTACCAAATGTCATTCTACATGGAACATCATTAGCTCCCGGTGTTCCATCAAGAGCAACTTTAATATTAGCACCTTGAGAAGATAAGTCAGTACCATCTCCAGCTGCAAAAAGTATTTGTCCTATTTCATCATCATCTTGAACAACAGTATCTGTGCCAACAGCACCTCTTGATTTTGTAAAACTTAATGTGCAAGGAAAAGCATTATCTGATGACCTAGACAAGCCTATGTGAGCACCAGTTGCATCTGTTCCAACAACTTGAAAAGCCGCTTGTGATAAAAAAGTACCATTAGTACCATCATTATGCCCTATAATTACTGAATCATTGCCACCATCAACAAATAACATATTGGCATTGCCATTTGATTCAACACGGAGGTCTACATCAGCAGACCCTTCATTAAAAACTGCTCCACCTGATAGTGTTCTTGCTGTATCTGATGCTCTAGTCATATCTTCTCCCTAACCTGTAAATGTGTCTGCATCTTTGATGGCTTTATCAATAACTGTAAAGTCCTCTTTACCCCAATCAGTCAATGCTTTCTGATATTTCAGATAACCAACACTACGAGTAACTCTTGCCTTCTTCTCGTCATGTGTCATGTCATATGCAAAGTCTGCATCTGTTGCATCATTACCTTTGTTATGTGTAGCAATGACAACATTGATTGTATCTGCTCCATCTAAACAAGCTGAATGTGCTTGTGCTATTTCTTCTGCTGTTCTTTCTGACATAGATTACTCCATTTTGCCTGTGTCTGGGTTAAATGTTTTTGCTACATGAGTAAAACTTTCTTTCCATTCATCTATTTCTGTTGTGCAAAGTTTGTAAGCATCAGAAGCATATGTGTCATCTGATTTGCTATCGTCTATATCTAACCATTTATCAATTATAAATATATCACCAGTATCTTTTGTTATTTTAAAGCCTACTAGTTTTTTTGCAACATTATCAACTTGCTCGTTTTTAAATTTTTCTACCTTAATTGTATAAGACATTTTCTTCTCCTTTATTTATTATTTATTAATTATCACCACTACCAAATATAGCTAGTCTAAGACCTAAAGCAGCACCTGTTCTGTTTCTAAGTGTTACTGTATGACCACTAGAAAACACACATAATTTACTTGCTGAATTACTAGCTGCAAAAGTTATACCAGAGATACTTTTTGATGATAAGAGAACACTAACCTCATAACCAACATGAAAAAGAGCAGACGAGCCAGATGATTGGTCATAAACTGTACATATATTACCCCCTGCTGTAGCAGCAAGAATAGTCGTACTTGCATCATTTCCTAAGGTAAATGAATAGTAAGCCATAACTCTACCTTGACCATGAAATGCAACATTTCCAGTATCTTTTACATACATTCTTGGATTGCCATCACCATCTGATATAACAATTTGATTGCTTGATGTTCTTATGTCTATGCCACCTTGATTGCCATTATAAGCACCAAGAATTGTGACTTTAGAGCCAGTAGTCATTGTTTCACCACAACCACCAGTAGAGGGGTCATAAGCACCAACAAATGTATTTTGGCTACCAGTCGTAGCAAGTCCTGCATCAGCACCTATGCAAGTATTATAGTTGCCATCATCAACTGCACCACTTAAAGCATTAAATCCAAGTGCAGTATTCCGTACTCCTGTAATAATTCCATCTCCTGCATTTGAACCAATTACTGTATTTTGTATTCCTGTTGTGATTGCTTTACCTGTATCAGAGCCAATTGCAGTATTAGAACTAGTTGTACTTGAAGCAAAATTTTGAGCTTCAAGAGCCGAGTGACCAACTGCCGTTGATTTACTTCCTTTTCTATCAGTAGTTAAAGCACTTGAGCCAACTGCCACATTAGTGTCTGCATCAGTTAGAGCATCACCTGCATTTGCTCCAATTAAAGTGTTGTGTATTCCTGATGTAATATCATTACCAGCATTGTAACCAACTGCTGTGTTATTACCTGACGAACCATCAGTAAGATTTTGATTCTGTAATGCAAAGTGTCCTATACCAACAGAAAAATCTCCAGTAGTATTTGCTTGTAGAGCATTAACACCAATACCTAAATTGTTTGTTCCATCAGTATTTCCTTGCCCTGCTTGTCCACCTATAAAAGTATTTTGTCCTGTTGTGTTTGCTGTACCTGCAAGTGAACCTATAAAAGTGTTATAAACTCCAGTATTTGTTGCAAGTCCTGCAAGATACCCTACTGCTGTGTTATTTCCATTAGCACCTGCATTAAGAACTTTTAATGCTTGATAACCTAGTGCTGTATTAAATCCATGTGCATCTTCTGTTTTAAGTGCTTCAAATCCAACTGCTACATTGGCAAGTCCTGTAGTCAAAGCTGTACCTGCATCTTTTCCAATTACAATATTATAAGCCCCATCACTTGCAATAGAATTACCTGCATTAACACCCATGCGTACATTATCAGTACCTGCTGTAGCTGTGATTATATCTGCACCATCTGCAAAGGTTACGTCTGCTGCAAAGTTAACTGCCCCATCAACGTCTACTGCATCTAAGTTGGTAGTTCCATCTACATCTAAGTCACCATTTAAGTCAGCATTACCTGTAACAGTTATAGTACCTGCCGCAGTTATGTTACCATCAAACGTACCACCTGCTGATTTACTTACTGTGTCAGCCACACTAAATACATCATAGACTACCACCTCAATCATATCACTTACAGTAGCACCTGTAGCGAGTACAACAGTCGTGCCTGTAGTAGATGTGTAGTCAGCTTCACTTAGCTTGACACCATTTTGATATACGTCAACGTAGTTACTGTCGAGATAGACTAGTGTAATGCCTTCTGCACCTGCACCACTGAATGATGTTTGGGCTGCAGTGGCAGTGTATGTGTGCTTTCGTCTAACTCCGTTGGATGGAGATACTCCTATGTATGCCATTTATAATACCTCTTGGTTTTCCACGAATGTTTTATATGCAGTCTTAACTGTATCTGTCCACACAGCATTGGCTACTGCTTGAACTTCGGTAGCTTCTGCACTTATGTCTGTGTCTGTGTGTACCCATGTTATCTTGCCATCAGCATCTTTTGTAAATGTTGATAAGAATGGAGTAAGAACATGCCTATGTCTTGAACGAGATATCTCTACATTATCTTCTTTAATAAGTGTGTCTGTAGCCACTTGGACATTCCAAGTTCCAACTACTTCTATCTTTGGTATTTCTATTGTTTTTGTTATTGCCATATTTTTATTCCTTTATTAATTATATTTATTAAGAATCTGTGCAGTACATACCACTAGCATAAATACCAGCATTATTTTGAGCCCAATTCATACCAGAAAGTTGTCCATCCCCAGAACCAGTTTTACCCTCTATTCTAATCACACTATTACTCCTAAAATTTCCATGTATTTCAAAATAAGCTGTTTTAATAGTATCAGCATATGCAATTCCCATATATTGATTTGATATGCTAGGAGCAAATGGTAATCCTTGAATTTCATTAATTGTTGCTGGACTACCAATTGTGTTAATAGTAATTTGTAAATACACAAAAACCATACTTCCAACTTTTTTATAAATACCAGCTTGTGTTCCATAAGCTACGCCAGAACCCCCTATGGTTGGAGTCCAAGTTCCTTCTTCATAATCTGAAAGAGTATTTGCATCACCAGTTCCCCCTATGGCAAGACCTGAATTAAATATAGCCTTACCAGCAGATGACATATCAAGTGTAAGAGCAGTTATAGTAGAACCAGCATCACTACCTTTAAATATAATATCTCCATTACTTTGTTGATTTTCTATTGTTCCATTTGTGCCATCACTTGAAAGCATAAGGTCAGGACCAGAACCAAATTGCATATTGTTATTATCAGCAACTTTTAGGTCGTGACCAAATATAGCAGTACCAGCATCAGACATATCAAGTCTCATAGCTTCTATACCACTACTAGCATCATTTCCTCTGAAGATTATGTCTTTATCTGAAACACTACTTTGAATTACAAAATCAGTACTATTATTTTGAAGTACCCCAAATTGTGTGTCACCATCTACAAGTCTTACATCACCACCATCTGCATTTAGAAAAATATTTCCAGCAACATCTACTGTTAAGTCACCACTAGATAAGTCTATCTCTGTTCCATCAATGGTTATGTTGTCAACAGTTATACCTGCATCTGCATCTACGACACCACTAAACTTACCTGTAGTTGTGTCAACGGCAGTTGCAATTATATCAGCAGGTTTTTGTCCAACGTAAGGCATATTATGTTATCTCCATTATACTCAATGTACCAGAAAGTTTATCTGTGACAGAACAATCTATTGTTATTTGGTCAGTGGTTTCAAGTACAACCTTGTTACCTGCCATCAGTTCCAAAGCACCACCAACAGGTACAG
>Ga0207905_1000269_pt1 | contig 13358 bp, 6 predicted proteins | sample LinPmetageLP49_FD_184060 | JGI IMG/M metagenome (GOLD analysis project Ga0207905, IMG submission 184060) | Marine viral communities from the Subarctic Pacific Ocean - LP-49 (SPAdes) | ecosystem: Environmental > Aquatic > Marine > Oceanic | place: Pacific Ocean | collected 2011-08-27 | reverse complement strand
ATATTTTGTGCTTTCATTACAATGATATTCATTTTTTTCTTTTTTGTATTCTTCTTTATCTTTGTATCCGGCTTTCATTTTAGCCCAGCCTGTTGCACACTTATCTTGTCTAAATGGTGAATTTGATCTCATATTTATTTTTCTTTTAATTTTGTTACGTATGCTTTTCCTTCTTTGTTTATTCCAACTGGAGTAAAGTACTCTCCAGATTGCTGTTTATTTGTTAATTTTTCTAAATGATCTTCATCAACTAAATCGCCTTTTTTATATTTAGAGCCAACAATATATTCATAATCCCCTGTTTTAAGCTCAACATCTTCTGTTTTATTTACTTTTTGAAGTTTATTAAAGTCTTTGTCAAAGCTGGTGTCTATTTTTTTGCTTATATATTTTTTATATAATCCTGATTCCATATTTTTATTTTTTAGATTTATGTTTGCTACAAAAACTTTTAGCAGCTGCAACACTACCAAAGCCCCATTTTTGCAAAGCTTTTGCTTTTCTTGTTGGTTCCCCGTTAGCTTCTTTCATTGCTCCTTTCATACCCCCGAATCTACATGCAAATGACACTCTTCGAGGACTTGTACCAGATGTAAGTCTTGAACCCATTCCAGGGTTTTTTTTACGCATTTTTTGATTTGCTTCTTCGTAAGCAGCTTCTTTAATGTGAAGCGGTGATTTTTGATTCATATTATTTTTTTTTAAGTTTAACCCATTTTGTTACCGTGTATCCAATAGTTACAAGAAGCAAAGTAATTTTTAACCAAGTTTCTATATGACCAAACGTTGTTATTCCAACAACTCCAAAACTCATTGCGTACATTTTAATGTCTGATATGCTCATTATTTATTTTTTTCCATTAATTCTAATATTTTGTTTACTCTATTTTTTTCGTATTGTAAAGTTCTTATTTCTTTTTTGGTTAAACCAAATTTAAGTAATGTTTTTACTTGATCAGGTTTGTTTTCATCTTTAATAGAATCAAATTGTCTTCTAAGCCTTCTTTCAACGCTTTCGGTTTTAGGTTTTGCTTTTACTTCAGGTGTTGGTTTAGTTTCCTCTTTTATTTCTTCTTTAACCTTAGCTTCTTCTTTAGGTTTAGCCTCTGCATTTTGCAGCTCTATAATTTTTTCAACTCTGGATTGCTCTTTACCTAATGCTTTTATTTCTTTTTTAGTTAACCCTAAATCAAGCAGCATATCAACTTGCTCTTTTGTTTTAGTTAACTTTTTCATGTCGTCAATTTCTTTAACTTTTTCTTCTTCAGGCGTTAAAACTTTTGCCGCGTCAAATCCTCCGTAATAACCAAGACCCACATCCCATGTAGACCAACCAAGACCTAATGCAACTTTTTGCCAACGCGCAGATTGTTCGTTAACTATACCTCTTATATTGTTTATTTTTTTTACTACTCTATCAAGCGGTATGTTAGTAAGGCCGGTCACTATTTGAGCACCTGCTAAATAAGCTGGGTTATCTAAACTAAAACCTTTATCTTTAATATCTTTCATATTCCAGCTAAAACTTCTAAGACCTCCACTTATTTTTTGAACCTTAGATCCAAGAGGTGGCGAAAAACTTAATAAATCAAATACAGCCTCTTCATATTTAGGGCGGTCTTTAGCGTGTTGCTTGCCTAGTTCCATTAAAGCGCTTTTTAATGCAACCACTGCTGCACCGCCAATACCTAAGCCTTTCAATTGAGAGTCAATCATGCCGTTCGCTACTCTATAAATTTTTTCTTTTTCTTTTGCGGTTTGTTTTTCTGCATCATCATCTTCACCAAATCCTAAAGCAAATACCGCTTGTTGTAAAGAATTAAATATTAAATTTTGTACCGCTCCATAATAAGCTATTTTAGATACATTAGTTTTCCAATCACCACGCCCATTTATAAGATCCTGAGCAGCTCTTTTTTGTATGCGAGCGTATTGCATTGGTGTGTTTGCCCAAGCTAGTATAACACGCCCCGCGGTTGATGCTTGCTGCATGCTAATTCTATTTGGATTACTAGACTGTTGGCTTTCTTCAGCTATTTGTCTAAAATCTTCAAAGGCTTGCGCTTCTGCGGCTTTTTGTTCCATACCTTTTCCTAACAAAGATTTAACTCTATTTCTATAAAAAGTAGAGCCACCTGCTGCAATTGCAAAGCTATCTGCAAACCTAGTCATTACAAAACCTTTGCTAAGTAAATACGCTATAGCCGCTTTAGGCTTATTACCTGAGTCTCTTACTGCATCAGCAATTTCTGATTCACTTACATTTATTTTAAGTCCGTTTCTACGTTCAACTAAATAATCAGAATTCATAAGTTGCATAAAATCTTTCCAATACTGAGGTTGATTTGCAAATGCAGCACCGGCTTTAGCTATATTATTATCACCCCAGTTTATAAAGTTTACCGAGGATATAGTTTGTAAAAGCGCAGTACGCGTGTTTAAAAACATAACAGCACCAACAGAGTTGTTTAGCCAGTCAAGTATGCCATCTGTTGCCCTATTGCCTCCAGGAGGTCTGTTACTACCAGATTTCATTCTTCTTAAAGAATCCTCCATAGCTTCACGCCATCTAGTCCCGTAAGCAGCTTCCATTTTATTCATGTTAGCTTCAGAAAATATAATGTCTACATTTTCTCTCCATTCTTGCTGGTATTCAGCTCTATTAACTTTGTTAATATCATTTATAATATCACTAGTAATGTTGCCTCCTAACCATTCTTTACCTGGCTTAGGATATAGCTTACCTTTTTGTATTTTAAGTAATTCATTAGTAAATACTTTTAGCTCAGCATTTTTGTTTACAAAGTCATTTAGATCTTTAATATCTCTTTTAGACAATCCGGGTATTTCCATGCCTTGAGCTGTCCAAGCAGCAACACGTACAGCATGTGAAAATGTAAATCCCCCAATACCCGTTGGCTTGCTTAAGCTAGTAGGCAAAGTTTTTAAGTTTGTTTTTAAAGCTTTAAAATCATTTGCTGCAGCTATTTTAGCTTGCGTTACAGATGATTCTGCTCTGTCATAAGTGTCAAGTAAATTTGTTTTAAGAAATGCCATTTGAGCGTCACCTTTTTTGCCTTTACCTAGCATTTTATATAATAACCCTGTAAAATCTTCAGCACTTGCAGGTATAAAAAAGTTATATTTACCTTTGCTTGCACCAATTGTTTTAGCTTTAGCCGCAGAATATTGTTTATAAGTTTCAATACCAGCAGATTCTTTAATCATATCATTTACAATAGTATCAAAGGTTTTAGCTTTACTAAACTTAGCTTGCTGAACTTTAGATTTAACATCAAGCTGGCTAAGTACATCTTTAACCGCTTTAACGTTTCCAATAGCGTCATCTGCAAAATAAAAATCATTATAGCCTTCAGCCGCTTTACCCATAATCCACCCAGCCTTAGCTTGCGGCTTTCCGTCACCTAATCCGGTTATGTTTTTAAGAGGTATATTGTAACCTAGCGCATCAAAAAACTTTTTAATAGCCGGAGCTGCAGCAGCAGGTCTAGCTGTTAATATAAAGAAATCATTTAATCCTTTTTTTGCATTAATGTTCTCTAAAACTTTAAATAAAGGCCCTTTTTTACCATCAATAATTTTTTCAAATTCAATAAAATCAAATTTAGCACCTTCGTTTTCTAACTCACCCGCTCTTTTTGCAAATTCAGTAGCATTTATTTTGAATACGCTGTTATCTGGCATTTCAACTTCAATTTTGCTTTTTGATCTAATAAGAGTATCATCAAGATCCATTGTGTAAATTTCTTTTCTAGGAGCTTTTAATTTTCTACCATTTCGCAAAGCTGTATCTGTTTTGTCTAAGGCCTCAACAACTTTTTTAACAGTTGTAGGTGCGTCATATTCTATAGCACTAGGTAATAAGCTGTTATTACGTTTAGCAGCTTTTGCCATACCTGGCGCTAAAGGCTTAAAAGCATTTATTCTTTTTTGAGCTGTAGCTTTTGTTATTTCTCCAATTATAATTTTATTTATAAGAGAGCTAGCCTCGTGTTGCACTTCTAAGTTAGCCTCTAACTTTGGAGATACTTTTAATCCATATTTAGTTGCATCCATAACCCCATATCTACCATGAGTAAATGGATTAACTTCAGTGTGTACTCCAGGATATTTTCTTATATCTGAAAATTTACTAGCCGCATCTAAATACTTAGGATCTCCTGTTTCTCTAAATTTTTCTAGCTGCGCCTCAAGAAGCGGATGATTTTGATCTTTAGATTTCCAAGTCACTTCTGTGCCATCTTCTAATTTTACTGTGTATGTTTTATCTACCGCTGTTTTAGTTTTTAAACTTATATTTTCTTGATAATAGTGCTCATTTGCGTATTTTACCCAAGCATCTCTAGAAGCTTTTGGCATACCAAAAGTGGCAACGGTAGTGATAGCCCATTGCCCGTAAGGCAGCCAATGCTCCAAATATGGTATTTTATCTCCTTTATTAGCATCATTAGCTGCTGTAGCTACTTTTCTACCCCACGTAGCATTTGAAGATTGATCGAATGGATATATTATTTGTTTTAACCCAGGTAAATTAGCTTCAGGATTTGCGTCGTAGGTTCTGTAAAGACCTCCATAAAAATCTTTTTTACCATTTGTTATAGCTACAATATCATCTTGATTTCTAGCTATAGAAGCTTTGCTAGCGGCTCTAAGAGCTAATGACATTTGCTTTAGCTCAGTGGTAGTAAACTTATGTCCTAACTCATTTACACCGGATTTTTTTATTTGATTTATTAATTTAGTTAAATCAAATAGTTCATTGTTTTTTAAAGCTTTTTTAGTTTTAGCCTTATCTTTGCTTCTAGTTTTGCTGCCATCTGTTATAGCCACATAATTAATTCTTGCGGAATTGCCTCCAGCAGATAAATTAAATGCAGTTACTATATAAGCAAGCATTGCATTTCCAAATCCAGCAGATATGCCATCTTCTCTTGTTAATAAATCTATAGTTTGAGCCACTAAATCCTTAAAAACTTGTTTTTTTGCTTCCGCTTTACTGATTTTCCCCTTACCATCATCAATTAAAAGCTTAGCTTTGCTTTCGAGTTGGTGAATTTGTTCTTTTATGCCTTTTGTAGGATCTCCCTTTCTACTAAACTTAGCATTTTGAGAAACTTGTAATTTTTCAGAAGTTTTAGCCCTATCTAACGAGGTTTTAGCTTTAAACAATTCCGTGCTAGGCGCAGCTTCTGCTATAAGCTTTTTAGCTATTATTTTTGCTATAGTATTTTTTCTATTGCTATTATTTTGAGGTGTACTTCCAAAAAAGTTGTTTATTACTGCAGCCACCTTAGGGTTTAATCTATTATAAAGATTAGCTCCTGCTTTTTGTTGAGTAGTTGTAAGATAAGGTACTCGGCCTTGCATCATAAACTTTTCAATTTCTGATTGCTTGGTAAGTCTTCTATTTAATTCTGTAAACAATCTAGGTTGACCTTTTTTTACTCTACCATTATCAATAGCAACAAGATCAGTTATATTTAATGCTTTATAAAAAGTAGGGTTTTCATTTAAAAATTCCCTAAATTTTTTTGGACCACCAATTAAATCTTTAACAATAAAATCTACAAAAGCTTTAGACGGCTTAAAAACTTGTTTTCTAAATTTTTCGCTATTAACATCTACGCTTTCTAATTGTTTAGTTACAAATTCTCTAACTTTGTTTTTAAAATCAACGCTCAAAGGATTCTTATTAACTTTAATGTTGTCAACAAGTTTAACATCTGTGTCTACTTCTTTAGTTCTTGAAGAGCTAGTTGATTTGTCAGCTAACTGTAATGTATTATCGTCTTGTCTTTTTTCTTGTTTTTTCTTTTCACTTTCTTTAAACAGTTCTGATTTAGCAAAAAGTTTAGCAAATCTAGTATTAGCAAATATAGATTCTCCAAATCCTTCTACTCCAACTTTTTTGCCGTCAGCTCTTAATGCCTCCGGATCAAAGTTTAACATTCTATCTTGCAAGTTTTCTATTGCTTTTTGCGCTTCTTCTTTACTTGTTGATTTGCTTCTTATATAATTATTAATAGCTCCGCCTTCATTCATTAAGGATTCAAAAACTTTTGTATTTTTTCGAGGATCTCTTATAAATTTATCGTATTCTTTTTTAGTTTTTACATCTCTAGGTATTAAGTTATTAATAGCCTGTAAAACGGTTTCTGATTCTTTATCTTTTTTAAAATCTTTAGCTAAACTTGGTTTACCTGAAGCCGTTTCACTAGTTGTTTTATTTGCTTTTTGTTCTGCTAACTCACCTAATTTTTTTTCTGCCCCTGTATTTCCTTCAGCAGCATTTTGTATAAGTTTAAAAAGATCTGCTCCCGAATCTGTTAAGCTTTCAAAACCTTTGTCATTAAACAACGGTATAAGTGCTCTTAGCCCATCTGTAAAGTTTTTTCTATTTTTTATTTTACCATCTCTCATGAGTTCACCCATAACTGCAATGTACTCTTCGTAATATTCGCTTTTGTCTTTTTTGGTATCGTATCTATTTTTTACTTCAGCGTCTAATATTGCTCTTTCAGAAGGTGTTAAATTTTTCAATATAGAATCTATTGTTTTTATACCTTCTTCTGTAACTTTACCTGTAGAGTCTTTTAATATAATATCTAAAAAATATGCGTGGGCTCTTTCATGAAACGGATCACTTATTTTTCTAACCTTTCTAATTGCATCTTCGTTTATTATTCTATCACCGCTTTTAGTGGTGTAAGCTAAAACCATTTCATCAAATTCAACTCCATCGCTTTTTAAAATTTCTTTAAACAATGCTGTATTAACATATTTTCCTAAACTCTTCCCTTTTGAAGTTGTTATTTTAATACCTTGACTTTTCTTTTTTTCTTTTACTAACTCTGTTTCAAAATCTTTATCTAAAGCTTCTTGATTAGCCTCAAATTTTTCTCCGCCTTCTAAATAAAGATTTAATTCTTCTTGAATTTTATTTGTTTCTTCTTCTAATTCTTTTTTTTCAGTTTCTGTTAAACCTTTTTTAGATTTTTCTTGAAGCTGTAATAATTTGTTTTCTAATGCAAATCGTTGTTTTAAAAATTGATATGTTTGTTTTCTAATTTCTTCAGTATTAGCTCTAAACTTACCCTCGCCAATTATTTTAGCTCCTTCAGGGGTAAAAAGTACGCCTCCCCCGTCTAATAAGCTTTGTATATATTTTTCATTAAATATTATTTGCCTAGCAAAACGTAAGTTAGTAGGGGTATTTTTTAATTTCATTTTGTCTAACAAAAACTCAGGGCCAAGTTGACTTATAATTTTAGAATTTTTTTCACTTGTTTTATTACCAGATATAAATTGTTGAATAGCAAAATATGTTTCACCATTACTAGGAAGAGAAGGATCGGTGGCTATTAATTTTTTTAATTCGTTTAATTTAGATTGATTTGTTAAATTTAAAGAATTCTTAGAAATTGTATTAATTTTATCTATAGCTTCTTTTTCTGTTATTTTATTATCTTTTAAGTCTTGTTTAACTTTGTTAGCTTCTTTATCAGCCGCTTCTAGTATTACTTCAGTTCCGTTTTTATCTTTGGTAACCGAGGGATCAACACCTAAAGCTTTAGCTGCTTCTCCAATAACTATTGGATCTTTACCTTGCATATAACGTAATTCTTCTACAACGTGATTTTTAACGCTTTCAAGACTTCTGCCTTTTTTAGTAGTTAAAGCTCCATTCATTTTTCCGGCCATAAAAAGTATAGCTGCTTCATCTAGTACATGCCCAAAATATTTCGAAGCCTCAAAATCCTCTATAAAGCTAACAGGATTTAAAAGCAAATCAGCATTTACCATAGAAAAACCACCACCCAAGGATCTAGTTATTGTATTAGAAATATTTTGCCTAAGCGGCGTTGCTACGGTAGTATTATATATAATATCTGCAAGAACTGAGTTTTGAGAAAGTTTACTAGAAATAGCTTTAAAGCCGTAACGACCAGCAAACCCTCCAGTAGAAATAGCAAACCCTAGTTTTAATCCTTCCCCGGGAAGGTATTCTTCTTTACCTCCTGTAACTATATCGTTACTCATGTTTGCCAATTCAAACAAAGTCATTTCTTCAAGGGTGGCCCCTACTAGCCCTAGTTTGCCAGGAGCACCTATTACAGTGCCTTGTATAGTTCTATTTAAAAAGTTTCCAGCATTTCTAATTGCGCCAAACCTAGAAGTTCTAGTGCTATTTATAATAAAATTTTCAGCAAAACTTGAACCTGCACCTATTGGTTTTCCAAGAACTTTTCGTAATGCTGTAAATTGTAATAGTATTTTAGTTAAACCGTAAGCGCCCTGAGTTATTTTAGTAGTTCTGCTTGGTGCTAAAGCCTCTTCAAATTCTGGAGTATAATCTCCGTTTGAATCTCTTACCTGCACTCCCGCTTGCTCAAAAGCATCGGTAATTATTTGTTTTTCTTCAGTATCTATAATTAAATCTTCTCCAAGATCTTTAAGTAATAATTCTAACCCGCCCTCAAAAAAATCTTTAACTATACTTGTTTTTCTGGTTAAAGGATTTCTATTTATTTGTATTGCTTTGTTTGAAATATCGTAAGAATCCATAGCATTATTAAAAGATCTTACTATTTCTGAATCTCCAGATAAATAACCTAACTTATTAGATGATTCTTCTGCTTCTTCTCCATTAAGATTAGCTAATACTGACAGTCTTGTATCTTCTTCGTTAATAAACATAGGTATCCCAATACCTAAGCCGAATTCAGCAACAACATTAAACCCTGGCGATTTTGGTATTTGGCCGGTAGCCACAATTTCCTCTAAATATAATATTTGTCTTTGTGCTAATTTAGATAATTTTTCATTTTTTGAATTAGCGGAATTTAACACAGATCCTTTATTAAAATCTGATTGGCTATAGAACAACCCTCCATCTATGCTTAATGGCTTAAAAACGTCTAAACCTTGGCCTTCTTTGTCTACTGTAGCTGTGCTTTGTTGCTGTTGTTTTAGTAATTCTAAAGCGGCTTGAGCTAACACTACTACTCTGTCTTTTTTATCAACAAGCATTCTTTTTAACTGATCTAATTCAGTTATTTTAGAAGCTACTTGTATAGCCGCGGCAGTAGTTTGTATTGTTTTCATCTCATACGGGGTGTTCCCTCTTGAGTTATACAATTGTTCACCGTATTTTTCTGTTCCTTTAGCTACTTGTTTTTCGAGAAAATCTTTTTCTTCTGGATCATAATTTCCGCTTTGTAATCTACTTTCCGCACTTAAAAAATAAAGTCTTTCAGGGTCTAAAAAATTTTTGCCATTTTCAAAAGTAATATTAGCTTCTTTAGCATAATCAGCCTCATTGTATTGAGGAAGATTTTCTGCAATATACATTTCTTGCATCGTGCCTACATCTATACCATAAAAATTGCTTCCTCCATGCTTGTCCAACTTTCTACGTAATTCTGTAGTATCTTTATTTTCTCTATCAAATTTGCGTATTTTATCTCTTAACTGACTTTGCGTCATAGGAGTGCCATCTACGTCTATTGTTACATCGCCGTAATTTAGACCAATTAGTGTACTATCGCTTCTAGAATCATTGTAATTTTTAATTTTGTCTATATCTGTTCCTAATGGATCATTCCCTATAAATCTAAGTGCTTGAGAAAACAAAGTTTTGTCATGATACAAACTTTGACCACTTTTTCTTCCGCCGCTAACAGTTGTTCTAATTGTGGTAGCTGGCGTATATTTAAGTTCATTTTTTTGAGGATCATCAAATTGGGTGCTTAAATCATCAGATAAATTTAAATCATATAAAGTTTTTGCATTATTTTTTTCGCCATAACTTCTTAATATATTTTGAATTCCATCTTGATCTACTGGATTTGCAGAGTCCCCAAAAACTAAAACACCTAATTCATTGTATATAGCTTTTTCTCCAAACGGACGAAAAGTGTCAATTACTACATTATCTAATGCTTGCATTTTTTTTAAATCATCTTCAAAAATACTTTTTAAATTAGGTTGGAGTTTTCTAAGTATTTCAAGGTCTAGATTATCAAAAGTTTCACTAGAAAATAAACTAAAATCAACTTTTTCTTCACCGGTATTAGGCTCTATATATTGAAAAAACCCATTTCCAGAACTTAAAGCTTCGAACGCGTTTTTTGGCTTCCCTGGTGCAGATGCATCCGTCTCCACAACAGGGTCTATCTTTGCTTCCTCAACTGGAGTTTTGACTACTTCCTCAACTGGAGTTTTAGCCAATTTTTCCTTAACTTCAGGTTGATTCCATTTATTGTCTATTTTCCACTTTTCAACTTTAGCTTTAATATCTGTCTCTCCTAAATCTTGAAGTGATTGTACGTATTTTTCTAATTCGTTCATTTAATTTAATTTAAATTATTATCTTTTAAAAACTTTTGAGCTTTTGCTTTTTTAGCTTCTGCTAAATCAAAAACCGCAGCATCTTCTTTAACCGTTGGCAATTGGTTAGTAATAAATTGTTTTAGATAATTATTCATAAAGTATTCTTTGTATTTTGTTTCAAATAAAACTTTCTTTTCTTGTTGCAATGGTAAATCTAATTCGTAACTCCAACTTGAGTTGCCCGCATTAGCGTCTTGAGCCATTTGAGCGTCCTCATCGACACTTGTGTCTTTAGATATATAAACATTCCATGCAGCAACTACGTCTTGCTCAGAGCTCATTAAACCAGCTACTTCAGCATTTATAAAAGGATTAACTTTTTTATCTATTTTACCTAAATCATATTTAAGTACGTTTCTGCCTTGCCCATTCCCAATGTCTATAATTTCGTAATCAAAACTTCCATCAGGGTTTTTTAATATAAACTCTTCGCTTATTTTGGCATTACCCTTTAATTCTTTATTTTCATTAATCATTTCCTGGGCAAACAAACCTGTTCCAGGTAAAAGCAATAACATTCCAGAGCCTATATCTGGCGTAGAAACTACAAGAGATGTATCTGAATCTATTAATGCAGTTAATGCAGAGCTATTTATAATTAGTGGCATTACAAAAGCAGGTCCATAAAAAGCTATTTGCTGCGATCCGTCTTGTAATAAATCTAAATAAACTCCATAGCCATCTGTTTTAGAAAAACCAGGTCTACCTGCCATTACGCTATTAGCAGCGGCATATCTGTAATCATTGTTAGGATCAAAGCTTGACTCTTCAGTTACAGTAAGCTCAGCTATTATAGATGATAAAAAATTTAAAGAGGCCTGAGGAGCTTCTTCTAATTGCTTTAATTGTTTTAATTCTACGGTGCAATGCTCAGATTCACATTTGTTAGATTCTATAGCTATTTTTAAACTAGCATAGTATTTACCGGCTAACCTGTATGCGTTGTCTAATAGCTGAAAGCTATAATCGCTAGCGCTCGCTACAAAAGCTTTATTATAAGCAATAGCATTACTGTCGTTAAATTGCTTTAAAAATAAGTTTTGAAGTATATTGTTGTTTTCCATTTATGTTGATTTAAATAAGCCAGGTGTTGATGCAATACTACCTAGCGTATTAAACATTCCGCCTATAGCACTTGCTTGATCTTGATTAGCTTGAGCCTCCGCTGCTTTAGCTTGTCCTAGTAATGCAGCTGTTCTATCTAGTTGTTGTAGCTCCCTGCCTTCTCTAGTGCTAAACATAAACTGTTCTCCAGCTACATCTGCATTTTGCAGTCTTTGCGCTTCAGCCATTTTTTGTTGCTGTAAAGTCTGTTCTCCTTGTGCTTTCTTATCTTCATTTGCTTTTTCTTGAGCCTCTATACTTGCGCTTACACCTTTTTTGCTTTGTAATGCGGCCTGCGCTAAAGCCGTTGCTCCTCCTGCTCCCCCGCCTGTTTGACGTATAGTGTCTAAAGTATTTGCTAAAGATATATCAGCTTGCTCTATTTGCATTTCAGCCGCTCCTGTGGCCACAGATAAATTAGCAAAAGGATTACTAATTATACTGCTTAGGTCTTCAATGCCTTCGTAAGGATTTATTATTTCTTGCCTGTTTTTTTCTAAGGTATTTAATTTATTTGTAAGATTTCTTCTTTCATTAGCGGCTCTTCTAGCCCTTTTCTTAGCAGCGCCCGCGCTAAAAAGCCCGCCAGCTATTGATAAACCTCCCCCTATTATTGCTGGAATCATATTTTTATATTTTTATTTTTAATAACCATTGTTTCTTATGTAATCAGAACCAACAGCAAATAATTGTTTTTCACCTCCGGGATCTGTGGCTGTATTATTATTATAGCTAACATTTGTTGAATAGTCGCCGTCAGTTGAAAATACACCTGTAACGTAATAACCTTTTATGCCTGTCATTTGTTCGCCAAATATTATTTCTCCTTGAGCCGCAGAACTGTTGTTTATTAAATTAGTTACGTATCTGTTTTCTTTTCTATCAAACCCTGCGTGAAATCTATTTAAAGGCGGATTAGCAGTTCCTAAAGCAGCATTATAATTAGCTTTATTTACCACTAAATAAAATGCTAATGCGGCACTTAAAGCAATGCCTAAATTTTGATTAACTGTTAATAATCCTGTGGCTCCATTAAAGCTTACAACTACAGTATTAGCTGCAACACCTATGCCTGTAACGCTTGCTCCCACGGCTATAATGCCTATTACACCTGATAAAATTACAGTTGTATTAGTTGAAGCAGCATTAGCAGTAGCGCTTGCCTCTGCTATAACGTATTCCCCCATTACATAGCTACGAGAAGAATTAGTAGTATCATTGTAAATATTCCAGCTTGCTGTCTGCGTACTGTAATCTTTAGCGGTTTCGTCAGACACTAAAGTATTCATTTGCCATCCATTCATTCCTTCATAACTTATTGTTTTAAAGTTTTTACTAGTTGAAGGGTTTGGATTAAAAATAAACGTTACTGTAGAAGGATAATTTCTTTCATAGAAAAAAGACCTGTTTACATCAGTAGAATAATGTTGATATAAATTATCGTGTGGCTCAACTCCCCATACAGCTTTAAGAGATCCAAAGAAATTTGCTTTACCTGTAGAGTAAAAATTATTTCTTAAGCTAAACATTTGAGAAGGCTTATAATCATAAAAACTAGTCCAACCTTTTACTTTTTCATCAAAAGATACTGTGTTATAAGGGGTTCCCCTTGTGTTGTGGGTTGCTTCAAAGTTTTGTGTAGATATAACATATTGATCGTTATATATATCATAGCCCCCAACAATTTTACCAGGCGCGCCAAAAGGGCTATCTATATTGTTTAGCTCGTCTCTAAAATAATCTGTCATTCCGTATCTAGATATTTCTTCTAAACCATCGCGACTTAATCTAAGTATAACATTATTGTTTTTATCTGAAAAATATTTTCTATATCCATAAAC
>Ga0207905_1000268_pt1 | contig 13394 bp, 17 predicted proteins | sample LinPmetageLP49_FD_184060 | JGI IMG/M metagenome (GOLD analysis project Ga0207905, IMG submission 184060) | Marine viral communities from the Subarctic Pacific Ocean - LP-49 (SPAdes) | ecosystem: Environmental > Aquatic > Marine > Oceanic | place: Pacific Ocean | collected 2011-08-27 | reverse complement strand
GAAGGTTTAGAGATTAATCTTCGATACATTGCACAATCAAGACGCTTGATTGCTTTTCTTTTACCCCAATCCCCTAAAAACTAACGGCTACAACGGCTACAACGGGAACAAGCCTTATGAATCAATGAGTTACAAGAGAACGTAGCGGTTTTCTATCTGGCTACAATGAGAACATATAGCCTAAGCCATTGATTCATAAGGCTTTTATTGGTCTGTAGGCGTACGCCTACGTAAAAGACAACATAACGCGTACGCGTACGCACACGCAAACGCACACACGCACACACGCAAACGCACACGCAAAGAAAACAGGTTGAGCCGAGCCGAACCCCACCCTACCCCCACCTACGCAAAATATTCTAGTAGTCACAATATTCTATATACATTCTAATCCGCACAAATAACCAAACGAATTTCTGAAGTTCCGACCCCCACCCCCCTTACTTTACACATAGCCCCCTATTGATTTAAAAAGGCATATAGAAAAAATTTTCTGCAAAAAAATCTCAAAAACTTCATAACACTGGACCAGTACTATGAAAACACGAATGATTCTTATTACCACATGAACAAAGGGATTCCGTTAGAATACGGGTATGGAAAACATATCTATATATACAGGAATCTTTTTGTTAGCCTTTGCTGGTTGCCTTGCGTTAATTTATTAGTTATACTTCGGTCATAGCTGCAAAATTAATTAAGGTGTAACAGCGAACACATGGCAACAACTAACGATCAAACCTCAGTTACAGACAGTCCATTGCTCAAGCATGCAAACGCCCTAGTAGTGGTGCCTATGATTGAGGACCAAATTCCTATACCTAAATCTAAAAAAGAAGCTATGGACGATATGTCTGTAGATGAAGAAATAGAAGTACGAGCAGAAACTATTAAAGTAGTAGCAGATATTTTAGGAGAACCTATAGAACCTACTACAGAAAACAAAGAAGAAGCAAGCCAAGTAGCTAAACAAATGATGGAGCACCCAGAGTTAAAACCTGAATTTGGTAGTTACCCAAATGAAACTATGGCTTACCTAGCTGGCATGGTTGCTCAAACCAACTGTATGCTAGTAAAAGATATGGCGGATTATAAACTGTATGTTTTAAATAACGCAGTTAAAGTACACGAAGCTACTGACAACCCAAAAGAAAAACTAATGGCTCTTCGCATGATAGGAGAAATGGATGGCGTTGACGCGTTCAAAAGAAAAACAGAAGTAACTCACATTACTAAATCTGGCGACGAGCTTGAAAAAGAATTATTAGAAACTATAGAACAGTTAAAAGGCACAGTGATTGAAGGCGAAGTAATAGAGACTAAGATTAATGATTAGTCATGATGATTTGGAGCTACTACAAAAATCTTTACCTTATATGTCTGAAAGTGATAGAAGAAAAAACTTATTATTATTACAACAATATAAAAAAGAATTAACGCAGCAGAAGGGAAAAGCAAAATTTTTAGATTTTATAAAACATGTATACCCAGATTACAAAGTAGGAGCACATCATGCCAAGCTTGCTAAACTCTTTGAAGAAATCGCTCAGGGCAAACGCAAACGAGTTATCGTCAATATTGCACCTAGACACGGCAAATCTGAACTCATATCCTATCTGGCGCCGGCTTGGTTTTTGGGCAACCACCCGGCTAAGAAAGTTATTATGGCATCTCATACTGCTGATCTTGCGGTTAATTTTGGTCGTCGAGTCCGAAATCTTGTGGGTTCAGACCCGTATAAGGACATCTTCCCTGATATCAGCCTGCAAGCGGATAGTAAATCGGCATCGAGATGGGGTACTAATTATAATGGCGAGTATTTTGCTATTGGTGTTGGGGGTGCTCTTGCTGGTAGGGGCGCTGACCTTTTTATAATCGATGACCCACACTCTGAACAAGACGCAAAGCTGGGTAAAGGAGATGTTTTTCTTCCTGCTTGGGAGTGGTTTCAGTCTGGACCTTTGCAAAGGCTTATGCCTGGCGGCGCTATTATTGTGGTTATGACTAGATGGTCTAAATTAGACCTGACAGGACAGATAGTTAACCAAATGATTAAGAATGATGACGTAGATGATTGGGAAATAGTAGAGTTTCCAGCAATTTTAGAAGATAAACGTGGAGAAGAAACACCACTTTGGCCCGAGTTTTGGCCTTTAAAGGAATTACAAGCTAGACGAGCAGCTTTGGATGTAAGATATTGGAACGCTCAGTACTTACAAAACCCAACATCTGAAGAAGGTGCGTTAATTAAACGAGAATGGTGGGAAATATGGGAAGAAGAAGATCCGCCTAGTTGTGAATTTATAATAATGACACTTGATGCTGCACAAGAAGCTAATAATAGAGCCGATTACAATGCATTAACTACTTGGGGCGTATTTTTTAACGAAGATACTAATAATTATAATATAATATTACTTAATGCAATAAAAGAACGGTTAGAGTTTCCAGAGTTAAAACAACTTTGTATTGATGAGTACAAAGAACAAGAGCCTGACGCTTTTATTGTAGAAAAAAAATCTAACGGTGCTGCACTTTATCAAGAATTTAGAAGAATGGGTATTCCAGTGGGTGAATTTACACCAGGGAAAGGCCAAGACAAAATCAGTCGGGTAAATGCAGTATCAGATTTGTTTAGTTCAGGCATTGTTTGGGCTCCAGATAGACGATGGGCACGTGAAGTTATAGAAGAATGTAATGATTTTCCAGCAGGGGCAAATGATGACTTGGTGGATGCAACAACTTTAGCATTAGCACGGTTTAGGCAGGGCGGATTTATTCGCTTGCCAAGTGATGAAGAAGATGATATACAGATGTTTAGAGGACACAACAATAAAAAATATTATGCGATGTAATTTAAGGAGATAGGTTATGAAGGGCGTTAAGCATTATACAAAAGATGGTAAAGAGCATAAAGGGTCGTCGCATAAAATGAAAGACGGCACACTACACACAAATAAAGCCCATACTAAAACTTCAAAAAAATTAGTACATTTTAAAGACCTATCACAAGCAGCTAAAAAAAGAGCTAAGGGATAAAATTATGGTAGATGTAGATAAAGGACTATACGCAGCTCCAGTAGGAGTTGAAGAAATGGCTGAATCGGAAGAAGCTATTGAAATTGAAATAGTTGATCCTGAAGAAGTAACTATTAAAGCAGGAGATATGGAGTTAACTATTGATCCTGATGCCATGAAAGATGATGAGTTTAATAAAAACTTAGCTGAAGATTTAGATGAACAATATATGGATCAGTTAGCTTCTGATTTACTTGAAGATTTTACTAATGACCTTAACTCTAGAAAAGACTGGCTAGAAACATATGTTGATGGCTTAGAATTATTAGGTCTTAAAATAGAAGAACGCACCGAACCATGGGAAGGTGCATGTGCTGTATACCACCCACTTCTTTCCGAAGCATTAGTTAAATTCCAAGCTGAAACTATGATGGAGACTTTTCCAGCTGCAGGCCCTGTAAAAACTTCTATTATTGGTAAAGAAACAGACGAGTGTTTAGAAGCTGCTGCTCGTGTACAAGAGAATATGAACTATCAGCTCATGGATAAAATGCCAGAGTACCGACCTGAACATGAAAGAATGTTATGGGGACTAGGTTTAGCGGGCAATGCGTTTAAAAAAGTTTATTATGATCCAGCGCTCCAACGTCAAGTATCTGTTTTTGTCCCTGCTGAAGATATGGTGGTACCTTACGGTGCATCTAATTTAGAAACAGCTGAACGTGTAACACATGTTATGCGTAAAACAAAACAAGAATTACACTATCTACAAGAAATGGGTTTTTATCGTGATGTAGATCTTGGTGAAGCTAACTACGATTTAGATGAAGTAGAGAAAAAAATAGCAGAGCAAATGGGCTTTGATGCTACCAATGATGACCGATATAAAATATTAGAAATGAATGTTAACCTTGACTTAGAAGGTTACGAAGATAAAGATGGAAAAAGAAAAACAGGAATAGCACTTCCATATATAGTTACTATAGATAAAGGCACTTCAGAAATATTAGCTATTCGACGTAATTACAATCAAGACGACAGTATGAAAAAGCGTAGAGAACATTTTGTTCACTATGGTTATATTCCTGGTTTTGGATTTTATTGCTTTGGTCTGATACACCTAATTGGTGGATTCTCAAAATCAGGCACAATGCTATTAAGACAGTTAGTAGATGCAGGTACATTATCAAATCTCCCAGGTGGATTTAAAGCAAGAGGTTTACGTATCAAAGGTGACGATACTCCTATTGCCCCAGCAGAGTTTCGTGATGTTGACGCACCAGCTGGATCTATCCGCGATAATATAATGTTACTCCCTTATAAAGAACCTAGTCAAGTGCTAGCTGCTTTAATGGATAAAATTATTGATGAAGGTAGACGCTTTGCTACTGCAGCAGATATGAAAGTATCTGATATGTCATCTAACTCTCCAGTAGGTTCTACACTTGCCATACTAGAACGAACTCTCAAAGTAATGTCAGCAGTTAATGCTCGTATTTATTACTCTATGAAAAAAGAGTTTGGACTACTTAAAACTATCATTAAAGATTATACCGACCCTAATTATCAATATGATCCATCAACTGGAACACCAGGAGCTAAACAAGCAGATTACGATAAGGTACAACTAATTCCTGTAGCTGATCCTAATGCTGCAACTATGGCGCAGAAGGTTGTGCAGTACCAAGCAGTTATGCAAATGGCACAGCAAAATCCAGATATATATGACTTACCAGAACTTAATAAACAAATGTTGGATGTATTAGGAGTTAAGAACGCTAACAAACTTATACCTGATGATAAAGATATTAAACAGTTAGGCCCTGTATCTGAGAATATGAATATTATTAATGGCAAACCAGTTAAAGCATTTCTTGACCAAGACCATGAAGCACACATTGCAGTGCATATGGCTTTTGCAGAAGATCCTAAAATTAAACAGATGGTAGGTCAAAGTCAAAAAGCAGGGATGATTGTTGCAGCTATGGAAGCGCATGTTGCAGAACATATTGCTTTCCAATACAGAATAGAAATAGAGAAACGATTAGGGGTACCACTACCTCCAGCTGATGAACCGCTTCCAATTGATATTGAAAATGAAGTAGCTAGATTAACTGCAGCTGCTGCTGGAAAAGTATTACAAGATAATACTGCAGAAGAGCAACAAAAAGAACAACAGAAGCAAGCAGAAGATCCAATCTTGCAAATGCAAAAAGCAGAACTACAAATTAAACAAGAAGAAGCTAAAGTTAAAGCACAAAAAACTATGGCTGACATTGAATTAGATAAAGCTAAGTTAGAGCTTGATAAACAAAAGGCTACAGTCGAAGTTCAAAAAGACGTTATGCTTGAGCAAGCTAGAATCACTTCACAAGAAACTATTGTTGGAGCTCAGATTGGAGCTAAAGCAGAGATGGAGCAAAAACAAATAAACACTAAAGAAGTTTTAGAAGGCGCTAAATTAGGAGCAGCAGCAGTTAATAAACAAAAAGATATTAACCTGCGCGAAAAAGAATCTATGGTTCGTAATGAAACTACTGCACATGTGCAAAAGTTGAAAGACGAAACTGAGATAAAAGAAACTAAAGATGAGGATAACACTAACTAATATAAAGGATTAAAATGGCAGAGAAAGAAACGCTTATGCTTTTATCCAGCCAGATAAAAGAAAGACGCAATGAAATAACAGAAGATATGGCTAGAGGCACCGCTGACCTTGCAGGTTATCAACATGCATGTGGACAGATTAGAGGTTTTGATACAGTTCAAATGATGATTGGTGATATGCTGGTGGTGCACAAAAAAGAAGAAGAAGACTTTGAGTCTACTCCTACAGATAGTGTAGTTAAAATAAGCACTAGAAGGAGCGATAAATGAGTATAGACCCTAATATTCAAAGCGACTATATTTTAGCTACACCAGATAAAACTATAGTAAACGCTGGTGGCAAACCAATCAAAAAACCAAAAAACACTAAAACCACTGAAGGTAAACAAGTTAGTGAACAAGAGGCTATAGAAAAAGCAGCTGCTCAACTACCTGATGTTAAAGGCTATCGTATTTTATGTATGGTACCTGAAGCAGACGAAGCTTACGAAAGCGGTCTTATTAAATCAGATGCTGTAAAACAAATACAAGAACACTCAACGGTAGTCTTATTTGTTATGCAACTAGGAGATTTAGCTTACCAAGATGAAGCTAGGTTTCCGTCAGGCGCTTGGTGTAAAGAAGGTGACTTCGTTATAACTCGTGCTTACTCAGGAACTAGAATTAAAATTCACGGAAAAGAATTCCGCATTATTAACGACGATACCGTAGAAGCAGTGGTCGATGACCCACGCGGATACGAACGCGCATAGGAGATTAGCATGGCTGAAATAATTAATGAAGTGCCCGAAGAACTAGAAATGGAAGGTGAAGAAGTTGAAGTAGAATTAAATAAAAAAGAAGGAAAGCCAGAAAAATCTACTGCTGATGTAGAACGCGTAGAAGCCGAAAAACCTAAACAAGAAGAATTAGCTTTAGAAGTTGAAGAAGAAGACGATACTCCCGCCGCTGATAGAGGTAAAGAACCTTTACCTAAAGAAATGGTAGAAGAGCTAGAAAATGAAGATCTAACTGAAGGGTATTCTGAACGTGTTAAACAACGTATGTCTCAGCTTAAAAAAGTGTGGCATGACGAAAGACGAGCTAAAGAAGAAGCAGCGCGTGAAAAAGAAGAAGCTATTGCTTATGCACAGAAAGTCTATGAGCAAAATAAAAGACTTCAAACTACGTTAAGCACAGGCGAAGAAGATTATATTAAGACATTAGTAAAATCTGCGGAAAGTGAATTAAGTTTAGCTAAACGAGATTATCGTGAAGCTTATGATGCCGGTGACACAGAGAAGATAATTGAAGCTCAAGGAGCAATGAATAGCGCTCAAATGAGATTGTCGCAGGCGTCAGCATTAAAACCACAATATGCCCCTTCACAAACTCCTGAAAGTAGTGTAGAGTTTAATCAACAACCAGTGCGTCCTCAAGTACCACAACCAGATGCTAGAGCTCAAGCTTGGCAAACAAAAAATACTTGGTTTGGTAAAGATGAAGAAATGACTTCATTAGCTTTAGGAGTACATGAAAGATTAGTTAGGAGTGGCATAAACCCTACTTCTGACGAATATTACCGTCGTATAGATGAAACGATGCAGAAACGATTCCCTGAGAACTTTGGGGATAATTCGTTGGAATCGGAGAAACCCGCCCAACGCAAACCTTCGAATGTAGTTGCACCGGCAACGCGTAGTACCGCGCCTAAAAAAGTACGTTTGTCTAAAACACAAGTTGCTTTCGCTAAAAAGCTTAAGTTAACACCGGAGCAATATGCAAGAGAAATGATAAAATTGGAGAACGCAAATGGATAAGGTAATTAAAAGAGAATCAAGAGAAACAGAAGTAAGACAAGACGAAGCTAAAAAATGGCAACCTGCATCGCTCCTTCCGGAGTTTATACAACAACCTGGTTATGTCTATCGTTGGGTCAGAGTTTCTTTACTTAATGAACCTGATAACATGAACGTCTCTTCAAAAATGCGTGAAGGCTGGGAACCGGTGAAGCATTCGGAACACCCAGAAGTCATATTACAAGCAGACCCCAATAGCCAATTTAAAGAAGGCATAGAAATTGGTGGTTTATTATTATGTAAAGCCCCTAAAGAATTGATGGACCAAAGAAAAGCCTACGTCAATGAAAAAACACGTGCGCAGACTGAAGCGGTAGACGCGTCATTCATGAATCAAAGTGACCCGCGTATGCCTAAATTTGCTGAAGGTCAAGAAAATGGTCGATCTTTTGGAAAAGGCAAAAAATAAGGAGAAACAATCATGGCAACTACAGCTACGCCCTATGGGCTCAGAGCGGTAAACCATATAGGAGGTACCCCGTACGCGGGCTCTACACGCCTATTTCCGATTGCTTCTGGATACGCGACTAACATATTTTACGGCTCGGTTGTTCAAATCGTAGCCGGCGGAACTATCGAGATTGTTACAGATTTAGGTAACAATGCTGACCAATTCCCTGCAGGTGTTATTGGTGTTTTTGTAGGTGTTACCTACACAGACCCAAATCTAGGCACAGTAGTGTTTAGACAAAACTTCCCGACAGGTACAGTGGCAAACGATATTCGAGCATATGTTATTGACGACCCAGATGTAGTCTTTCAAGCACAAGCGGACGGACAAGTTACACAAGCTGACTTAGGTCAGAATACTAACTTTGCAGTAGTGCAATCTACAACTACAGGTGATACTACAAATGGTAATTCTAATAGTGCAGTATCTGCTACAACAGCGGTAACAGCAACTATTGCTTTCCGTATTGTTGACTTTGTAGACAGTCCAACTTCAACTGTGGGTGATGCATTTACTGACTTATTAATTAAGTTTAATGGTATAAATCATTCATATAACAATCCAACTGGAATCTAATTAAGGAGAATAAAACATGGCAATTTCAAGAGCCCAGCTCCTTAAGGAGCTATTACCAGGACTTAACGCTTTATTCGGTTTAGAGTATGAGCGTTATGGGGAAGAGCATAGGGAGATTTACGAAACTGAATCTTCAGATCGTTCTTTCGAAGAAGAAACAAAACTAGCTGGCTTTGCAGCCGCGCCCCTTAAGTCTGAGGGAGCAGCTATTGCGTATGACAATGCACAAGAAGCTTTTACAGCTAGATACAATCACGTAACAATTGCTTTAGGATTCAGTTTAACTGAAGAAGCGGTTGAGGATAATCTATATGATAGTCTTTCAGCTCGTTATACTAAAGCTCTTGCTCGTTCAATGGCAAACACTAAGCAAGTCCGTGCAGCTAACGTTTTAAACAATGGCTTTAACGGTGCTTTCTTAGGTGGTGACAATCGTTCACTATTTGGTACAGCCGCTGGCGGTGCAGTTACTAACCACCCATTAGTTTCTGGTGGTACTAACAGTAACGTACAAGCAGTCCCAACAGACCTTAACGAAACAGCATTAGAAAACGCAGTGATTCAGATTGCAGCGTGGACTGATGAAAGAGGTCTATTGATCGCATCAAAACCACGTAAGTTGGTAATTCCACCAGCATTACAATTCGTTGCTACTCGTTTATTAGATACCCAACAACGTACGGGTACAGCTGATAACGATATTAACGCATTGAAAAATAACGGTGCAATTCCAGAAGGTTATACAGTAAATCACTTCTTAACAGACGGTGATGCTTACTTCTTAACAACCGACGTTCCTAACGGTATGAAGCATTTCGAAAGAACTGCATTAACTACTTCTATGGACGGTGATTTCGACACAGGTAATGTTAGATACAAAGCCCGTGAAAGATATTCATTCGGTTGGTCAGATCCCCTCGGTATGTGGGGTTCACCAGGTGCTTAATTAAAGCGCCCCTCCTGAAAACCCGGCTCCTCTCTGTCGGGTTTTCTTTTTTATAAGGTATAATATGAGTAAATGACTAAGTGTATATTACTATTAAGTTTCTTTTTATCAGGGTGTACGTATTTTATACACAATGAGTATTATCAATTCGTAGATAAAAGTATTACTGTTTACAATACAACTACGTTATTAACGGATAAAAAAACAACAACAGAATTATTAGTAGATGCATTTAAAGGAAAACCAAAAAGAATTACAGGTTTTGCATGTAGTGGTAAATTATATTCTGACTATCCATGTATGGAAGCTGAAGGCTGTATTATAATCGAGGACAAATATGCAGTATTTAATTGATATGTTTGGAGTTAGCGTTGTATGTATAGTTGCGTCCGTATTAGGGGGCTTCTGTAACTATAATGTTAAAAAAGCTAAAGGCAAAGTGCCTCGTGGCGGACATATTAATTGGCTTGTAGAGCGTAAACGTGCTCGTATAGAGTTTCTATTATCTGTGTTTATTGCTGCTGTTTCAGCTGAATTTTTTGTACCCCCTATTATTAATCAGTTTGGTCTTCATATAACATTCTCTCCAGCGATAGCTTTCTTTATTGGCTATAGTGGTATGCGTTTAATACCTATGATGGAGCGCAAAGTATCTCAAGCTCTTGATAAGTTGGGATAAACTCATGAATTTACTTAGGGTACAAATGTAATTATTATATATAATCTTTGCATCAGCAATGCTGAAATCTAATATAAAGGAGAAATAACATGGCTTGGACTACACCATCGGCAACAGAAATGAGATTTGGTTTTGAAGTAACAATGTATGTAATGAACAAGTAAGTTTGTTGTAATGATAATTAAGGGGCTTCGGTCCCTTTTTTATTGTGCAAAAGCTTTAAATAGCGTATTATTAATTATCTGGGAACAACCAGCTTATCAGACTGCCCCAGCAGACGCATACACGACGGATAAGCTTAAACTTTGTATGGAGAAAGAATCATGGCTATAACCACATTTTCTGGTCCAGTCAGGTCCCTTGGAGGATTTGTACAAGATGGACAGAACAACGCAATTGATGCAACAGCTGCTTTAACAGGCGGCACTCTTGATTTAACTGTTCTTCCCGTAGCACCTTCTGCTCCTGGTGTATTACCAGCTGTTACAGCTTCACCTGGACACGCAGGAAAAGAACTTACTATATCCGCTGATGGCGGTACATTTACATTACCATTAATTGTAGCAACTGTTGACAACGACCCTACAAACCCTAATCAAGTAAGTAATCTTGGTATGCAGTTTAGATTTACTGTAGTAGCTGATATTACTACTAGTATTATTATTAATACGGGTGCAGTAACTGACGTAATCTTCGGAACAGTTAACTTCTGTGATGACGCTAATGATGCAGGCGTAGCTGGATTTTTCCACTCACCTGGTACAGCAAACTCAGTAACATTTAACGGCACAACTCAAGGTGGTGATGCAGGAACTACTGTTACTATGACAGCTATAGCTGCTAACTCATGGAAACTTGAAGCAGTTTCAGTGTTTCCAACAGCTTCTGCACCAGCTACACCATTCTCAATTAGAGTGTAATATAGGAGAATAGACAATGGCTATAACAACAGATATATGGGCCGTCACTCCTAGCTACTCAGCTGCGTTATTCCGAGCTGCCGCCGCTATTGCTGGCGCAGGAAATATAACGTTACTTACTAATCAGCCTCTAGATAACGGGGCTGGTTATCAAATTCTATTTACTTGTGCGGGCGATGCAACTGCCGCTACATTTACTATCACTGGATATGTGGCTGGGGATTTATCTCAGTCTGTAATCACTGAAACTGTAGATGGTGTTGATACTGGTACCGCAACTTCTGTAAATTACTATTCTAAAATCACTAGCATTTCATCAGACGCAGCAGTAGCAACCAATGTAAGTATTGGCAATGCTATTACTGATGGCATGGCTCTACCAAGAGCAAGAATGAAAGGATTTTATTTTGTAGGTTCTGCAGGTGCAGGTAGTGTTACATTAACCTTAAATGGTAATGCAGCGACAGATAGAGTTTTATTAAGTATAGCTACTCCAGCTAACGTAGAGTCACAACAGATGTCTTTACCGGGCGACGGAATTTTAATTAACGGGAATGAGCCGGAAACAACGTTTGGGGTAATAACTCAAACAACAGCCGTGACATCATTAACGGTATTCTGTGGATAAGTTATGGATGAAGAGCCCAAACCAATCAGTAATGAGGAGCGCCTTGAGGAATTAAGGCGTTGGTTTGAGTCACTAGGAGATTGTGTGTAATGGCAACACCTAGAAAAAAGGGAATGGGAATAAAGACTTCGGTTAAGTCTGGTAATTTTAGAAAGACTAAAACTGGAGCGGGTATGACAACGAAGGGTGTAAAAGCCTATCGTAAAGCAAACCCAGGTTCCAAACTCAAAACAGCTGTAACTGGGAAAGTAAAAGCTGGTTCTAAAGATGCAAAGAGACGTAAGTCATTTTGTGCAAGGTCTGCAGGACAGATGAAAAAATTTCCCAAAGCCGCTAAAGATCCTAATTCTAGATTGCGACAAGCACGCAAAAGATGGAAATGTTAAAAATGGATGAATCAACAAAACACTTACTAGACGCTACGTCTATCTTTACTGCCGTGGGCACTATGCTTTCATGGCTTCCTCATTTAGCTTCTCTTTTTACAATTGTATGGTTAGGCATTAGAATATATGAAACTAAAACTGTGCAAAGGTTAGTAAAAAGAAAACCTAAGATGCCTTTGGTTGAGCCAAGAGAACCTAAAGCATCAAGCAATAGAGTAAAGAAATAGATGCCAACAGTAAGTAAAAAGCAGGAAAAGTTTATGCAAGCGGTGGCTAACAACCCAAAGTTTGCTAAAAAAGTAGGTGTTAATCAATCAATTGGACGAGAGTTCACACAGGAGAAAAGCATGAAAACTAAGAAAATGATGGGCGGTGGTATGGCTGACCGAAGAGGTAGAGCTATGACTCGTATGGGTGCAGATGCAGCTGGTCGCGCTATGATGAAACATGGCGGTAAAGTTAAAAAAATGAATAAAGGTGGTAACACTTCTCGCATGAATGACCTTGAAGAATTAGGTAGAGTTGATTCTGAGAAGGGCTATACTACAAAAGGCAAGCGTAATTTAGCTGCTGAAAAAAAACGTGTAGTAAAAGAAATTAAAAACAAAAAAGCTGGCGGTAAAATAAAAGGCTATAAAGACGGCGGCAAAGTTAAGAAAATGAATATGGGTGGCGCTACTATGGGAGCCAGAGGTAAAACTATGGCAGACATGAAAGACATGGAAGGTAGAGCTATGGCTATGGGCAGATTAAAAGGGTCCCCAGCTATGATGGCAGACGCTAGAGGTAGAGCCATGAAAGCAGGCGGAGCTACTATGAAAGCTAAAGGTAAAAAAATGGCTTATGGTGGTAAAGTTAAAAAAATGAAAATGGGTGGCAAAGTTAGCTCAGCATCTAAACGAGCGGACGGTATTGCTCAAAGAGGCCGTACACGCGGTCATATGAGATAAGGAGAAATAATTATGGCAACTATGGAAGAACGTAGAAAGGCAAATAGAGAATTTTTGTTTGGTAGCGATGAAAGAAGAAGAAAAAATCGAGAAGAATCTCGAAAGAAAATGAAAGCTGCTGCTGAAAAAAATAAGGCTGCTAAAGCAGCTAAAGATAAAAAACGTGTAGAGTCTCGAAAAGCTATTAACGAAAAAATTATAGATAAAAATAAAAAGCGTGGACGTATGATTCCTAAAGCTCTTCCAAAAGAAGAACGTCGTAGAAGGCTAAAAGACCGAGTTAATAAAAAAGCTACTTCAAAAAGACCGTCAGGGATAAGAATGAGTCCTCCGCCACCAGGGATAAGAAAAGCTCCACCAGCTACAGATAAAGGCGGACGTTCAGCAGTTCCAGG
>Ga0207905_1000263_pt1 | contig 13545 bp, 20 predicted proteins | sample LinPmetageLP49_FD_184060 | JGI IMG/M metagenome (GOLD analysis project Ga0207905, IMG submission 184060) | Marine viral communities from the Subarctic Pacific Ocean - LP-49 (SPAdes) | ecosystem: Environmental > Aquatic > Marine > Oceanic | place: Pacific Ocean | collected 2011-08-27 | reverse complement strand
CCACGGCAACGCTTCTGCCACCTGTATCTTCTGCATCTAATGCTAAATAACCAACTGCTACATTTTGGAAACCAGTAGTAATTGCAGTACCTGCTTCATCGCCTATAAAAACATTGTGATTACCACCGCTTGCAATGCTGTTACCTGCGTTGACACCGAATCGGACGTTAGAGGTTCCTGCGGTTGGGGTGGATAGAGAGCCGTCTGCGGCTATTTGGAATCGTGAAGTAGGTGAGCTTGCTCCATCTGCCGTTGTCCAGAATTGCAAACTAGTGGGCATATCATTATTGCCCGGAGTACCGTCAACAAAACTAATAACGTAAGCTCCGTCTATAAACTGGTCGCCATCGTTTCCACGGAAGGCTACATAACCTAATTGGTCCCCGTTTTGTACAACAGTGTTACCATTTACAGAAGTGCTTCTTGTTTTTTCAAGAGCTAAACCTGTAGAGCCTGTATCGTTGCTTTGTCGTGATAATGTTACATTAGCAGTAAAATGTCCTGCGCCAGATACGTTAAAGGTATCTCCAAAATCAGAAGTTGTACCGATGTTTACATGGTCTTCACCACCATCAACAAACAGCATTGCCGTATTACCACTAGACTCAACTATAAAGTTAGTGTCTGCACCTGTATCATTAAATACAGTATAGTCAGGAGATAATCTAAGTCTTTCTAAATTATTAGTTGTAAAATTAATGTGGTCATTTTGAGGAAATCCAAAGTTAGTATCAGTATCTCCTACGTGATTTATAGAGGTGGGCATACTTATTCCGCCACCTACAGTCACACTAGAATTAAACGTAGCCGCACCACTGCCATCTCTTGGTAAAGTAATATGGGTAGTGTCCGTGCTGTTAAGCGTTGTTCCTATAAGTAATGAATTTGCACTTGCCCCTGAGTATTCAAAAAAACCACCTAAATCTGCTGTGCCATTTTTCTGCTCATAAAGCTCCAATCTTATAGCTTGGTCAACGCTAGTTGAAGAAACTGTTACCACTGGATTAGAGTCTGCAACATGTAAAACCTCTAACGCTGACCCAGTGCCCACGCCAACCCGATTATTACCACCATCCACAAACAGCATATTAGCGTTGCCGTTTGACTCAACTCTGAAGTCCATGTCTTGGCTAGAATCATTAATAATTACAGCACTATCACTTACTTCAAACCTACCTACGCCACCAGTTGTAACTCTAAATAAATCACTACTGTGAAATCCAAAAAAGGTGTTTGTATCACCTGCATGGATAATATTACTAGGAATTGTGACATCCCCTGCGAATGTAGCGCCTTGAGCATTGTCCAGAGTAAGAGTAGTGGTTGAGCCTTCTTTAAAAAATAATGAACGAGAATCAGGATATACAATGTTTAAGTCGTTGCCAGATGCTGTAGTAAATGTTCCTCCTGCCGCAGTTGCAAAGCTACTAGAACCAGTAACAGCTCCTGCAACAGTAAGCGTTGAAGCCATATCTACAGCACCATCGATGTCCACGACATCAAGGTTAGTTGTGCCGTCTACGTCTATGTTGCCGCTAATATCTAAAGAGGCCGCGATAATCTCACCGCTTGCGTTGATAGCTCCATTAATATCAATGGTTGTAGCCGCTATCTGAATCTCAGTGTCTGCAACAATGTCTAACTGTCCATCAGTGCTAGAATTTATGTAAATAGCTGAATCACGGAATTGAACTTTCTGTGCGGAAGTTACTTCTATATCAGTTGATCCAGTAGTATTACCATTAGCCAAAATCTCAGCGAGGGTATCAACCGTTCCAACCTGTGAGTCTACATAAGCCTTAATAGATTGCTGAGTAGCAAGCTTAGTTGCGCTGTTAGAAGACATGTTATCTTCATCAGCAATGTCTGTAACCGCAACAGACCCTGTGCCAGATAGGGCATCGAATTCTATTGTACCGTCTACGTCTAAATCACCATTAAAGTCTGCATTGCCCGCTAGAGTCAACGTAGAAGCCATATCAACAGCGCCATCTATATCTACAACATCCAAATTTGTAGTGCCGTCAACATCTAAGTCACCATTAAAATCTACATTACCGGCAACGGTAAGTGTAGTCGCCATGTCAACAGCGCCATCAATATCTACAACATCTAGATTAGTTGTACCATCAACATCTAAGTCACCATTAAAATCTACATTACCGGCAACGGTAAGTGTAGTCGCCATATCAACAGCACCATCTATATCTACAACGTCTAGATTAGTTGTACCATCAACATCTATGTTTCCACTAATATCCAAACTAGCGGCAATAATTTCACCACTAGCGTTAATTGCGCCGTTAATATCAATTGTTGTAGCGGCTATTTGGATTTCTGTATCAGCTACTATGTCTAGCTGACCATCGGCGCTAGAATTTATAAATATAGCACTATCACGAAACTGTATTTTTTGATCTGTAGCTGTTGTGTTACCGTTAGCCAAGATTTCTGTAAGCGTATCAACTGTTCCTACTTGAGCATCAACATAAGCTTTAATAGATTGTTGGGTGGCTAACTTAGTAGCACTGTTAGAGGACATGTTGTCTTCATCAACGATGTCTGTAACTGCAACAGATCCTGTCCCGGATAAAGAATCGAACTCCACCGTCCCCGCATCTAGCGCGGTAACCGTTAAATTGTTGTTAACGTCCGTTACGGTAGCCCCAGAGCCACCACCGTCAAATTTAAGGGTGTAATCTTTCCCGGCTACAAGCTCAAAATCGTTACTAGAATTGTAAGTGCCTTGGAATATTAATATGGATCGCGAACCGGACAAACTGTTTCTAACGTGGACTACTTTTTCAGCATCATTGGGAGACAATTGCACATAAACCGTACCGCCGATATCACCACCATCTACAAATTCTATAAAGCGATTACGACCGTTGGACAAAGCACCATTTGTAATAGGTAAATCATTAGGAGAACCCGTAGACCCCGTGGCACTTAGCGTTATGGATACAATTCCATTAGTAGCTTGATCGATAATATCGAAATTAGTGTTTGTAGTATCACCCCAAGTACCCGATTGTTCGCCCGTACCCGGTTTTTCTATTCCTGTATTAGTAGTATATGTACTAGCCATGTCTTAGCCTCACGCCGCTATTATGTTTGTCCAAGTATTACCCGCATTCGGTGTCGTTGCTGTCCAACTATTACCTGTACTCGGTGTCGTTGCTGTCCAATTGTTATTAGGAGTTGGATTTATGTCTGCCCAAACCGAAACTCCACTAACACCTGCTGTAATTTCAAAACCTGTTGCAAAAAATTCAAATTTTAAAGAAGCTTCAGCCGTTCCAACAGACGCTGTAGAAGCCACTAACGGAGTGTTTTGTCCCCATCCGCCAGAACCCCAAGACTGACTAGCAGAGTTCCATCCATTGTATGAAACAAGGGCATCTGCCATTTATGCAATCCTAATTATTGCGTTCGTAGCATCCGCTGTAGGGAAAACTATTTTAAACTCTCCAGTTGTTACAGTCTTGTCTGCTCCAAAATCTAACACAACTACAGACTTGTCACTATTAGTATCGTTATATATTAACGCACCACGAGCAGTAATTGTTACGTTAGAAAAAGTTAAATCTGCAAAATCAGTAAAAGCTGTAGTTCCCGTTGTCGTTGGTGCTATGTTCGTCAATGCCGCACCCCCGGCAGTGTAATTAGTTCCGCTAGCTTCATTAGAAGTTGTGTAAGCCGTCGTTGATGCAGTAAAGGACGCGCTATTTGTGTACAACGCAAGCTTAAAACTATTGCCGCCACTTGCACTAAAATTGTGCGTGGCTTCTAATAATTCTTTCTTAAAGCTCGTACACATAAAATTGCCGGTAAAAGCCATTTTAAAGTCTCCTAATTAATTCTGATAAATTTTTATGCCCTGCATTTGTTATTGCGTTGCAAATCGTAGTTCGTTCACTTTTTACAACTTCTTTCATGTAGTATTCTATAACTTTAACAATGTCATTTTTAAACGCATAAGCTTGTGCTTTTACTAAAGGATCCGCATTATCTGCAACTTCTACTATCTTAGAAGCGCAACTTTCCGCAATTTCTGCGGTAGTAAAACCACGACCGTCAACAGTTTCTACACTTACTTGGTAGGTCGGAGGCAAATCTATACACGCGTTTAAACTCATTGTTTTGGCCTAATTACTTTTCCAGTTCGATACTCATCTGTTACCTGTTTAGACTCTCCTAGCATTTTAAGAGAGCTTATAGCTTCAACAAATCTTTTTTCATAAACAGCTAACAAATCCGGTTCACCTTTCATGAAAGTATAGCACTCGATTAAACTTCCATAAAGTAAAGCAACTTCTGCGTTTTCACTCAACCAAGTTGTTCCACTATCTGCGCCGGCAGTAAGGCTTGTTGGCCGATAATAGTAGTGTAGTTCTACACTATAAGCGGCATCGGGTTTGGCCGAAAGAATAAAATTGTCGTTGTCAAAAGAAGCATAGTAACGTGGAAAGCCTGTTCCACTGCTTGGAGAAAAACTTTGCACAAAATCAACATCTTTAAAATCTAAAAAAACTTCTGTCCCAGAAGAATTTGTTAATGCTAATGAAAATGGCGCTAAAAAATCTGTAGGTTGTGCTAAAAATTTTTGCCCGGAAATGGTTGCACCGGTTGCATTTTTAATAAAAAGTGTTAATTGTACACTTTTAAGAATTCTTTCTTCACAAATGCGAATAAAAGTCGGTAACGTGTTTACAAAAGTTGTTTCGTCGTTTTCGGTATAATTTTGTAAAGCTGTTTTTAGTTCAGAATATGTAAAACTCATGTAGTCACCGTAACCGTTCCAACACTGCAAAAAGCCGCCAAAGGCAAAACATTAGGTAGTTCTACTGTAGGAACACCTACAAAAACATCCAAAGGTTCGACTCGGTCTGGTCGCGCATTTTTTAACGCTTCAGCATCTACAACCTTACGAAAAGGACCTAATTGTGGTTGTTTTGCTTCGAACTCATCTTTTCCAACTAGGGCCCCGTTCCATTCTTTCCGCATATCCTGATAACGATACCTAAACCCGGATCTATCAGATATTGCGTAAGATCTTTTTCCAGTAGCAAATTTAGACACGTTTAGCTCCTATGGTATGACTGTGCAGGAACAACATTAAAAGACGCTCGATCGCGGTCTTCTGACATAGCTCTATCAAATTCCTCATCATACAAACCTTTTAGAAGTTGTATTCGATTAGGAGCTCTTTTAATAGCAATGTAGTAAGCCAAGCCGGCGGCTAAACAGGGGTAAAATCTAAAAGGAACAGCAAGAGTATTAGTCGGAGTATCTGCATCATCGATGCGTGTAAGAGCATCGTAGATGATTACATCTGTAGCGTTTTCTGGAATTGGCCAAAGTTTTAAAACAGGCGTTGTTAAACGATCTAAGAAAAATTGATTAGGTCGACCCGTCGTCGTTTTGTTCGGAATTGACAAGAACTCGTCTCTACTGAGCCGTTCAAGAGCATAATCTGTCCCGTCTCTTCGACAGACCACAGATAAAACATCAATAATATTGGCGTTTAAGGTGTAAAGCCCGTCTTCAGCAACTAAAGCTTGTGTATTTTGTTTAATTGTCCATGCATTTAGACCACGATTGGCCCATTCTGCAAGCAATAAATTTAAGGATCGCTTTGCTGTTTTTAAATCGTAGCCCGTGCGAACTTCTAAGCCGCAACGCTCAAACGCTTCCTCGATGTACTCTGTAACATCGAGTTCAAAATCGGTGCTTCCGGAAACAGCCATGTTACAAACCTATTTTTTTTGTTTGACGGGTGTTTTTTTTGCCGTTTTAGCTGAATTTTTAAAAGCTTTCGCCGTTGGTGCACCTTTTGCTCCGGGTTTCCGCATTTTTTCTTTAGAACCGGCTTTTATACGGGCTCTTTTAGCGTGAATATTGGCGTAAAGTCCTTTTTTCTTACCGGGCATTATTTCTTTTTCCTTTTTTTAACTCCGGAGGCACCTCCGGCTCTCATGCGTTTTACAGAGCCTCCGGGTCCACCCATTCGCATTTTTTTAACTGGTTTTTTCTTTGGTTTCATAGCCATTTTTCAATCTCCTATTAAAAATCTCTCTTTTGTTAAAAATTTCTTTCGCATTGTACTCTTGAAAATACTTATCATAATATCCTTTTTTTGCAATCTTGTCTGCCGCTTCTTGCAGTTTAGAAAGTCTTTGCACAAAGATAATAGCATATTCTTTTTCGATTACATTCAAAAAAGTACTATCGTCAATGAACTCATTTTCATCATCATCCGGATGAAAGCCCATTAACCATATATCTTGATCTATAAACATACCCGCAGATATTTGCGTGTTTAAATCTTCTAAATATTCATGAAATAAATCAGCATTTTCTTGGAAATGCAAATCAACTAATATAACAATATCTAGTTCGTCGTTAAAACAACTAATAGCTGTATATAAATCTTGAAAACCACCATCTTTCTTAAAAAGTATAGATATTTTTCCATCTTGCCATGATTTTCTAGCAAAAGGGCATGACGGCATGTTATTAAAAAAAGGATTAGGCTTTTCCACGACTTCTGCGGACCATGCTCTAATCTCATCACATATGTTTTTTTCTATGCCAAAAGTATAAAATTCAGGAGTCATGCTACCACGCTTTACAAGACCAGTATCTTGCAGAAAATTTGTCTTTTGCTGTGTCACAACTGTGCCGAGCTCGAAAGTTGCTTCTTCTTTTTGGTTGATCTTTTTTGATGCTCATGTTGGGGTCGCCAAAACGAACAAGCTTGATTTCGTTGCCTTTTTTAGCCAACACTGCGCTTTTTTTAGATTTTTTAGGGGTTTTCTTAGGTTTGTTATATCCGGCAAAGGTTTCCCCCCGGTAGCTAATACGCCCCGAAGGTAACCTTTTTGCGTCTTTTGTTGTAGCCATAACTACTAATCAAATTTCTTTCGTAGATACATAATTACAGTGTAAGTGTCTGTATTAGAATGTCCAACGGTTGTAAAAAGAACATCGCCGTTTTTTCCACTGCCGGAGTTGTTTACAAGACCACCAAAAACAGAATAATCGTGATGCCCGCTTTGATTTTCACCAAGTTCTATACAAAACAAGTTTGTACTAGCATTCCAAAGGATTTGCACTTTCATTCCTATGCATTGCCACCACATTTTTTCTATAACAACGCCAGTACAAGCGTTACCATCTGCACTAAGATTTAACGCAGAAACATCTACCTTAACAACAGCAGATTCTCCCGTTCCATCAGACACATTGGTAAACTTTAAGACAGTATATTTTGGCCCATCGCTTAAAATTTGTGTTGCTACCGTATCTGCCATAAATTTCTCCTAGAAACAAAGGGACGCAGGGCGCCCCTTAATGCTTTAACAATTACGCTATTTGAACGTATTCGATAATAAAAGTAAACGATCCTGCGGTAGTAGCATCAACAGTATTAGTAATGTTACAGAAGATGTCACGGGCCGCTGACGTATACTGCACAGAGGCAGGAGCAGTTGTCGCATCTTGAGTTTGTAGAACTAGGCTCGTTACTGTTACGTTGCCAACAACAACGGTTGTTCCGCCATCTAGAATCTCATCAGTTTGTGCCGCAACAATTTGTGCGCCAGAAGACGAAGTTCCAACTTCATAACCAATATCACCTGTTCCAATAACTGGAGCAGTAACACAGAATATTTTAATGTCTGTAATAATAGTGTTTGCGGGTTGTACAAACGTAGCAATAGTAGGGCTATCACCTGCTGTAGTATTAACAGTAACGCCTGAAGCAAATCCAACATGCTTTACAAAAGTGCTGTTTACAGCAGAAGAGAGAGTTGTAGCGCCAGTTACGGCAAGAGTTCCACCAACACTAGCGTTAGTAGCGTAAGTTGAATTAGTTGTTACGGCTCCAGTAGTAGCATTTTTTGTAATATCTGAAAAACCGTTTTCCGACCGGACTATTCCGGTAAAAGTTGTTTTAGCCATGAGTATTTCTCCTGTCTTGGCAAATGTCAGTCACGAAATGCAACTGTCAGGGAAGGTTTAATATAGCGCAAAAAAGAAAAGGCGGCAAGTGCCGCCTTTTCCACATAAAGTAAAAAACTTTATTATGCGCCGGGAGTACCGAAAACAGAACGCCAATCAGACACACCGAAAGAATATCTTTCGCGAGCCTTAAAGCGCATATTTCCAGTGTCAAAGTCTCCTTCCATTGCCGTTTTAATTGGCGAACGGTTGAAGTATTTGAACCCGTTAGGTGCGTCAGTTTTGATGAAGTATGCATCAGAATCAGTAAGGAAGTGGTTAACCACTGCGCCGTCAGGCAACATTCCCATATTTTTCATCGCATTGTTATCGTTGTCCGCAGTTCCTGAACGCAGGTTAGAGTTAAGTACTCGCTCTGCAATAAATTGCAGTTCTTTTGGAATAACTAACTTTGTACCTTGTACAGCAATTTTAAGACCACGCTCATCAGTCATACCTGCAATTTCAATCAGCATCTGCTCAAGAGAAGTCTCGTTGAGGTCAGCCGGAGTAGCTAGCAGGTTGGTTTGATTACCAGACAGAGATGGATGATCATTTGCGCATAAAGCTTTTCCGTCACCTTGCGCAAAACCGCCAGTGGCGATAAAGGCATTGTTAAGAATAGCCGCCGCTTTAATCTGCTTAGTCTGAGCCATGGAACGAGCCAAAGCTTTCGTATAGCGAGATGCAAGACGATCATATAGGTTATCTTCAATAGCTTCCTCAGTAATTGAGAATGCTAAAGCGATAGTGTCATGAGTGTAACGAGCAGTGTAAGTCTCTTGTGCATCGTCAAAGCTAATAGTACCACCTTCGCTTTTAACAGGTGCAGTAGAGAAACCGCCGAGCATTACTTCTTCTTCAAAAGCTCTGTCCGAGGACTCTTCTTCAAAGATTTCAGAATGTTCGTTTTCGTAACGATCATATTCCAACCCAAATAGAGCATTAAGGCCGGGTTCTAGCTCTTTCGCTAATTGTGCGCGAGAAATAGCCATGGTTTATCCCTCCTTAAATACCGGTCGATGTAGCAGTAGTCTGCGAATCGAACCGGCTTGTTGGTGCGTTAAAATGAGCATTTAGACGAACTAGCAATGGTATACCCGCAGAGGCGTAATCATTGTTAGCAGGATCGTCTGCAATACCCACAATTCGTAATGCCAAAGTAGCTGTAGTAGCAACCGAACTAACGCTTAATGCTCCATTACCTGAACCTGTGGATGTTGAACCAGTACGGGCAGAAGTGCCCAAAGTGGCGTTAGCAAAAACAGTAGCAAGTGCAGTAGCACGGTTAGTCAAGGACGCGTCTGAAGCGACTTTGAATATCTGGTTCGGATTATCAGCAACGAAAGCTTTTACAGGAAAATTAGTATCCACGCTTACGGAACCTGATCCGGGCCAGTAGTTAAGAAAGACCGGCTTTTTTTGCACCGAGTCTTGATATTCTACGCCCATAAGTACACCAAGTGCTTGTGTAGTGCCACCATTGGTAGCACCGGCTTGATCAATTACACCTGCCGCCAAAGGAACGACGATGTTATATTGAAAAATAGCATTAGTGTTGTCGCTAGCGATTTCATACTGAGTTACCCCAGTAGAATTGACCGCTGAACCAACAAGCCCTACAGGACGAAGACCATAGGCAGTATTTTGATTTGCCATAAGATTTATCTCCAGTTATGACGGGCCCTATCTTTTGGGGCCGCCGAAAGTTACACGAGTTTGACGATCCGGTTTTGAAATCGTCATGGATGAATGTGCGTTCTCTCGCATCATATCCTGATCCACTGCTTCCATTTGATCAGAACTTTTCCTAGAAAAATATTCAGACCTTTCAGCTACAGTTTCAAGAGGGATACGTGCAAGAAGTAATCCGCCTACTCCAAATACACCTTCGTATTTACCTGAATCTACTGTTGGAGACTCAAAGTCAGGATATTCGTCCCTGCGGACTAATTCCCAACCTTCTCTCATTTTTGCACTGACGTTTTTACTGTCGTTAAAACCACGGGTTTCAGCCCGTATCCAACGATGTTTGTAACCGTCAGGCGCAGGTGGTGCATCTAACATTGACGGAGGAGCCCAAGGCTTACGCACTGCCTTTTTACTCCTTTCTGTGTTTGCGCGAGAAGACCTTTCTATGGGCGCATTTAACTTTTCGTCTTTATCACTCATTTCACTTCTCCTTCACGTATTTCGCGTATTCTTCTAGCGGCACACCCAATTTTTTCGCAATTGCGACTTGGCTAGGGGTGAGTCTAACCTTTCTCCCACTACTGCGCCCAGAGTTGTTTCTTTTTGCAGATGCAACCGACTGAGCGGGTCGTTTGCCCTGTTTATTGAGTTTATGCGGAAATTCTTTCGCAATTCTCGAATCCAACTCAGTATAATAGTCATTACTCTGCGGGTCAAACCCTTCGTCCTCGACTAATTTTTTATGGATTCCAAACGCCGCATACGTCATAACTTCATCTTGTCCAAACCAATCATTTTTTACAGCCCATGATTCGGCCTTCGGGTCAGGTCGACGAGGGGCAGGAGCCTGTTGTGGCATAGGTTGACGCAATTGCGCTTGCTGTTGCGCTTGCAATTGTTGTTGATAGCGATCTTGTTGCATTTTCGCTTGCTTTGCCCTATCACCTTCTATAGCAAGGTTTGTCAAAGCTCTTTGCGCCTCTACAACAGCTTTAGTATCACCAATCTCCATGGCTCTTGATAAAGCTTGTTCAGCACTTTCAGTCTGTGTTGAAACACGATTAGTATACTCAGACACGTAACTATTATCTAAGTTAGCCATCCGTGCTTTGACGTTAGCGTTTTCCTGTTGTATTTGTTTCGCGTAATTTATGGCTTCACTTTCGCGTCTTTCAGCCTCACGCATTTTTTTCGTAAGCCTATCAATTCTTTTTTGCGTTGCGTTTTCTGCTTTGTCGAATTGATCTTCTTGTACAGGCTTTTCAGCAGACAAATTTTCTACTGCAACCTCATTACTTAAATTTTCTTCACTCATATGTCACCTTTTAATAATGCAGTACATCTTCCGGATCTAAAATTTTAGCAAGGATTTCATCATCGTTAAGAATACGAACCTCACCACCATCAATTGCGAAACGTGACCCGGCATAGCGAGCAAACATAACCCAATCTTTTTCTTCGCACCATGGACCCGAGGGGAATTTTGCAGGGTCTTTGTATGCAAGCGGTCCAACTTTAAGAACATATCCAACCTGTGTTGACACAGATTGTTGCTCTACTAATTGATCTGGAAGATAAATACCGCCTTCAGTCTGTCCTTTTCCTCTGTACGGTAGAATCAAGATTCTCCATCCCGTAGGGTCCGGCATTTTTTCTAGAAGGCTTTTACCAATATTTTCAGGTCTAAGAACAGGCTTATCTACATAAGCCTCTTTGAGATTTTCTGCACTTTTATCAGCTACCTCAGTATCTTCTCGTTCAGATTCCATTTGAAAAGATGCACTGGGTGCGGCAGATAAGTCAATTGTTGACTTTTTCATATACTACGCTCCTGTTTTTCTAGCAGGATCTTGAGTTCCTGTTCCACGTGATTTAAGGATTCTAAATTTCCCATGAGCTCACGATATTGCTCCATTGATTTTACATTTCCAAAAGTCATAAGGTCATGAACGGCTTGTCGTCTATCTCTAATGATTCTGAAGACCGCATTTGCGGCATGAATCTCATCCATTCTTATATGTCCCCATATTGTCTAAGAAAGTTAGATTTTATCCTATCATATCTTATACAAAAGAGGGAGAAATTTATGTCATTAATTCAAAATGCGGAGCGTCTATGAACGGTCGGCGTCCTTGTGAGCGCCGAGTGTCTATATAACTATTCATGGCGTCTTCCATTGAACCTTCGTAATCCGCAATATTAGGAACAGTCCACGCCGCTCCCCATCTTATTTTAACACCAACAAATTTAGCACCTTCCGCCATGGCATCAGCGACTTCATCGTACAAATTTAACTCCCACGAGCTCCGTGCTCCGCAATAACACAAAAGGTCAACAGCATGACCGAGCAAATGTTTGGAGTACATTGTTTGACTTGCCCCAGACTCTACCAATAATTTTTGTTCTTCTTCTGTTCTAAGTCCGCAAATGACACCGAAGTCCTGTTTAGTAACATCAATTGCATAATTTACTACAGAAACTAATTTCTCATCTACGCCTTCCAACCGACTTAGGCTTCTTTGCGATAATTTAAACTTGCTCATTATTTTTCCCTTGCGACGGATTTCGTCTTTTCTACTGTACGCATCGCGCCTAGACCTAGCATTCCCATTAGAACAGTTGTCAAAAGAGAACTGTCTACAGCAGGTACGGTAAACCAAATACTTATTATTGGTGCTAATATCGTAGAATACGCTAGAGCAAACCCACATATCCAACCAATTGCCGGGCGCCAACCTGCTACAAAAAGACTTTTGTGAGCCGCTTCTGTTTTATTTACTTCAAGCTGACCTTTTGCTAATTCTTGAGCGTGACGCTCTGCCATAGTGCTAATTTCATGCGCTAAAGCGTTCTTTTTATCCTTGTCTTCTATAAACTTATCCAGTAATCCCGATACTGGACCTATCAATTGTTCTAGCATCTAACCGCCTCTAGTTAATGACCCTATTCCACGAAGGAATGGATTTGCAAATGGATCTGCTCGATCAATAGTGTAGTCGGTAGTTCCGTAAGACCGTCCTTGACTTGGTCCTGTCGGTAGTCCATAACTAGGGGTTAATCCGCCTACATTATCCACGGGTTGTATTTGATAATTTGAACCGTAAGTTGGTTCTACCCTACGCGAAAATGGATTTGTAGTAGGCCCTGCCGGCGCTTGCAAGTTTGTGTCTGGTAAACCACCCAAACCCGTATTATCTAATATGTCTCGCCCGAAAGGATTGCGCATTGCGGCATTAATCTGTTGCCTTCTTTTAGCTTGGGCTTCTAATTCTGCCATTCTTGCTAAATAAACTCTATCCGCTTCCGCCGCGGCGGCAGGATTTGGGTACATAGTGCCATCTAGACCCATTGTCATGACTTGCGGTGTCATCTCTGGTTCATCCGCATCATCCGCGTCATCCGCATCATCCGCATCATCGCGCTCATCCGGATCTAAGACAATTTCTTCATCATCGCCATCTACCACAACTTCAGTATCATCTACACCTACAAAATCTTCAGGCATTTGGGTGGTTGATCTTCCAAACTCTGCAAAAAACTCTTCAGGAGTAAACTCTGTCGTGGCGTATTCATCTGTGTAACCGAACCGAGTATTGTCTCTAACAAACATTCCGGTGTCTTCGTCGTATTCGAATGACGAATAGACGTTTTGTTCACCAGTTTGATCATCTACTAAAGCATATTTTTTAGCATTGTTAGTTAAAAAATCAGCCAATCTAGAATAATCTTCTTGATTGTAGCTATCAACAGAATACATGTCTGGCTCTGGCTCTGGCTCTGGCTCTGGCTCTGGTTCTGGTTCTGGCTCTGGCTCTGGTTCTGGCTCTGGCTCTGGCTCTGGTTCTGGCT
>Ga0207905_1000262_pt1 | contig 13546 bp, 20 predicted proteins | sample LinPmetageLP49_FD_184060 | JGI IMG/M metagenome (GOLD analysis project Ga0207905, IMG submission 184060) | Marine viral communities from the Subarctic Pacific Ocean - LP-49 (SPAdes) | ecosystem: Environmental > Aquatic > Marine > Oceanic | place: Pacific Ocean | collected 2011-08-27 | reverse complement strand
CGTTTAGGGGGTACCCCCACATATAAGGGGGCGCGATTTTTTTTCTGGGTATATAAATAACTATCAACATAAACAATTAGGCTCTAAACCATTTTACCCCCCCCTCTTTAATTAGGTACCATAATGGGGTACCATATTTTATATAGAGAGAAACCATTTTGAGATGCCTGATAAAAAAGCCAAACTAGAACACGTACCAGATGATGCTCTAAAAGAGATCGTCATGATAAAAAATCGCCTGAAACAAATGGAAGTTAGCAACAAGGCTAACACCAACTTCATTGAGTACGTTAAGCATGTATGGGACGGCTTCATTGAGGGCGAACATCACAAGCTCTTTGCTAAAAAGCTAGAGAACGTAGCTATGGGTAAGACCAAGCGCCTTATCGTCAACATGCCACCCCGCCATACTAAGTCAGAGTTCGCATCGGTATTCTTTCCTAGCTGGATGATGGGCTTGCATCCTGATATGAAAATAATGCAAACTACCCATACGGCAGAATTATCTGCTCGTTTCGGGCGTAAGGTTAGAAACCTTATGGACACAGATGAGTACAAACAAATCTTTGAAAAAGTCAGACTCTCAGCAGACAGTAAATCCGCAGGACGTTGGGAAACCAACCATGGCGGAGAATATTTCGCGGCGGGTGTTGGCGGAGCCATCACGGGTAGAGGTGCTGACCTCCTTATCATTGACGATCCTCATTCAGAGCAGGATGCCTTATCACCAAGTGCACTAGAGTCTGCATACGAATGGTATACCTCTGGGCCGCGACAGCGTTTACAGCCTGGCGGAATTATAGTTATCGTTATGACGCGCTGGAGTACGCTGGATCTTACTGAGAAACTTCTCAAGAGGATGTCCGAAGACCACGCAGATCAGTGGGATGTCTTAGAATTACCTGCAATATTAGAGGATAATACGCCTTTATGGCCCGAATTCTGGAAGATTGAAGAGCTTGAGTCTGTTAAGGCTTCGATTCCTGTTGCTAAGTGGAATGCTCAGTATATGCAGAACCCTACCTCAGAAGAGGGTGCTTTGCTTAAGCGAGACTGGTGGCAGATATGGGAACACGATGAACCACCCAACACTACCTACATATTGCAGTCATACGATACTGCCTTTAGTTCCAAACAGACTGCTGACTACTCAGCTATTACTACATGGGGTGTGTTCCGCCCTAGCGATGGAGCGCCTGAATCTATTATCTTGCTTGATGCAAGGAAGGGGCGTTGGGACTTCCCAGAATTAAAGAGTACAGCTTATGAAGAATATATGTCTTGGCAACCTGATATAGTCTTGGTAGAATCCCAAGCAAGTGGTACACCTTTGACGCATGAGTTGAGGATGATGGGGATCCCAGTTGTGAACTATCGCCCAACTAGAGGAAAAGACAAAGTTACTCGTGTGCATTCGGCTTCACCAGTATTTGAGGCAGGTATGGTTTGGGCTCCAGATACAATCTTCGCAGAAGAAGTGATAGAAGAATGTGCGGCTTTCCCATTTGGAGAGCATGACGATTTTGTAGATTCGACAACACAGGCTATACTAAGATTTCGTCAAGGAAACTTTATACGATTGGACTCAGACGAGGAAGACGATGAGCCAGTTCCGAAACAACGAATATATTATTAGGAGTAATAACATGGTAAAAAAAGCAATAGCAAAAAAAATAGCATCTGGTTTTAAGGCTAAAATAGATCCTGTAAGAGATTTAAAAACAGCTAAAGCAGCTGGCAAAATTAAACCAAGGCCAAAGCCAAAGCCAAAGCCTAAATCAGCAACAAAAATAGTCGTACCTGCTGCATCTGCTGCTGTATTAAAAGGCCCTTCAGCTGTAAAAAAAGCAGGCGCTGCCGCACTTGGACTTGGTTCAGCAACTGGAGCCGCAACACTTATTAATAGAAATCAAACACCAGAACCTAAAGGTAAAACTTTTAATGAAGCATTTAAAGAAGCTCGTTCTAAAGGTGAGGGAACTAAGTTTACTCATAACGGAAAAAATTACACAGCTGTAACTAAAGATGATCTAAAGAAAAAAGGTTACGATGCAAATGAACTTGCTGCTTACAATAAAAGAAAGGGTAAAAAAAGAGGCCCATTAAACAGAGCTGGTCAAAGAGTTAAAAAAGTTTTACTTGGCAAAGACAAAAAGTTTGGTGGCGACAAGGGCGCTATAGACTTTATTAGAAAGCCTAAGAAAAAAGCTGGTGGCGGTATGATGAAGTACAAAGACGGAGGATCAGTTAGCTCTAAGAAATCTTCCTCAAGAAGAGGATGCGGTGCAGCTAAAAGAGGTTTTGGAAAAGCTTTAAGATAATGGGCATCAAGAAAACAGGGGTTACACACATTAGCAAGTTTGTAAAAAAAGTTGTGAAAAAAGCTAAAGCCCCTAAGATTGATAAACTAAAAACTAAAATACATAACAAGACAAGTAGGCGTGACCAAGATGCTCAATACATAAGCAACAAAGCTTACAATAAAGAGACTAAAGAAATTGCAGAAATGAAGATAGAGCTAGGCAAATTAATTAATAACTAACATAAACATGAAAAAACTTATAGCAAAAAAAATAGCAAAAGCTTTTAAACCAAAAAAAAAGTTACCTTCTTACAAAAAAAAAATACCCACAAGTGAAAAAGAACTCATTGCTGCAATAGCTGTTACTGCTCCGCCACTTGGAGTTGGTTTATATAAAAGTCAAAAGGCAATGTTGGCAGAGAAAGCAAAACAGAAGAAAGCGATTGAAGCAAAAAGAGAAAGGGAAGCTGCAAAAAAGAAAAAAGAAAATAAAAACAATAAACCTAAAAAAATGAAAACAGGCGGCATAGCTATTAAAGGTTTTGGCAAAGCTTTTTTAAAAGGAAAAAATTAAATGGCAGACATAGATAAGGCTATTACCTTTGAGGATCAGGTAGAACTAGGAGTTCGTGATCGTTCAAATGAAATGGAAGTTGAAGTTGACATTGAAGAGGAGAACCCTGACTTTGAAGGCTTCGAGGAAATGGAAGATGGTTCTATTATGTTTGGCGATGCGCCAACCCCGCCAATGGAAGACACAGACTTCTATGCTAACTTAGCTGAAGATATAGATTCTTCTGAGCTAAATAGCTTGATGAGTGATCTTATGAGCAGTATTGATTCTGATAAGGATTCACGATCTGACTGGGAGAAAACATACAAGGACGGACTTCAATACTTAGGTATGAAGTACGAAGAAAGATCCCAGCCATTTGAAGGCGCGTCTGGAGTTATGCATCCGCTTTTAGCCGAATCGGTTACTCAATTCCAAGCTCAAGCTTATAACGAACTATTACCATCTCAAGGGCCTGTTAAGACTCAGGTAATTGGTATGTCTAATGCTGAATCTGAACAACAAGCAGCTCGTGTGCAAGAGTTTATGAACTATCAGCTCATGCAAGTTATGAAAGAGTATGATCCTGAGACAGATCAGATGTTGTTTTATCTACCATTGTCAGGTTCTGCGTTTAGAAAAGTTTACTATGACCAGAATTTAGGTAGAGCTGTATCAAAGTTTATACCTAGTGAGGACTTAATCGTACCTTACGCTGCTACTGACCTACATAGCGCTACAAGAATTACTCATGTCATTGATATGTCAATGAATGACATTAAGAAACTTCAGCAGGTAGGCTTTTATCGTGACGTAGATATATCTACAGGCGGCATGATGGCAGATGATATTGATGGTATTCAAGAAGAGATAGATGAATTACAGGGCGTTAGTCCTAGTTATGACGATGATGATACTTGTAAAGTACATGAAGTTCATACTGAAGTAGATTTAGAGGGTTATGAAGACCTTAACCCCGAAGGAGAGCCAACAGGCATAAAACTACCTTATATCATTACTATAGCTAATGATAAGGTCTTATCTATACGTAGAAACTACAAAGAAACAGATCAATTAAAGCAACGTACTAATTACTTTGTTCACTATAAATTCTTACCAGGTCTAGGTTTCTATGGCTTTGGTTTGACTCACATGATAGGTGGCTTGTCTAAAGCATCCACTTCTATATTAAGACAGCTAATTGACGCAGGTACTCTATCTAATTTACCTGCTGGATTTAAAGCCCGTGGTATTCGTATCCGTAATGATGATCAACCACTTCAACCTGGTGAGTTCAGAGACATGGATGCTCCAGGTGGAAGTTTGCGAGATGCCTTTGTACCGTTACCTTTTAAGGAACCAAGCCAAACCCTACTCTCTCTCCTGGGTATCTTGGTTGACAGTGGAAGGCGTTTCGCTTCGATAGCTGATACACAAGTTGGTGATGGCAATCAGAATGCTCCTGTTGGAACAACGATTGCATTGTTAGAACGCGGCACTCGTGTAATGAGTGCGATTCACAAAAGATTGCATTCGTCTCAAAGAATAGAGTTTGAAATATTAGCTTCTGTCTTTAGTGAATACTTACCACCAGACTATCCTTACTTTACAGCTAACGGCAACCAAACTATTAAAGCTCAAGACTTTGATGAAAGAGTAGACGTATTACCTGTATCAGATCCTAATACTTTCTCTATGAGCCAAAGAGTTATGCTCGCTCAAGAGATATTGAGAACAGTACAAAGTAATCCTGAAATACATGGCCCATCTGGATTACATGAAGCTTACAAAAGAATGTATGGCGCTATGGGTGTGCAAGATGTTGAGAAACTTCTACCACCACCACCGCAACCTATGCCTGTAGATCCTGCTAATGAGAACGCAGCTTTGATATCAGGTATGCCTGCTCAAGCTTTTGCAGGACAAGATCACGATGCTCACATTAATAGTCACATGTCTTTATATGGAACTATGACTGCTCAAGCAAATCCTATGGTGCTATCTTTAATTCAAGCGCATATTTATCAACACGTATCCTTTAGAGCGTCTGAGATAGTTGATGAGCAAAATGCACAGAATCCAGAGTTCCAGCAAATGATGCAACAAATACAACAGCTCCCACCAGAAACATCTGCTCAATACATGCAACAGATACAAGACAAAGTTGCTAAGGATATAGCAGCGGTTGTATCTCAGTTGACTGAACAGATCAATGCTATGTTTATGCCACCACAATCTCAACCTGATCCTTTAGTAGAACTAAGGGGTAAAGAGTTAGATATTAAAGCTGATGACGTACAACGTAAACGTGAAGAGTTTGCACAAAGACAAGAGTTTGATGCTATGAAATCTATGGATAATACTAATCTTGCAGAACAGCGTTTGGCAATTCAGAAAGAAATAGCTACAATGAAAGACGACATAGCTAGAGATCGTATGGATCAAGCCGCACAATTTAAAGCTATGGATATAATGAGAGGATAATTATGAGTTCAGTTAGACAAAAAATGCAGGTTGTTAATAAACAGCAGCTTAAAAAAGAAGAGGAGATAAACAATGGTAATGGGACGATCATCAATGAAGATGCAGATAGAAAAATCGACATCGAAGCAATCGCCAAAAAAGCAGACCAAGATGCAAAAAAGCTCCTTAAAGAAACAGCCGTTAAAGTCAAGGCTGAAACAGTCAAGCCAAAAGCTAAAGTTAAACCTAAGCCTAAAGCTAAGACCGTAGTTAAAGAGCCAGTGGCTAAGAAACCTGTAGCTAAGAAAAAAGTTAAATCAACAGGAACTAAGAAAAAGAAATAAGATGCCATTAAAAAAAGGTAGCAGTAGAAAGACTATATCTGCTAACATAGGTGAACTAGTAAAAAGCGGTAAGAAACAAAAGACTGCTATTGCTATTGCTTTAGAGAAAGCAAAGAAAGAAAGATTAAAAAAAAAGGGAAAGTAATATGAAAAATGTAAAAGCAAGCGTAACGATTAAAGATCAAGGTACTGTTAATTACTCTGACCTTAAGAAAATACCTAATGCCTCAGCACCTCAACCTAAAGGATATGGCGGTGGCGAGTCAAGAGGAACAGGCGCTGCACTTAGAGGAAAGAAGTTTAAAGGCATTTGCTAATGGGAATACTTGACGTAATAAGACAATCTCAAGGCAAAAGAAAAGGTATACCTGGAAGGGATACAAGACCTGTTGCGCCTCAATCTAATAGACCTACCTTAATTCAAGGCGGCCCTGCTTACTTTACTCCCGAAGGTTATCAAGCACCTATACAACCTGAACAAGCTTTCATGCCTACAGATAGAATGGGCGATCCTATTGGTGATATGTTTAGAGGTCGTACTCCACCAGATGCAGGATTTATTCCACCACCACCAAGATTTAGAGATCCAACACGACCACCAAGAGATGACTTTATTTCTATAGGCGGCCCAGGCGGAAACGATGGAATGAGAGATCCTAGAGGGTATCCAGGTGGCAGCAAAGATTTTGATGAACGTGGCGGAGGATCTATTATTCCTCCAATGCCTAACGAAGATAGTGTTCCTTTTAATCCTCCTGTAGCACCACCTGCTTTTAACTTAGGTGATTACAAAGACGATATTATGAACATGGTTAGAAGTAACTTTGCTATTCCTTCTTTTGATGATTCTTCTCTAAGAGAAATGATACAACAAAACCAACAGCAAATAGGTAACATACCTCAGTTTGATCCTTCGCAATTAGAATCACAGATAGGTGGGTTACAAGATAAATTTAGTAACATACCTCAGTTTGATCCGAGTCAATTACAAGATCAAATAGGTGGACTACAAGATCAGTTTGGTCAGTTTGATCCTAGTCAATTTCAATTCGATCCTAGCCAGTTACAAGATCAGATAGGAGGCTTAGAAAAAAGATTTGGCAACATACCTTCTTTTGATCCTAGCCAGTTACAAGATCAGATAACTTCAATAGCACAAAGACCTTCTTTTGATGACTCAGAGCTAAGAGATATGATTGCTAAAAATAGAACAGGAATTACTAGCATACCAGCCTTTGATCCTTCTACATTAGAACTGCCAGACTTCAGCAACTTTGCTACTAGAAGCGACTTGGAAAATAGACCTATATATGATGATTCAGCTTTAAGAGATCAGATTACCTCTATAGGTCAGCGTCCTGGATTTGATGATGCGGCTTTGCGAGAAATGATAGAACAAAATAGAGGAGCTATAAGAGATATACCAATGCCTCCATCATTTGAAAGAATAGATGAAAGAGAAGATCCAATAATTTCTCGTATGCCTAATGAAAATTCAGTTCCATTCTTGCCTAAATTATCCCCATCACCTATGCCTATGCCTGCTCCAATAGCAACGCCTAGACCTATGAGTGGAAGTTTTGGAATGAGAAATATTAGAGGCATGAGTTAAAAAAAACCAAAAATTAGGAGAGAGCTAATTGGACGGAATAAGAATAGCAGAGTATATATTTAAAACTTTGCGAGATAGAGAGAAAAATACTGTTGACATAATTGCTAGTGGCAATATAAAATCAATGGAAGATTACAAATATCTTATGGGAGAGTTATCGGCGATTCGCTCCCTACAACAAGATTTAAGAGAAACGCTGCAAATGGATGATAACGATGGTTGACACAATCGCAGAAAAAACAAAGTTTGAAAAACATAAAGAAGAGCTTGCACAAAAGAAAACTGAAGAATCTTCAGAACTAGACAAAGCTTTTGTAAGTTCAAACACTAGGGTACTCGATCCTAAACTACTAAATAAATCACTACTTGACAGAATGCCAGATCCTGCTGGATGGAGAATACTTGTATTACCATACAAAGGAAAAGGACAAACTGACGGTGGTATTCATTTAGTAAAAGAAACTGTAGATAGAGAAGCTCTATCAACAGTAATCTGTTATGTTTTAAAAGTAGGCCCCCTAGCTTATAAAGATAATAAATATGGTGATAATCCTTGGTGCCAAAAAGGTGACTGGATTCTTATTGGTAGATATGCAGGAACTCGTTTTAGATTAGAAGACGATAACGAAGTTCGTATTATTAACGATGATGAAGTGATTGCTAAAATCCTTGATCCAGATGATATAAAATCTTTATAGGAGTAAAGTATGAGTGAAGAAGCCCAGAACATAGACGTAGAAATTACAGAAGAAAAAATAGAAAAAGCAGCACTTCCAGAAAATAGAAGAGTAGAAGAGGAAGTTCAGGATAGTCCTGTTGAAGTTCAATTAGATCAAGATGTATCTGCTGTCTCTGAAGATGAAGTAAAAGAAAACTTTGAGGTTTCACCCAAAGTAGAAGAAAAAGCAAAAGATTTATCAGAGGTAGAGAAGAGAGCTACTCTTGCACAAAACAGAATTAATAAAGCTGTAGCTCAAGCCAAGGAGTTCCAAAGAAGAGAGCTAATGGCTATTCAATATGCTAATGATCTTAAGGATCAGAATAATAAATTAAGACTGTCACAAAAGTCTTTTCAATCTAGCTATGGTGATGAGTTTGGTAATAGAGTTGAATCTCAACTTACTTTATCAAAACAAGCATTAAGACAAGCAACTGAGGCTGGAGATTCTGAAGCTATAGCAACAGCAACTGAAGCATTAAGCATGGCTACTGGCGATAAAGCTAGACATGAACAGTATTTAATTCAACAAAAACAATATGAAGCTCAAGAACAAGCTTACGTAGAACAAGCTCAACAACAACAAGCTTATCAACAATCTCAACCCGTTCAAGAAGAATATAATGAGCCATCAAACAAAGCTCGTGACTGGGCAAATAAAAATACTTGGTTTGGAAAAGACCAGGTTGCAACGAGTGTTGCCTTTGCAGTTCACAAAGAATTAGAAAACGAAGGCTTTGACACTGAGAGTGATGCATACTATAGTGAGATAAACAAGCGAGTGCAGCAAGAGTTGCCTCAAAGATTTAACGTGGAGGCAGATAAGAAACCCGTCCAACAGGTCGCCTCAGCAACACGCAATACATCGACTGGACGCAAACAAAATCGTATCGAATTGACGCCGAGCGAACAGCAACTAGCTAAGAAGCTTGGAGTGTCATTTAAAGATTACGCAATACAAAAAGCGAGGTTACAAAAATCATGAGCAAAGACATAGATAATAAAACTGAAGAAAACAACAGAGCTCTTAGGAATTCTGAAACTAGAGAAAAGGCCAATAGACCAAAAGTTTGGAAAATGCCTTCAGCTTTAGAACTACCTGACGAAGCAATAGAACTAGCTGAGTCTCAAGGTGTTACTTATCGTTGGATCAGAGAATCTGTACTAGGCCAAGATGACAAAACGAATGTCTCAAAAAGATTTCGTGAAGGATTCGAGGTTGTTAGACCAGATGAATTACCTGGTTTTCATGACTTACCTACGGTCGATGATGGTCGTCACGCAGGAGTAATTGGAGTGGGTGGTTTGATACTGTGCAAAATAGATAAAGATATCGCAGATCAAAGAAATAATTTCTTTGAACAACAAACCCAGAACCAAATGACTGCTGTAGAAAATGACCTAATGCGTGAAGAGAATCCTGCGATGCCAATCTCAAGAGAGATTAAATCAAAGGTAACTTTTGGTGGAGGAAACAGAGGATAACTCTGTAACTCTATATATAATTTTATAAAAATAGGAATAAAAAAATGGCAAATCAAGATGCTTCATTTGGATTAAAGCCTGTAAGAATGATGGGTGGCTCACCCTACACAGGCGGACAAAGTCGTTATAGAATTGCTAACAATTATGGTACCAGTATCTTTCAAGGAGATATGGTAATGCAGGTTACTGGAGGCGGTGTAGAAATACATGCTGACGGTGGTACTGTACCGATTGTTGGTGTTTTTAACGGATGTACTTATACAGATCCAACAACTAACGAGCCAGTATTTAGTAATTTTTATCCTGCTAGCACCGCTGCTGCAGATATAATTGCTTTTATAATAGACGACTCTAATGTTGTCTTTGAAATCCAAGCCGATGACACTTTCCCAGTGGCTGACTTACTTGGTAACTTTGACATTGTTTATACAACTGCAGGAAGTACCGTAACAGGTATCTCAGGTGCAGAGTTAGATGTCACAACAGGTGCTACAACAGCTGGTTTACCGCTTAAAGCGATTGATATTTCAGGCGATCCTGAAAATTCAGACGTTGCAACGGCTAATACCAATGTTCTATGCGTAATTCAAAATCATATCTGCGGCCAAAAATCCGCTGGTTTAGCATAATAGGAGTATAACTAATGGCTATAAGTAGATCGCAATTAGCGAAAGAATTAGAACCTGGTTTAAATGCCCTATTTGGCATGGAATATTCTAGGTATGAATCACAACATGCAGAAATATTTGAGACAGAATCCTCAGATAGAGCATTTGAAGAAGAAACCATGATCGTTGGTTTCGGTAACGCGAAGACTAAAACTGAAGGACAAGGAGTTGCTTATGACTCTGCATCTGAAGGCTTTACTTCTAGGTATTCACATGAAACCATCGCGTTAGCATTTGCACTAACTGAAGAAGCAATCGAAGATAATCTGTATGACAGACTCGGAGCTAGATATACAAAAGCTCTAGCAAGATCCATGGCACATACAAAGCAAGTAAAAGCTGCTTCTGTGCTTAACAACGCATTCTCATCAAGCTTTACAGGCGGCGATGGTGTTGCACTAGTAAGTACAGCTCACCCATTATCGGGTGGAGGTACTTTTAGTAATAGACCTAGCACTTATTCAGACTTGAACGAGACTTCGTTAGAAGATGCAATTATTTCTGTTTCAACTTTTGTTGATGACAGAAATATGGTTATTGCTTTACAAGGTAAGAAATTAGTTATACCACCACAATTACAATTTGTGGCTGATAGACTACTTCAAACTCCTGGTAGAGTAAGCACATCTGATAATGACATCAATGCTATTAAGAATATGGGCATGGTATCCGATGGATACACTGTTAATAACTTCTTAACAGATAACGATGCGTGGTTCTTGATGACAGACTGCCCTGATGGATTTAAACACTTCGAGAGATCAGCTCTTTCAACTTCTATGGAAGGTGACTTTGATACTGGCAACGTCAGATTCAAAGCTAGAGAAAGATACTCATTTGGATTCTCAAATCCAAGAGCAGTGTTTGCATCACAAGGTGCATAATCTTAATTGATTATTTAAAGGGAGCTTCGGCTCCCTTTTTTTTTAGATTTTTATATCAAACTAATATACAATTAAAGGACTAGGATTATTAACTTGTTCTATCGACTGACCTAGCAGACAAGCCAAGACAATAGAACTTATTTCCCAGGAGGAAATTATGGCAAATTCAACATTCAGTGGGCCAGTTAGGTCTGAAGGTGGTTTTGAACAAATTACAGTAACAGCAGCAACTGGAGCAGTTACAACTAATTTTGATATAGATGCAAGCGGTAATATTACTGACGTAGGTTCAATCGCATCTGATGGTGCAATCTCTACTTCAAGCACAATCACTGCAAAAAAAGTAATTGATACAACTTTTAACGCATCTACAGCAGCAACAGGAACTTTAACAGCAGCTCAATCAGGAACTTTGTTTTTAATTGACGGCACAAATAATAACGTAATCACTTTACCTACGGTATCTACTGACAATGTAGGAGTTCATTACGAATTTCTATTAACTGTAGCTGTAGCTAGTGGTAAAACTACTACTATTGTACTTCCAGGTTCTGCCGTATCAGCATTTCAAGGGATGCTTTCTTTGGTTGCAGGAACAGCAGCTAACGCAGTAAGTGATGTAGCAGGAGATACTTTAACATTAGTAGCAGCAACAGTTTTAAATGCTAGAGTTTCTATGACTTGTGTTTCAGATGATGGAACAAACTCTAAGTGGATGACTACTGCTCTTTCAACTCCAATCGCTACAATAGCTTAATAGGAGTAAATTATGGCAGGATATTCAGATGTAAAGGCAGTTACTATAACTGCTGATACAGTAGCTTTAGATGCAGATGGAATATCAGTAGCAGCTTCCGTTGGAAATAATGCAGCCCTCGTAATAGGGGGAGCATTAACTTCTGGTGGTGCTGTTTCACTTAGTCATGGAAGGATTGTCACAATTCTTTCTGCTGGCAACGATGCTGCTAAGTCTTTTACCGTTACTGGTACTGATGTTAATGGAGATGCTCAAACAGAATCCATTACAGGTGCTAATGCAGGAACGGCTACAGGTGCTAAGTTTTTTAAAACCATATCAGGTATTTCAGCGGTTGGTAATCCAGCAGGTAACGTTTCAGCAGGAGTTAATGCTTCAGCAGCAGATGTTATATTTGCAGGAAGATCAAGACTTAAAGGTATTTACCTAACAAGTACAGCTACAGCAGGCACTGTTGATTTCTTAAATACTTCTCCTTCGGGAACAAGTGTTATGGGATTAAGCTCTGTTGGTGATGCTGATGCAACAAGAGATGTAGTTATACCAGATGAGGGCGTTTTATTTACTGATGGTATTTATGTTGAATACACTGTATCAACATTTTTAACCATGACAGTATTTCATGCCTAAAAATGGCTAGTAGGCAAAAACCTATTAGAAGAACTACTAAAGGTAAATCAGCTAATTATCGCCCCACCAAAAGTGGGGCAGGTATGACTAAGAAAGGTGTTGCTGCCCATAGAAAAAAGAACCCAGGCAGTAAACTAAAAACAGCAGTTACTGGATCAGTTAAGAAAGGAAGCACAGCTGCAAAAAGACGTAAGTCTTATTGTGCAAGATCAGCAGGTCAAATGAAAAAGTTTCCTAAAGCAGCAAAGAATCCAAACTCAAGATTAAGACAAGCACGCAAAAGGTGGAAGTGTTAAATGGCTAAAGTAAAAAGCAAAGGCAAAATCTGCCCATCTGGTAAAGCTTGGGCTAAAAGAACTTTCGATGTATACCCATCTGCTTATGCAAATCTAGCTGCGTCTAAGTATTGTAAAGATCCAAACTATGCCAAGAAATCTAAAGCAAAGAAGATGAAGAACGGTGGTCTTGTAGGCGGTGGAAGACAATCCAGGCAAGATAGGCAAAGATAATGGGACAGCTTCAGAAATGGTTAAACGAAGAGTGGGTTGATATATCACGTAAGAAAGATGGTAAACATCCCAAGTGTGGTAGAAAAACAGCAGGTAAGGGAAAGTATCCTAAGTGTGTTCCTAAAGCTAAAGCAGCTAAAATGTCTAAGACTCAAAAGTCTAGTGCAGTCAAAAGAAAAAGAGCAGCAGGGAACAAAGGCCCTAAGCCTACCAATGTTAGAACATTTAAAAATGGTGGTTTTATAGCTAAGGGCTGTGGTAAAGTAATGAATAACAGAAGAAAAGTAACTACGATTAGGTAAATATTTATAATGGGAATGAATGTAAAACATTATTTGAAAGATGGAACAGTTTGGAAAGGTTCTTATCATAAAATGCCTAATGGTAAATTGCATACTAACAAAAGTCATACTAAGACAAGTAAGCCTGTCTTCCATTATGGAGGCTTAAACAAGTCAGCTAAGAAAAAAGCCACATCACAGAGAGGAAAGTAGATGACAACATCTAGCAGTACAAACTTTGAACCAAATGTTACTGAGTTTATAGAGGAAGCTTTTGAAAGATGCGGCCTTGAACTTCGTACTGGTTATGATCTAAAGACAGCAAAAAGATCTATTAATA